>Ga0272442_10012455_pt1 | contig 10269 bp, 10 predicted proteins | sample SSMForm2O_FD_200262 | JGI IMG/M metagenome (GOLD analysis project Ga0272442, IMG submission 200262) | Marine sediment archaeal communities from Little Sippewissett salt marsh, Falmouth, MA, United States - SSM-Form-2O | ecosystem: Environmental > Aquatic > Marine > Wetlands > Sediment ... | reverse complement strand
ATGATAGGGAAGCCTGGCCAACCCTCCCTGAAAGCCATCCATCCTTCATCCAACATGTCACGTTCTCCGGGCCTGAGGTCAGAGGCCTCCCACGACCAGCCATCTCCTTGAGGTCCCCAGACAAGCCCTTCACCGTCCGTGACGCCCTCAAGGAGTAGACTCCGCTTCCCTTTGTGTACGTCTCCAAGGTCTGTCAGAGTCGAAATCAGGCCTTTTGTGGATACGAAGAGGTCCAGCTTGCCTTCAGCTCCGCCTGTCAGATAGATCCTGTGGGCGCGTTCCCATCTTCCCATGTCGGCCACCTTCTCATCCAAGGAACCGTCCAGCCTTACCCTTCGGACCTCCGACCCTTGTTCGGCTATGAAGTAGACGACCCCCTCCTGGTTGTCGGTCAAATCTGCGTAGTCTACAAACTCTTTCTCCTTGTAGACGGACAGATCCTTGATCAAAAAATGCCAGGGGGCCACGATCACGTAGGAGGCCGTCTGAAGTATCAGCGAGGCCAGGAGCGCTCTGGCCGTTCTCCCCTTTGTCGCGCGGATCGCCCATCTGATGAATGGCCATTCCAGAAAGATGGTCAGTACCAGGGAGGCCACCACCAGAATGGGAACGTATCTGGGGGCCTCCTGGAGAGGGACGCTGGCCCTGAGGTCATAGGTCAGGACTTCAGCCAAGTAGCCCACCAACATGGAAAAGAAGTTCGCCAGGATCATGATCCCCCAAGCCCGTCGCAAGCGAATTTTAAAGGCTTTATGGAGGAGATAGCCTTCTCCAAACCCCAAAAGGAAGTTCCCGATATAGCCATGGAACGCCATTCCCCAAATGAAAGGCGTCCCCATGTCGGCCAGGGCGCAGGCTGGGACCAAAACGTAGAAGGCCAGAGCCGCTCCTTGGCGAATGAGAGCTCGGAAATGGCGATCCCTCTCATTTCTCATTCTCAGCGAACCCTCTTCTTTCTAGCGTCTCAACAGTCTCCCTATCCAAACTATTTCCAGTCTAGGCTTCACAGATAATCTATGATCTCAAGATCGTCTGCAAGGTATCCAAACTCGGTATTCTCTATCATCCAATCTATCGCGTCTTCCGGACTCTTTACATCCTGACTGGTCCCTTCACGGACGAGGTCTGCGCACCATTCAGCTGGGTCATCGCGCCAAATCCGAATCCAACGCAATGTCGATATAGCTTCTCCGACTCGACGATATCTCTTGATCATCTCCAGCCTATCCTGCCTAGCCTCAGGTGCACGCAAGTCACCATAGAGCTTCTGGACTACGCCTTCTACACCTCCATTTTCGTCAAGCCAGGCTCGCGCTTCGTCTGGTGTCTCAAAATCATGTCCTAGAATGTCCTGAACATCTCGTCTAACCTTCTTCGCAGCCAAGGACGAATCGTCAAAACGCCACCAGACATTAAGCATGAAGGGCACGGCTTCCACCATCCGCAGTTCTCGTGCAAGTCGCACCTCACCTTCTGTGGTGTCGCCGTCCAAACAGAGTTGTCCTCCTCCTGAATAGACGCCACCATCTATCTCTTCGAGCCGTTGCGCCATCAGGAAAGACGCCTTGCCTGGATCGGACAACCAGAGGGAGAAGAACTTCTCCTTGGCGCTTTTCTCCAGATGCCGGTTACCCACATAATCGATGAAGTGCTTCTCCCACCATGCTTCTGCCTTCCTTTGTTTCATAACCGCCATATTGCCTGCCAGGGCCCATAAACCGACCCAAAGGATGAGGCCGAATGCCAGGCGTCTCCGATTGTCTACCGAGGAAAGCCCTTTCACCACTTCTCTCACGCCCCAAAGCCATCCAAACGCGAGCTTGCTCAACATAGGCACGAACGAAGGCACAGGCAAAAACCAAGCACAGACGACGGCGACTATCCAAATCCTCCCGATACTTTCCCACTTTCTTTCGGCTTCCTCCTGGGAGCACCGGAACCATAATGCCGCCACAACAAGGATGCTGATGACGGGGCCAGCCCAGTAGATAACCCTCCAGTACGGAAAGACATTTGCGAGCGTGTGATGGAATTCAAAGCAAGGAGTAAGACCGAGACGGTCACGAGCCTGTCCCAGGCCATCGTATTCAACCGTGAACCCGATGATCAAGGAGACAACGATCAGGAAAGCGACTTCAAGTGCAAAACGAAGCTTGAGAACGTCGATCCGCATTCTCATCCTCTAATTGTTAGCCGTATCCTGTTCGTGTAATGTCTTTTTGCAGGGTCGTAACCTAAGGTTCACTTGGGAGACGGCGCCGGCATTGGCGTCAAACCTACTCACAGGTACGTAGGGCCCTATGCTTGCGGCCCAAGGCCTCATAGGTTTTGCCCTTCTTGATGTAAAATAACTCATTTTAAGAGCAAAATCAATATAATAAAGCCTAGTTTCTCCTCTTTTCAGGGAAAAGCACGGGTTGAGAAATCCGTCAATGGAGAAGAAAAGTGCCCTATGCCACACCACCAGAATTGGGCCTGCATTTGTATGTGGAGTCAAGACAGGCATTTGCGGGCACGGTCATGTCTCTCCCTACTACCCCTCCGATTACCCGCTGCTATCGTTTTTCTTGATCGATAACCGAGCGTAGTACCTACGAACACCCGATGCCACCCCATAAGCAAGCGGCAAAACCAGCAGGCCTTCATAAAATGCTTTGGATGCCCCCCCCCAGGCGGAAAGTATCCTCGATCGTAAAAACGAGTGCGAAGAACAGCGGAATAGAAAGAAAAACCGTTATGTACATCCATTCTTGGAGCTTTCGAACACCAATAAGAATCCCGACGCTGCCGATTAGCATGCACACTAACCCAATTCCCATCGAACGGAGTTCGTTCCCCTTCTGTGCCATGTCCGGCAAGACAAAGAACACCAGCCCCACCAGGAAAAAAAGGAAACCAGGAATACCCACGAGGAGGAAAACTATGCCTTGAAGAGCTTTCTTTTTCATGGGGTTCGAAGCCTGTGAACTGGTCTCCTTGGGTCCTTCTTTCGTCATCCGTTCCGCCATTTCCGTGGATGTTCTTGGATCTTCCTGTGATCTCATGACGGGTTCGTTTTCAGTAAGGAATAGCGTAGCATCTTAGGAGGAGAAGTTCTCGGTGGGAAACGAATTAGGCGGAGGACGTCGGCGGGCATCTCTCATCATACCGAGTCGTGTAAAATGAGGGCCGTGAATCCTGAAGTTTACAGGCTGCGAAAGGAGGTCCAAGATGAGTGGAATTCTCGAGCGGTCCATTGAGGAATTGCCGATTGCAGTGCTGGACTTCGAGACGACGGGGTTAACACCCGGGCAGGATCGTGTGGTTGAGGTATGTGTCATGCGGCAGAATCCTGGCGAAGAGCCTCGTCTGGTATTGGACACCCTCGTCAATCCGATGCGACGCATGGCTGCCACGGAGATCCATGGGATCACCGACGATGACGTGAAGGATGCGCCTAGATTCCAAGACGTCGCAGGTGAATTAGTAACGACGTTATCCGGTGCCGTGGTGGTGGCGTACAACGTGTACTTCGACATGCGGTTCCTGACATACGAATTGGGCCAGCTGGGCGTCGAGGATATTCCTCCGCACATGTGCTTGATGTATCTACGACCGATGCTTGGCTTGGGGAAGCGTTGCAGCTTAACGGCCGCATGTGAGGCTTATTCGATTGCGTACGAACAGGCCCACATCGCCGCCCATGATGTTAACGCGTCTGCGGAGCTCCTTCGAGAATACTTAGAAGTCATTGGGTCCGAAGGAATCCGCACCTACAATGAACTCGCCAGTCTCAAGGCCTATAAGTTCACGCACAGCTGGGCGAACCCGCTTCTCCTGGATGCCAGCGGCTACTCCCTCCACAGGAAATGCAACTTTTGTTCCCGCGTGCCACAACCCCTATCGCCACATCTTGGAGCCGCAAAGGAAACGAAGCAGGACAATGCTCTACGCACCTACTGGGACATCCTGCAGGCTGCGTGCTCGGACTTCGAGATCTCCGAAGAGGAACTGTGGCACGCGGTGGAGGAACGCAAACGATTAGGCCTAACCCCAGAGCAAATCTGTTTTCTACACGCACGTATCTTCCAAAGCGCAATCTCCGAATTCATCGAAGATGAGCACATGGATGAAGAAGAGGCAGAGAAACTCCGCTCACTTCATCGAGGCTTGACCCGCCTGGGGTGGGCCCCAGGGAACTGACACCTTATCCCTGTAGACATCCTTTCCACCATTTATCTAGACCCGTTTTCTACGTGGGGGCTTCCATGCTGGCGAGCTACAAGGGACTTGACTGGCTGCAAGGCAGACCGTCCTCATCTTTTTCCGAAGGCGGATCTAATTGTCTTGCTTGCGGTTCGGGCGTCTTCGAGAACCACGCCACTCTCCGAAAGGAGAGTCCCCCTGAAAAGGTTATGCGGGTTGTGCTTCCTTTTCGACCTTGGTGGCAAAAGCGTCAATTTCCTCCGAGGGCACAAACTCCGTGTTGAATTTTTGCAGGATGTCTCTAACCTTGAGTAGGGGGCCATCTGTCGGACCTTCGCGATTAGACAAAACAATGAGCTTCCGTACCGTGCCATTGTGCGGCTCGCGATGAATCAGATTCCCTTCGACAGCCAGCTTCATGGCTTTGTCTTCGGCCTTCCTAACCTCGGGTGGAAAACTTTCTGGCTTAATAAGGCTTATCGTCCCGTTCTTGTAAGCATAGGGTATCTCCAGCATGCGTCCTAACGTGGGCACGATTACCTGAGTATCAAACTGAATGCGGTCTCTGAGACTAGGTCGACGAAGAAAAGTGTCCAAACGGGCCACATGGGGCGACATGATCTTGGACTTTTCGGACTTCGTCCGCTTTCTCCTGCCCCCAACTAGTCTCTCAAAAAGATGTTTAAGCTCTTCTTCAGGATCTGCCACCTTCAGGGGACGTGGCGGGGTTAGCCTGATTTCGTTAGCCCTGGTCCGCACAAAAGCCTCGAAGTCATCGATGGATCTGAATGAATCAGCCTCTACGCGGAGCCTTGCTACCATGGCATTCTTGGCGGCGGCAACGTCTTTGAGATCCATTTTCTGGTTGGAAACTTTGTCAAAAAAACGCTCAATTCGCTCGTTGTTCGTAGAAATGCTAGCGTCCAGGAAATTGATATCTGGACAGAACAAAGCAACGCCAACATTTGCGCTCTCTGCCCTTGATGGATCGGGGCAATACTGAATGAGGCTGTAGTAGCCACGCGTTGCACCCATCATGGACTCCTTTCCACTTAAAATGGGAGCTCACCTGGCCGACATAGATGGTGAAGCTCTTCAACTATTCTATCACTCAAGAAGTCCGCCCGTCTCTTGACGAGGTCAACGAGCGATTGTTCTCCCTGTAACGACACCTGCCAGCACGTCGGAACTGTCTTGACGATGTCCGAGACCATCGACTTGCGAACGTTAGCGAGCTTGCTAGCAGCCGATTTGACCTCCTCGAAGTGTTTTGCGACAAAGGGCATAAACTCAGGGAAAAGGCCATAGATATGTTCGTCCCTGATCCTCTCGATGGAGGAGACCTTCTTATCCAAAGCCCTGCTGCTAGAGATGAAACATTCCGAATGATCCATGGCAACAAGACGGGCCCGTCCCCCTCCCACGCCCTCAGAAGATAAAAATACGTTGTCTCTGTTCGGCTTCCGGACGATCCCATCTGGAGGATGGCGGTCCGCATTTAAGATCCAAGTGTCAAATATGACGAGCCTGGGTATGTCCTCTGGGTTCTCAAGCTTTCTGAGTTCCTTCTCGCGTCCGCCCCACGTATGGCCCCTTATTGCCCGCGTGGCGAACGCTGGCCCCGGTTCAGCATGTCTCCCATCCGCCAGCCATATTTCGTCGTCTGTCTGGATGTCCAGAATGGCACAGTCAAAGGTTGAAAGCCCAAACCAATGAGCCAGTTTGCAGCCGATCAGTTCGCGGGCCAACACCTGTGGTCCCAAAGGATTGTTGATGACTTTCACATATGCTTCACCTTGATCCGTTTCAATGCGTGCTGGATATGTACTCGTGCCGATACTTTCCACGAAACGGACGAACCTCGTTGGTTCCCAGGACATTCGACGTATCCTCACTCAAACTGTCTAAGGCCTTGCTCCGTATCTATTCCAAGCGCACTGTTTCCATGCTCGTCTGGATACGAAACCGTTTTCCAGCACGACGTATCTGAGCCACTGTTTCATCGGCTGCGGGACCCCTTTTCAACTCGATCACCACCCAGTCTCGTGTCACAGTGTCCCTCGCCAGGAGATCAATCCTGCCGACTTCACCGGTAGTGAACTGCCTGCCGCCATCAATGACCAGTGTAGGTTTTTCGGGCAGTTCTGGCTGGCCTAGGACGCCTTTGTCATCCACTGTTTTCTCCTGGGTTACACCCTCTTCACCAGCCTGGCATCGGCCAAAGATTGGAAGTGGTGTTGGAGTTTCGTTGAGAAGTAGTCGGAACGTATGAGGACGCCGACTTCAATGTTCCTCACCTGGGCGGCTTCGGTGAAGTTGGCGGAAGAAACGAAAGAGACCTTGCCGTCCACGACGATGCACTTGGCGTGAAGGCTAGCCTTCTTTTGGACATCGACTTCGAGAGATCTGGGATAGTACAAAAGCTCAGGCAGGCGCTCCCCAGGCCATTCCTTGGTTTTGAAGCGATGGGCGAACTGCTGAATGAGCTGCGAGGTGGCGGTCTGATCCTTGTGGGGACGCCTGATGTCCAGGAACATCTTGACCTGCAATTGGGGCAAAGCATCCATGCGCTCTGCCAGGGCTCGGAAGACATCCTTGCCTTGGTAGACGGCGTAGCCTGCCATCAGGACAGACTCCTGGGCGTTGGAAAAGAGCTCTCGGACCACGACATTGGTGTCCCTGCTCGCGGTGCCAGGACCCTCGGGTCCTGTCCACACCAGGTCAATCAGATCCTCTGGATGGGGCGTCCCTGCCCGCTCGTCCGCCAGGACCTCCAGCAGGAACGCCACTTGCTCCGAAGACATCCCTTGCTCATCGAGCCGTTGAAGCTCACCAACGACCTCCTCAGTCACCGTCCCTGAGCAGTATCGTCGAACCGACGTCAGACTGAAGGGCGGCGTCAGTCTCCCCGACTGCAACGCTTTGGCCACAGCTTTCATGTCGGAAGCGGACAAGCCTTGCAGGGGACTTCTCATGTCATCCGTCCTCCTCGGAAAAGAACTCGGCCTGCAGACCCTCGACCGTGGGCACCACGAGGGCCCTGTCCAGGAAGTCGTTGTGCTGCTCGCAACAGGTTTCAGCGATGAGAAGACAAGCATGACACGCGGCCCCGTGCAGGAACCTTCGTTCCTGGATGCTTCCTGGATCGTGTTGCGCGCACACAGGATCGTTGGAGCAAAGCTTGCCCAGCTCTAAAGCCGCGGTCAAATGGTGAGAAATCCTTCTCCCGATCTCGACCAGTCCTCCTAGCGTGCCTTCGGCGTCAGGAGAACCTGTGTAGAGAAGAATCCCGCACCCTGAGTCGGTGGCGTAGATCCTTTCTCGGATCGAGCTCGCAGGATACCCGCACTCCAGCGTCACAGCCGTAATCAGCAGGTGGGACAAGGAATGGAGCATCAAGTAAGGGAGGCCTGAAAACTTTCGCTTGCTGTTGGAATGCTCGTCCAACCATGCATCGAACCCCTTCATCAGGCTCTTCGCCCTTGCCGCGACCGCGGGACGCTTCAGCCATCCCTGGATCGCTTCTCGTTTGAACGCGAGAAAGACCCCCTCTCCCCTGTTCTCGACCGCTGGAAGCCAGTCCAGTTCTCTCGAAAGAGGCGCTCTTCGGACGCCGATCTCCAGTTCCCCTTCCACGTCGGGGGACGTGGCCTCAAAGCGCGTGAACCCCACCTGGGCCACCACTTCTCGAAGCCGATGCACCAGCACCACACGTTCAATGCAATGAGGGAGTGCAGGCGTCAGGCTCTCCAACGGCAACGAGCGCGCATAGAAGTCCCCATCCGGTTTGTCGTTGCCGATTTCCTCCTTGGCCGCCAGAAGCGTCTCCAGCTCGGCCTGCTTCACTGTCTTGCCCAAGGCCCCGCTCTGTCCAGACTTCCTCGACTGAAGCTCCTCGAACACCTGCTCGTCCGAGAACCCATCCAGGGCCTCCCGGACAGGCGGCTTCTTGGTCCGCTCGGACTGCAGATCTTCTTGGGAGTCCACGTACTGAAGCCAGTTCTCCCAGACTTGGTCGACAGCGTCTTTCAGGGCCTCGTCCCGATCAGGCAAGGAAATGACAGACATGATCTGAGGGAAGTACGCGTTGCTCGCCGTCCTCACCAAGAGCCTGTTGGGTTCACCGCATGGTTCATGGGCATAGGGTCCCAACCAGGGCCTGGCCCCATCACAGAGTCCCAAACTCTCTGTCCCCGGCTTGGCCGCCTCGCTCATGGGCCTCGATGCCCCGCATTCGCAACGGATCACCACTTCGGCAAGGTCGCCGCTTGTGCCGCGTTCTTCGATGCGAAGCTGCCGACGGCAGCCCCTCTCCCCCTTGTGAACGAACTCATGCCAATGGATGTCGCCGATGTGACCGCGTCGACAAGCCCGAACGAACCGAATCGGCACCACAGGATGTTTCTTGCCATCCATGTCCTCGAACTTGTTTTTGATGAGGGCTTTGCGGGGAACCAGATACCTCGAACGGACCCGTCCAGCCCGTTCCCTGCCTGCCACGTCTTGTGTGACAAACCACTCAGGAAACTGCCAGACGCCGATGCCTGTTCTGGGTGCTGCGGGGTCCTCCTGATCAGGAGGAGGCGCATACAGCTTGACAGCCGCCGCTTCCAGCACGTCCTCAAGCTTCTCCACCAGCCGAGGCTCTATGATCTCATCCTCAACGCCCTGCCAGTACTCCAATCCCCCCACCAGTACAGAGCATTTGGGAAGGTCCAAGGTGGCCCCGGGACCAAACGTGGTCACGACTTGGCTCTGCCGAAGCTGTCCGTGCGGTCGCTTGTGTTTCGCCACCTTATCCTTCCTCTTCCATATCAGGTTCGTCCATCGTCCTCATCCACAGATTGACGCTGGGCTCGACGTCCCGAAGGGATCGGTTCGCCCTGAACTTCTTGTGTCTTTGGTTCTTCTTCTTCAACTCAGGATCCAAGAAATCGTGCAGCAATCGCTGTCCCCTGCCAGACACTTCAGCCTGGTACTGCAGATGCGCGCCGTCCTTGAGGTAGTCGTCCGCGATCCAGCTCCAGGTATCCAAGAGATCGAGGACCCTGTCCTTCACCTGCTTTCGGCAGCTTTCCGCCTCCTCTTCGGTCATTCGCCTGTGGCTTCTCGCCCTCTCGGATAGGCAGTCCACCACAAATTCCAAGTGCGACCGCTCCGAAAGGATCTCCTCTGCGCCTTCCGGAGGCGTCATGGCGTCCCATCCCTGTCTCGCCAGGGCCACGACCGTGCCTGCCAAGCCTTTGTCCAAGGCGCGCGGGGAAAATGGCGTGACGCTGGTGGCCTCCACGCTCCGATAGAACGACTCGTGAAAACACGAAAACCGTTCGTAGTGGGAACGGTCCCTGGGTCTATGGACATTGAGAAGCGTGACCACGAGGCCGGGGCGCTCTGGGTCGCGTCCCACCCGGCTCGTGGCCTGAATATACTCAGCGCTCGATTTGGGCTGTCCCAACACCACCATGAGTCCCAGCCGCGTAATGTCGAGTCCCACAGAGATCATGTTGGTGGCGATCGCCACGTCCACATGGCTTTTCTCGTGGAAGGGCTGGGCCAGGGCTCTCTTGGCCTCGGCCACCATGTCCGTACTCACACGCGAGGTGAGCTCCACCACGTCGTACTTGATCTCGCGTGTGGCGAAAAGGCCCTCTTCCTCGCCCACCCTCTTCCTGCTTCCATAGGCCATCAGCCGGTTTTTGACTTCATCCTCGATGATCCGTCTGGATCCGCCGAGTTCCCTCAGACTATTGAAGTAGCCAACCAAGGTCATGTAGGGATCCGCCGGGTTCTCTTTGTTTCTTGCCCCGCCTTCGGCCAGATACGCCTTCTGGGCCGCAGCCATCAGCGCGAGATACGCCTTGAGCAACACGACCTTGAGGCTTCGGCCTTGGGCCGCGATGCCCAGATAGAGACGCGCCGGCGTCTTGGATGGAGGCTCGGTTTCAGCGAAGAAGGAAAACCGTCTGTCCAACCCCGGCGGCGGGAACACCTCGACCGTACTCCTGTTGAAGAGGGCCCGCACCTGGTCCTCCGCTCTTCTGACCGTGGCTGTGGATGCCACGATCTTGGGGTAGACCTTGGTCT
>Ga0272442_10012454_pt1 | contig 10270 bp, 8 predicted proteins | sample SSMForm2O_FD_200262 | JGI IMG/M metagenome (GOLD analysis project Ga0272442, IMG submission 200262) | Marine sediment archaeal communities from Little Sippewissett salt marsh, Falmouth, MA, United States - SSM-Form-2O | ecosystem: Environmental > Aquatic > Marine > Wetlands > Sediment ... | reverse complement strand
CAAGTCCAAATACATGGTTTGTCACTAAAAAGGAAATCCAACCCTGCCTGCTTTTTTCGTAATTTCCCCATGATGCGAACCATCCCCGTACCATTATTTTGCCTCGTCTTTTCCTTTCTGGTGGACGCAGCAGGAGCGCAGGAGTTCCGGCTGCAAAGCTCCGGGCGACTGATCCTGGGCACATACGGGGAACGCACGGCTTCGGTGGCCGGCGGAGACCTGGACGGAGACGGGGATACCGACCTGGTGGTGGCCAACGGACGGCACTGGCCCGGGCAGAATCGTATCTTCTACAACAATGGCCGTGGTATTTTTACCGTGGAGCAACCGCTTGGGGATAAGCGGGCCACCTCCTATGCCGCAGAACTGGCAGACATCGACCAGGACGGGGACCCGGATATTGTCGTGGGGAACGATATGGCGCCCAATACCATCTTTCTGAACGACGGGAAGGGAGATTTTACCAAGGGGGTTGCCTTCGGGAAGGCGTATGCACCCACCCGGAACCTGACCCTGGCAGATTTGGACCAGGACGGGGACGTGGACATCCTGATCACCAACCGGGGGCAACCAAACGAGATTTGCCTTAACGCCGGGGACGGAAGCTTTCCAACCTGCCTGGAGTTTGGCAGCCGTGAAGACGCCACCATAGATGTGGAGGCTGCCGACGTTAACGGGGACGGGGCGCTGGACCTGGTGCTGGCAAACCGGGAAGCCCAGCCCAATTACGTTTACCTGAATGACGGAGCCCTGGGCTTTAAGGAGAAGATCCCCTTCGGAACGGGTAGTGACGAAACCAGGGCAGTAGGTGTGGGGGATATCGACCAGGATGGTTTTGCAGATATCGTGACGGCGAATATAGGGGAGCCTGATGTGATCTATTTCGGGGATCGTGAAACCCCGTTTGCCCGGAGTCAGGTATTCGATAAAGGCCCTGCGGACAGTTATGCCCTCGCCCTTGCCGATCTGGACGGGGATGGAGACCTGGATATCGCCATCGGGAATGCCCGGAGCCAGAACGCTGTTTATTTAAATGGGGGCAAGGGGCAGGACTGGGAACGGATGCCCCTTGCAGAGGAAGAAAACCTAACCTATGATATCATTGCCGCTGACCTTAACGGAGACGGACTGCCCGATCTGATCGAAGCAAATTCCGATGCCGTCAACCGCTATTACCTGAACCGGACTGATAGACAAACTTTAAAACAATGATCCATGCACACCTTTCAAAAACAACTTCAGAACCTTAAATGCAGCTTGTTGCTGATGACCTTTTTGGCCGCAGGGGCTTTAACGGCTCAGACAGACGCCCTGAAAATGACCTACCTCGGGACGGCCGGCTGGAAGATTGCGGATGGAGACCTGATCGTACTGATCGATCCATACATTTCTCGTGTTAAACTGGGGACGGGTCCCGGCATTAGTCCCGAAGATACCAGGGCCACGGTTAACCGCTCCGACTTTTTTGTTTCTGATGGCCCGGGTATCGACAGTCTGATCACCCGGGCAGATTTTATCCTTGTGCATCATGCGCACTTTGATCATTTGTCCGACGTACCTTATATCGCGAAAAAGACGGGAGCCAAGGTGGTTGGCACAGAAACCACCTGCAATATTCTAAGGGCTTACGGCATCCCGGACGAACAGCTTTATCCAGTCCGGGGGGGAGAGGATTACCAGTTCGAGAACTTTTCGGTGCGGGTGATCCCATCCATACATTCAGCCCTTAATGACAAGCACTATCTGGACTCCAGGACCTACACGGAAGTTCCCGAGGCCCCTTTGAGAATATCTGAGTTCATAGAGGGAGGTTCACTGATGTTCCTGGTGCGCTTTACCCGTCACGAGGTGCTCACCATGGGCTCGATGAACTTTGTGGAGCGGGAACTTGAAGGGCTGTCCCCTGATATCCTGCTGGCCGGGGTCAACCAGTCCCAGCTTGGGCTGTATAATTACAACGAACGCCTGCTTCGGGTCACTAACAACCCCGATATTATCATCCCGACCCATTGGGATAATTTCCGGCTGCCTTATGGCTTTTCTCAGGAGGCCTCGGTGAAACTTAAACTGCTCCCGTTCAAGGAGGATGTTGCCCGAATTTCTCCTTCATCCGAGGTGATCATACCTAAGCATTTGGGAACAATTACCATAGAATAAAAAGCTTTGCTCAAGCCTGGTAAAATGGAGTAGATCCCATTGAAATGTATGGTTTGGCAATGTTAGAAGAACGGGGTTGTATTGAGACTTCCCTTGTCGCCTCCCAGCTTTGTCAACTACAGGAAATTCCTTATTTTTATAAGGGCCAAGGACAGTTCCAATAGCCCAAAAATACCTTGCAACTAGCACCAGGCAAGGCTGAGGTTTTACGGGGTTAGGCGAAGTATTCAAACGCGATGAAAAATGATCAAAATAAATCCTAAATACAATTCCAATGAAAAAGCTCGTTTACCTTTTTATGGTTGCCTTAACTGCCACATCCTGCGGAAGTGGGGTGAAGGTGACTTCGGATTATGACAAGACTGCTGACTTCTCAAAGTACAGCACCTTTGAATACTATGGCTGGAGTGACAACAGCGATCAGATTTTGACCCAGTTTGACAAGGAACGCATTGAATCTGCCTTTGGGAGGGAGTTTATGAGCCGGGGATGGAATCCCGTGCAATCCAACGGGGATGCAGTGGTTTCCCTCTACATCGTAGTGGACCAGAAAACGAGTTATACCTCTTATACGGACCACTACAATACGGGAATGTACGGCGGCATGTATGCACCCATGTATGGTTATGGATACGGGCCAGGCATGGGATTTGGAACCAGTACTACCACAACTACCCAAAATGATTATCTGGTGGGCACCCTGATCGTTGATGTTTTTGACGCCAAATCCAAAAAGCATATCTGGCAGGGAATTGGATCAGGGACCGTGAATGAAAACACCAAAAAGCGGGAAGAGCGTATCAACGATGCCGTAGCGAAAATCATGAAAGCCTTCCCGGTCCAGCCCGGGGAATAGAAGTATTGTCCCAGGTTATGACAGGAGCCAGGTGCTGCAAAGTCCGGCTTGATCTGGCCAGAATCACAAAATAGAAATCCTCCTGATACCCATTCAGGAGGATTTTTTATGGGCGACATTGGCCCGAATAGCCTTATGATTTCTACTGTTACAAGGTGCCCGGGCAAAGACGGACCGTCACTAATTATCACGGCTCAAAGTATCCTGTCCGGGCTGTGATATTTTAAAATTTCTTTAAATGTGGCACCTGGGATGTTAAACTGATCCTAAAGACTGTCACAAGTCGGGAAGTTGTTCGTCTATTAAGTAACATCAATCATCAATCAAAAAACAATCTAAGCAATGTTCAGCAAGGTAAGTCACATCTTGTTCCCGGCAATCAAAATCTACGGCTTGAGCGTAAGTTTCCAGGAAGCCCTGTTCAGCTTGATCACGACCATGCAGGTCGATGTTGTTGCCCTTACATACACCGTCGCTGTGGAAGGGCTCTTCATTTTCCTGAAATCCTCCCAATTCGAAGTTCCGGAGTGGCTCGAAGCTATGGAAGATCTCTTTTAATGGTGGGTGGTTCCTATGAATGCCAATATCCGGAGCAGCAATTCGCCAGGTAATCTTTATGTCCACAGGTAAAGAATGTTGGACTCATCAACTCCTTTGCATTCCAGAGGCCAAAGAATTACCGTAGAAATTTACACGTATTGCGCGGTGCTAAAGCGAGATTTTGTAGTTTGGCTCATTCAATTATAAGTTCAATCTACCGCACATGTTTAGATCCTTTTTCCTTGCCATCCTTTTAGGTCTCCCATTTGGAGTTTTTGCTCAAAGCCCGATCTATACACTGACGGGAGACCCCTCTGAGAACGAGGGGCGTTTCCGGACACTTGAAATCCGTGGTCACTCAGGAGGGCACATGTATTCAGGCAGCACGCTAACCTCCAAACTGGAATCTGGTTATGGGGCCGTGGAGGTGCGGTATGCATGGCAGAGCCGGGACGAGGATATCTGGGGGAAATACGGGTACCCTTCCTATGGGGTTGGGCTCTATGCAGGATTCATTGGGGACCCGGAGATTTTTGGGAATCCGAATGCATTATATGGCTTTATTAATTTTCCGGTAAGCAGACCGTCACGACGAAATCAGTTTGCCATTGAGCCCTCCCTTGGACTAACGTATAACCTGGTGCCTTTTGACCCTGAGAACAATCCCCTCAATGACGCCATTGGCGCTCGGATGGCGGTTTACTTTAACCTTAATTTTGGCTGGGCCTATCAGTGGACCCCTGAAATGGATATTACCTATGGGATTGATTTTACACATTTCAGCAATGGCCGGTCCTTCACTCCTAATTATGGATTGAATATGTTTGGGATCAATCTGGGGTTGCGATACCATTACAATGCAGACCAGCACAAGGTGGAAAAAGGCATGTACCCAAATCAGCGGTTACAGAGCAGGTTCCTGCGTAAGGAAAAATCACCCAATGAAAAAGTGGATGACAACCAAAGCCTGAATCTGTATGGGGCTCTGGGAACGGTTCAGAATATTGAAGATGCTGGAACGGATACCCGTTTTGGAACCGTATCTGTGGTACTGGACTACCAACATAAGTTCAATAACATGCACAGCGTCTCGGCAGGGGTTGACTTTTTCGTGGACAACAGCCTTAAGGAATCCTATCCAGAAGGAAATGGAAAGACAACCCTTGTAGGTGTGCATGCGGGCTACGATTTTATGTTCTGGAGATTTACTACCCTGGTACATATAGGTACCTATGTTACGGATAACCTGGGCAAGGATGCCCTGTTCCTGAGACCGGCCATCCGGTATGACATCAACAAATGGGCTTTTGCACAAGTGGGCCTGAAAACCATTGGTGCCGCTGCAGACTGGGTGGAGTTTGGAATAGGATTGCGGCCGTTCCGCTGGTAGATCAGGGCAGTCTGAAAGACTGCATTGAGAGTACCTGCAGAGTGCCCATAGCCTGGCGCCTAAACCAATGGGGGAAATGCCCCCCTCCCCCCTTATTCAAGATAGCTCCCTTTCCCGCAAAATCACTTCAGAGATGACACCAGGTTTTTGCCTTTTTATCAACCCCGCCATCCCTGCGATTTTTCACCGTCTATTCTCGCGAATCTGACGATCTCCAATTCCATTTCACTACTCATTTTTGTTCAATCGGGATTTTTTTTGTTAAAAAACTCCTTGCAGAGTGGGCTGTTTTTCCCTTTCAAACACCTCTTTAACTTCTTGTTTTCAGGTCCTTTCACCCGGAATCTAAAGTGGGATTTCAATCGTTAATAAAATGTTGAATAGTTCTTTAGCGGGACATTAAATTCATGAAAACAAAATGCAAACTTTACAGTGAAGATTTTTTCACCCCCTCTTTATTGGTGGATTCCGCTTTTGTGTCAGTTGCAAAATGGAGGTAGTTTTTGCGCTGTTTTTTTCGGCTCCACGGGTTTGTAACTAACTGAATATCAATATATAATTGCTTAAGTAATGCAGATTTCCCAGATTATCAAGCGAGATTCCAGCACTATGCCCTTTGTGCTGGAAAAGATTACAAATGCCATTGAGAAAGCCATGCACGCAGTGGGTAATGGAACCCGAAAAGACGCGGAGATTATCTCGATGCAGGTATACGAAGGCCTTCTGATCAACAAGGAAGAGGATCCCGATTACACTCCGACGGTGGAACAGGTCCAGGATATGGTGGAAGACAAATTGATGGGGAGCACCTTCCACGATGTTGCCAAGGCCTATATCCTTTACAGGAATGAACAGGCACGTCGGCGACAATCCAACATTTTCGAGAAAAGGATCAACCTGAAGCCCTATGAGTATCCACAACTCTACGAATACGTGCCCGCGATTCGGCACTCTTACTGGATCCATACAGAATTCAACTTTACGAGTGATGTGCAGGATTTTAAAACCCGGCTCAATGATGTGGAGCGGAATGCCATTAAGAACACCATGCTTGCGATCTCGCAAATTGAAGTTGCCGTAAAGTCCTTTTGGGGAGATATTTACCATCGCATGCCCAAGCCGGAAATCGGGGCTGTGGGTTCCACTTTTGCAGAGAGTGAGGTACGCCACCACGATGCCTACTCTCACCTTCTGGAAATCCTGGGGCTTAACCATGAGTTTAGCAATCTGAAAAAAAACCCCGTGATCATGAAGCGGGTGCATTACCTGGAAACTGCCCTTAAGAATGCCAAAAGCGAGGACAACCGGGAATACGCCGAATCCATCCTGCTGTTTTCCCTCTTCATCGAACACGTTTCCCTCTTTTCGCAGTTCCTGATTATCATGGCGTTCAACAAGCATAAGAACATGCTGAAGGGAATTTCCAATGCCGTGGAAGCTACTTCCAAAGAAGAGCAAATCCACGGGGATTTCGGCATCGATATTATCAAAATCCTGCAGCAGGAAAATCCGGACTGGTTTGACGATGGGTACAAGCGAATGATTCAGGATGTATGCCGGGAGGCCTTTGAGGCCGAAAGCAAGATCGTCGACTGGATCTTCGAGGCTGGTGAACTGGAATTCCTTCCGAAAAAGGTAGTCGAGGAATTCATAAAGAACCGTTTCAACAATTCCCTCGAGAGTATCGGGATCAACAAAATATTTGACGTAAACGAGGCCATCCTCCAGGAGACCGAGTGGTTCGACGATGAAATCATAGGGACCAAGCACGGGGATTTCTTCGTGAAACGTTCCATCAACTATAGCAAACGAACTCAAAGTATAACCAGCGAAGATCTATTTTAAACCATGCGCGAGAACACTGCAACCAACTCACTGAACGAAGTAAATGAATCGAAACCCTCAGGAGTCGATGACCTGATCCAGGCGAGAAAAGAAACCCTTAAAGAAGCAAAGACACAGGAAGCACCTTCATTTAAGTGGCTTACCGACCACAGCCGGCAATTCCTGGCCTCGGGATATCTGACGGAAGGCGTATCTGCTGAAGAGCGCATCCGGGAAATTGCCGAGCGTGCGGAGGAAATTCTGCAAATCCCCGGATATGCGGATAAGTTTTACAACTACATGGGGGAGGGGTACTTTTCCCTGGCTTCTCCGGTCTGGTCCAACTTCGGAAAACGCAGGGGCCTCCCGATCAGTTGTTTCGGATCCCACATCGATGATGACATGGGGAACATTCTCTATACCCAGTCCGAGGTGGGAATGATGTCCAAGCTTGGGGGTGGAACTTCCGGCTATTTCGGCAAGATCCGTCACCGGGGTGCCCCGGTAAAGAACAACGGGTATGCCTCAGGGGCCGTTCACATCATGCAGCTGTTTGACAAGATGGTGGACGTGGTAAGCCAGGGCTCTGTACGAAGGGGTCGCTTTTCTCCCTATCTTCCCATAGATCACCAGGACATAGAGGAATTCCTGGAGATCGGGACGGAAGGGAACAGCATACAACAGCTTACCCACGGGGTAACGGTTTCCGACCAGTGGATGCAGGAAATGATCGATGGGGATGTGGATAAGCGATCCATATGGGCAAAAGTATTGCAGCGCCGGGGCGAGATGGGATACCCATACATCTTCTTCCGGGATCACGCCAATAATGGAGCTCCGGAGGTCTATCGCGAAAATGCTCATGAGATCTATGCCAGCAACCTGTGCACGGAGATTATGCTCCCTTCCAATGACAACTGGTCTTTTGTTTGTGTATTGTCGTCCATCAACCTGCTCCACTACGACAAATGGAAGAATACAGACGCCGTGGAAACTATGGTCCACTTCCTGGATGCAGTGATCAGCGAGTTCATCGAGAAACTGGAGAGCTACCGGGATTCTGAAGATCTGGACGACCGTCAGACCTTCCTATTTATGGAGCGGGCTTACAATTTTGCAAAAGAGAACCGTGCCCTTGGGCTTGGAGCTTTAGGATGGCACTCCCTCCTGCAGTCCAAGCGGCTGGCTTTTGACAGCCAGGAAGCCTATGACCTGAACAGCGAGATCTTCCGAACCATTAAGGAGCGCTCTTACAAGGCTTCAGAAGCGCTTGCCGAGCGCTTTGGGGAACCGGAAGTACTCAAGGGATACGGAAGGCGCAATGCCACCCTGAATGCCATTGCTCCGACCACTTCTTCTGCCTTTATCCTCGGGCAGGTTTCCCAGGGGATCGAGCCCATCTGGTCGAATGTCTACGTGAAGGATATTGCCAAGATCAAGACTACGATCAAGAATCCATTCCTGACCGAATTGCTGGACGAGAAGGGTATGAATACCCCTGAAGTTTGGAAAAGTATCCGCGACCAGGACGGATCGGTGCAGCACCTGGACTTTTTGACTGACCACGAGAAGGATGTATTCCGAACCTACGCGGAGATCGATCAACTGTCCATCATTTACCTGGCGGCGAATCGCCAGAACCATATAGATCAGGGGCAGTCGGTGAATATCCTGGTACACCCGGATATGCCGGTCAAGGAGATCAATAAAATCCATGTAACGGCCTGGAAATTGGGACTGAAATCCCTCTATTACCAGCACAGTATGAATGCAGCACAGAAATTCCGCCAGAAGAAGGAGTGTGAAAGTTGTGAGGCCTAGCATGGCCATGAGGTGGAATGAGGAACCGGGCTCTTAGGAGCCCGGTTTTTTATTGCCCTGATGTCCTGCCAATTCCTACCTTTATAGATAAATCCTGCCAATCTTTCCAGGCTGAATCTTATAACCTATGAGGACCTGTGAAATACGATGGTTTCTTAAGCCCCCCCTATCCGGGATAGAGGGTTGGCTGGAAGATTTGGAGGCAGATCGGATTACATCGGAAAACAGGACCGACTTCTATTTATTCCTTCCGGGCAGGAAGGATATCGGCATCAAAATCCGTGAGGGTCGCCTGGAAATCAAGCATCGCACGGCTCCCCCATGGCCAATACAGATTGCCCCTGCATGGGAAGGCTACCTGGAGGCCTGGGTAAAATACGGCTTTGAATTGGGGGAGAACAAGACTGAAAGGCCTCTGTGGGCCGGGGAGGATCCGACCTTGCATAAAGTTGTGAAGTACCGCCGGGCCATGTTGATCCACCAAACCGATGGGGAGTTGACATTCGGACCACTGCAATACGGGAACACAACTGCCATACAACTTGAATACACCAAACTACGGGTGCTGGAGGAAACCTGGTATACGCTGGGGCTGGAATGGCCGGAGGACATTGAACTTCAGCTCCCGGAATCCTTTTTCAGGGAGATTCTGGGTGATGATCGGTTAACCCGGGCCGAATCCATGGGATATGCAGAATTCCTGCAGCTTCTTAAGGGTTCCTGAAGCCTTTTTACTCTTCCAGTCGGAATCGGGCCAGGGGCGCCATCCTCGCCTTGTTCAGGCTTAAAACCCCATCGGCTATGGTATAATTGTCAGTCGTGCCGAGGACCTGATTCAACTGATCAGCGATTTGCATGTCCGGACAGGCCATTAAGGTTGCCGCCATTTTGCCAATGGTAATCCGGTCGCCCTCCCGGAGCTCATAACTGCCATTAAGCAAATTGCAGCTATTGTTGCCGGAAATTCTTCCAGATTCACTGTGGAATATTAGAAACGCTTCTTTCGAGTCCTCCCCGGAAGCAATTTCTTGACCCATTAATTCTGTAAGGATCCATTTTTTGTTCTCCAACCGGGTGTCTGATTTGTTTTTCATTAGCTGGTATTTATCGGCCAGGTCACCCGTTATCCGGTTTCCGTCCCTGTCCAGATGGAACAGGATATTTTCTCCTACCTGATACATCTGTGGTTCTCCCTTGTCCGGTTGGAGGGTGATGACCGAACCAGAAGGGTCCCAATTAAAGACCCCTGAATCGAGGCTTGCGTTTTCTTCCTTCCCAAGGTACGTCCTGGCCCGGAGGAACCTGCCGTCCGCAGACAAGGTAACACTGGTCCTAATCCCTTCACAATCCGCACAGGGGATAACTCCCTGATAGGTCCCACTCCAGTCGAGTGCGTTTTGGCTGTTATGCGCCTTATCCACATAGCCCGGAGAATCTGCTTCCGTGGTGGTTTTATCCGATGGCTCAGAGGCCTTATTAGGTTTACATCCCATTAGGGTGATAAAGAGCAGGATGCAAAGAAGGGTTGGGCAGGATTTTGAGGATTTCATCAATCTGATTTTTGGAATTCAAGCAGTTCAGTATTTCCCTCCAGGAGTCGCAATACCCCTTCATCGATTCGATAGGCATCGCAGCGGGACAGCAGCTTGAGGAACGCATTGGGCAGGGTCATATCCCCACAA
>Ga0272442_10012453_pt1 | contig 10270 bp, 6 predicted proteins | sample SSMForm2O_FD_200262 | JGI IMG/M metagenome (GOLD analysis project Ga0272442, IMG submission 200262) | Marine sediment archaeal communities from Little Sippewissett salt marsh, Falmouth, MA, United States - SSM-Form-2O | ecosystem: Environmental > Aquatic > Marine > Wetlands > Sediment ... | reverse complement strand
GGCGCCGGTGGGTTTCCGCTCGATCCCGCGGACGTTCGGCGCGGCCAGGCAGCGGACGGCATCGGCGAGTGTGGCCTTGCGCGAGTAGAAGACGATCGGCGTGCCGGGGAAGTCGCGGGCGATCCGCTCGGCGAGGCGAAGTCCGCCGTCGGGCGTCTGCCGCCACGCGGACAGGACCTCGCCGAGGCGCCGGCCGGCCGCCGCGGAGTTGGCGTAGGCGGCGCGGACCTCGGCGTGGTCGTCGGTCAAACCGGGCGGGTCGGCCTTCAGCGCGGCAACGGCGTCGGCGTCGGGCGGCGCCGAGGGGAAGTACAGGTCGAGGACGAACAGCTCCGGCGCCCAGCCGGGGCGGGCTGCGAGCTTCGCGGTGAGCTGCTCGCAGTCGGTCGCCGTCAGGAGGTCGAACGCATCGCCGAAGACTTCCTCGAACAGAGGCACCTCGAAGTCTCCGTCGTCATCCACGAAGCAGACGCGGTGTCTCACGTGGCTCGGCCTCCCATCGGGCGGCGGGGGCGCCTCACGAGCCCTTGGCCCGGTCGAGCATCTCGAGGAACTCGGCCTGGGAGAAGACGCCCGGCACGGCGGTGGGCTCGCCCCCGCCGGCGGGGTAGATGATCGTCAGCGGCGGCTGGCCTCCGGAGCCGTCCGGCCCGCCGAAGTGCGCCTCGACCCAGCGGCTGGCCGGCCGCGAGCGGTCGGTCACGTCGGCCTTGAGCGCGACGATGCCCCGCCGGTCGAACTCGCGAGCGATTTCGGCCGTGTTGAAGACGCGGGCGTCGAGGACGCGGCATTCAAGGCACCAGGCGGCGGTGACCTTGACGACGACGACCTTCCCGTCGGCCCGTGCCTTGTCGATCCGCCCGGCGTCGAAGGGCTCGAACCTCACCAGCGGCGCCGGCGGAGCGGGCAGCATCCACAGGCCCGCCGCGACGAGAAGCCCGGCGGCCGGGCCCCGCACGACGAGCTTGCGGGCCAGCGGCGCGTCGTAGCGGACCCACGCGCCCCACACCCACAGCGCGAAGGCCAGCACCACGCCGAACCCGGCCACCCAGAACGGCCAGGCGTCGCCCTCGCTCAGCGAGGACAGCAGCCAGAGCACCGCCGGCAGGAGCAGGAAGCCCATCGTCTTCTTGAAGTGCTCCATCCAGACGCCGGGCCCGGGCAGCAGCTTGACGAGGTCCGGGAAGGCTGCCAACGCCACGTGCGGCGCCGCCATGCCCACGCCGATCAGCACGATCGCCACCGTCCCCAGCCAGAGCGGCTGGACCTGTGCCCACGCCAGCGCCAGGGCCATCAGCCAGAAGCTGCACGGCGTGGAGAGCACCGCCATCATCAGCCCCATGCCCGCGGCGGGGAGGTGGCCCTGGCCCTTCTCGCCGGCGTCCAGGCCGGCAACCTTCGACGGGACGGTCACGTTGAACAGCCCCCACAGATTCGCCGACAGGGCCAGCAGGACCATCGCGATCGCGATCCGCACCCACGGGACCTGGAAGTGGGCGTTGAGGTCCAGCGAGGCCATGCCCAGCAGCTTGAGCACCACGTTCACGCCCGCCAGGCCGACGAAGAACAGCACGATCCCGCCGGCGAACGCCAGCCCGAGCGTCACGAACCGCCGACGCGACGCCTTGGCCATGTTGACCAGGCTGTAGATCCGCAGCGGGATGATCGGCAGGACGCAGGGCATGATGTTGAGCGTCAGCCCGGCCAGCAGCGCCAGGCCCAGGCCGGCCCAGATCGTGTACGCGGCGGCCTCGGCGGCGACGCCGGCGGGCGGTGCGGGAGGCTTGGGGGGCTGTGCGGCGGCATGGCGGCGCTTCAGCTCGGCCGCCGTCACGGCCGACTTCAGGCCGTCGGTCAGCTCGGCCGTCCAGTCGGCACTGGCGGCGGCCTCGGCCGCGACGGCCACCTTCACCGACGCGGTCCGTTCGTTCGGCCCGTCCAGGTTGATGCACGTCGTCAGGCAGATCTGCCCGCCGGCGGTGAGCTGGATCTCGTAGTCGCCCGGCGGCGTCTCGGCCGGGACGGTCAGCGGCACGTACACCGCGAACCGCCCGGTGTAGACGTGGTTGACCACCGGGCCCTCGCCGTAGTCGGTCGTCTTGGGCTTGTCCTTCGGCCAGAGCGGCTGGCCGACCTGGAGCTTCTCGGCCCGGACCTTCAGCTCGCCGCCCAGCACGAAGCGCCCGGGATCGGGGCTGTAGTACACCCAGTGCTCGGCCAGCTCGCCGACGAGCGCCGCGTGGAACGTCTGGCCCGGCGTGACGGCCGAGTGCGACGCCACCGCGCGGACCTTGAAGTGCTTGGCCGCCTCGGACTCGGCCGGCAGCGGATCGGTCCCAAAGCCGCCGGGCAGGTCGAAGTCCTGCCCCGCCGCCGGGCCTGCCAGCGCCGCAGCCGCCAGGAACGCAGCAGTGCGTAGAAGCATCATGCGATCTCCCCAGCTCCTGTCATTCAGCCCATTGTAGGTCGGCGGGCGGCATGCTCAAGCGGCGCCTTGGCCATCATGGCCCGGCGTCGAGGCGCGCCTTGAGGGCGCGGTAGTCGGTCTTGCCGGTGCCGAGCACGGGGATCTCGTCGGTGCGGACGACACGGCGGACGTTGTGCAGCGGCGAAAGGCCGGCGTCGCGGATGTGGCGGTTGGCAGCCTGGCGGCTGAGCGGGCGCGTCGTGAACAGGACGATCTCCGGGCGCTCCTCGCCGCCCGTCGCCTCGACGGCCAGCGGCGGGCCTTGCTCGTCTTCGGCGCGGGGGACGTGGTCGAGCAGGACGGCCTCGATGGCCGGCAGGGAGATCATCTCGCCGCCGAGCTTGACGAACCGCTTCAGCCGGCCGCGGAACGTCAGCACGCCGTCGGCGTCGGCCGTGACGAGGTCGCCCGTGCGGTACCACCGCTTGCCGTCCAACTCGACGAACGGCGGCGGGCCGGCGTAGTGGAGATACCCCTCGAAGACGCTCGGGCCTCGGACCAGGAGCATGCCCTGGCTGCCCGGCTCGACGGGGCGGTGCGTCTCGACGTCGACGATCACATGCTCCACCGACCCCATCGGCAGGCCGATCGTCCCGCGCCGGATCCGTCCCGGGCGGTTCACGGAGATGATCGGCGAGCATTCCGTCACGCCGTAGCCCTCGAGCACCTCCATGGCCGCGCCGGCCCGCGCGAGCGTTTCGTAGACGCGGCCGGGGCACTTCTCGGCGCCCGTGACGGCCAGGCGAAGCGGCGCGAGCTGGTCGCCCGTCGCCGCCCGCGCGATCGCGCCCAGGAACGTCGGCGTGCCGACCATCAGCGTCGTGCCGTACGCCCCGACCAACCGGGCGAGGATGGGCGCCTCGGTCGGGTCCGGGTGATGGGCCACGCCCACGCCCAGGCACAGCGGCAGGACCGTCGTGACCGTCAGCCCGAACGAGTGGAACGGCGGGAGGATGCCCAGAATCCGGTCGTCGCCCCGGACGATCCGCAGCGCCGCGATGTCCCCGACGTTCGCCAGGATGTTCGCGTGGGTCAGGGGCACGGCCTTGGGGAGGGCCTCCGAGCCGCTGGTGAACAGAATCGCCGCCACGTCGCCGGCATCGAGCCCGGCGGCCGCCCGGTCCAGTGCCGCCCAGCGCAGCCGGCCCCGAAGCCACGCCCGGAGCTTCGCAACCTTCGAGACCCCCGCCGCCAGCCGCTCCAGGTATACGAGCTTCTCCGCGACCGTCGAGAGGTCCGTGCCGTCGGCCTTCAGCCGGGCAACGAGCGCCTCGGCCGTCAGGACGCGCTCGACGCCCGCCAGGTTCAGGCAGTGCTCGAGGTTTCGCGGCCCGACGGTCCAGTTGACCATGACGGGCGTCTTGCCGGCGAACAGGACGGAGAGGTACACCACGTCGGCGGCCACGCCGGCCGGCAGCATGATTCCCACGCGCCGGCCGGGCAGCTCGGCGACGACGCCCTTCAGCACGCCGATGCCGGTGACCACGTCGCGGTAGGTCCGCACGCCGCTTGGTTGGTCGGCGGTGATTGCCCGCCGGCCTCCGCGCCGCGCCTGGGCGAGAAAGGCGTGGGCGATCGTGGGGCCCGGGGGCAGCTCGGCCGGCTGCGTATCGCGCCGCGGTGCGAACCACTTCGAGGCGATCGGCTTGAGCTCCTTCAGCCGTGCCGAGAACGACTCGCCGCACGCCGCCAGCATCGCGTCGCCGACGGTCTCCAGCGCCTCGACGTCGCCCGGCGGGAAGCCGAACTCGCCGCTCAGCCACGCCAGCAGCTCCGCCCGCGCCAGGCTGTCGAGCCCCAGGTCGCGCGCCAGGTGGTCGGTATCGGCGATCTCCTCCAGGCCCGTCCGCTCGCGGAGGTATTCGGCGACGACGCCCCGCGTGGACTCCGGCACGGCCGATAGGTCCGCCCGGGCCGCGCCGAAGTCCGGCTCGGGCATCTCGCGAGTGCCGCCGGGCTCCCACGGCGAATAGGGCACGTAGGTCGCGGGCGGCGCGCCGTCGTTGTAGAAGGCCTCCAGGTAGGCGTTGAGCCGTTCGCGCCCGGCGGCTCGGGGCAGGTCGGCCGGCTCGTGGAACGCGATCGTCACCTGCCGCTTGGGGACCATGACGATCCCGCCGGCGAGCACGGCCCGGGCTCCCGCGGCCAGGACCGACGCGACGTTGGGCACGCCGCCCCGGGCATGGCCGAAGCGGCTGCCCCACAGGCCCCGCGTTCGGACGAGCACCACGCGCACGTCGGGCAGCTCCCGCAGGATCATGGCGACCGCGCTGTTGCCCCGGAGGTCTTCGTACCGGCCGTGCTGAATGTGCCCCGCCGGGTACAGCACCACGTTGTCGCCGGCCCGCAGGGCCTCGGCGCACTCGCGGAGGGCGGCGACCACCTCCTTCCGAGCGGCCGTGCCTATCTTCGCGGGGTCCGGCATCGGCACGACGTTGATCCGCCGGGCCAGGTCGCGGATGAGGAACCGGTCGATCTGCTCGCTGTCGGCCAGGAAGCGTGCCCGGAAGGTCTTGTGCAGCACGGCCCCGAGGATGATCGGGTCGATCAGCGCCGGATGGTTCGGCAGGAAGAGGATCCCCCTCGTGCCCCGCGCGGCTGCGCGTTCCATCCCGACGGTGCGGACGCGATACCGCAGCGAGAGGCAGCACTTCGCCAGGCCGCGGAGGAGCGGGTCGATCATGGCTCGTCCTCCGGCGGCTTCCAGCGCCACAAGGCAACCGCGACGGCCAGCGAAATGCCTCCCAGCACGGCGAAGCTCGCCGAGTGCGGCATCGCCGCGTAGAGCCCCTGCGTGACGGGCGTCGCCAGGAGAATGCCCGCGAAGACGACGAAGTTCGCCGCGGCGATGACCTCGCCTTTCCGGTCGGCGGCCGGGCGAACCTGGATGAAGCTCTCGCACGGGATCATGAACAGCCCGCCGCCCAACCCTGCCCCGCAGAACAGCCCGAGCAGGCAAGCGAACCGCGCCCCGGTCGGCATGCGAGCCGCCGCGGGCACGAGGAGGAGGGACACGCCCATGATCGTCGCGGCCGGGGCCAGCACGCGGAACCACCGCCGCCCGCTGAGGATTTTCCCGGCGACGAGCCCGCCGACGGCGACGCCGAGCAGCTCGGCGGCCTTGAGGCTGCTGGCCCGGGACTTGGTGTACCCCAGCTCCTCGATCGCCAGGACGTTGATCAGCAGCAGTTGCACGGCGCCGAGGCACCACACGAAGGCGTCGGCGGCGATGGTCACCGCGAGCATCGGGTCCTTCCGCGTCGAGGCCAGCACGCGGAACGTCTTGGCCGGGCCGGTCCAGGGGAACCGCGCGCCGGGCGCCGCGGCGGGGCGGCGCGGCACGCCGAAACTCGCCACCAGCCCGACCAGCGCCACCGCCAGGGCGCCAACGGCTATCGCGGGGCGCCCGCGCCAGTCCAGCACGTAGCCGGCCGACGCGACGCCCAGCAGGATCATCGCGGTGACGACCATCTTCAGCACGCCGTTGGCGACGGGCACGTACGCCGGCGGGTAGAGCTCGGGGATCGAGCCGTTGAGGCTCGGGCTGAAGATGGCCGACTGGAGCCCCATCGTCGCGACCATCGTCAGGATCATCGGCCAACTGCCCGTGAGGATCCCGACGGCCCCGACGCCCATCGCCGCCACTTCGAGCGCCTTGGCGGCGATAACGATCGTCCGCTTGGGGAACCGGTCGGCGAGCCACCCGGCCGGGGCGGCGGCGATGAGATACGGCAGCGTAAAGACGGCCAGCGCCACGTTCTGGAGGTAGCTCTTGCCCGCCGAGACGGCCAGCAGCATGGCCGCCTCCTTGTAGAACTGGTCGTTGAACACGCCGAGCGAGTAGCTGGCCGCCATTGCGGCGAACTTGCCTCTCGCCTGGCGGACCTGCCGGCGCAGCGATGTGGTCTCGTCGGCCATGGCTGCGGAAAGGGTATCTTCGCGACGGCGCGGGTGCAACGGCGACGGTCGGCGGGAAGCGGGTCAGTGCTCCGCCTTGAGCGGGCGGGTCATCAGGCGGCTGATGGCGTCGGCGGGCGAGCGGCCCTCGAACAGGACCTCGTAGGCGGCCTGGGTGATGGGCATCTCCACGCCGTGGCGACGGGCGAGGGCGATCACGCTGGCCGTCGTGGCGACGCCCTCGACGACCGAGTCCGTCGCGTCGAGCGTCTCCTGGACGCCGCGTCCGCGGCCGACGGCCTCCCCGAAGGATCGGTTCCGCCCGATCGGCGAGATGCACGTGGTCACCAGGTCGCCGACGCCGGCGATGCCCGCGAACGTCTCGGCCCGGGCGCCGAGGACCACGCCGAGGCGGGTGATTTCGCGGAGCCCCCGGCTGATGAGGGCGGCCTTGGCGTTGTCCCCCGCCTCGAGCCCGTCCAGGATGCCCGCCGCGATGGCGACGACGTTCTTCGTCGCCCCGGCCAGTTCCACGCCGACCAGGTCCGGGTTGGTGTAGACGCGGAAGTACGGGCGGCTGACGAGCCCCTGGACTCCCCGCCCCAAGGCCGCCTCGCTCGCCGCCACGACGACCGTCGCCGGCAGCCGCCGGGCCACCTCCGGCGCGATCGACGGGCCCGAGAGCGCCGCGACCGGGCGCGCCGATTCGCCGCCGTCCAGCACGTCGCGGAGGACCTGCGTCGGGCGAAGCAGCGTGCCGTTCTCGATGCCCTTCGTCACCGAGCAGATCGGCAGGTCGCTCGGGCAGTGAGGCCGGAGACGCCCCCAGACGCCTCGCATGTACTGCGTGGGCACCGCCGAGACCGCCAGCGACGCGCCGGCCAACGCTTCGGCGTCCACGCCGGTCACCCGAACGCCCTCCGGCAGCGGGAAGCCCCGCAGGAAGCGGCGGTTCTCGCGCTCCCGGGCCAGTCGGGCGGCCGCGTCGGGGAACGCCGACCACAGGCAGACGTCGGCGCCGTTCTCCGCGAGCATGATCGCGCAGACCGTTCCCATTGCGCCGTCGCCGATAACCGCAACCCGCTCGGCCATGCGCGGTAGGCTAGCGTGGCGGCGGTGCGATGTCCAGGACCATCGGCCCCGGAGGCACGTCGCGATCGCGCCGGGCGAGAAACGCGCACCCGGGTCCGCCTTCGCGTTGGCTTGCCGGGGCCGAATGCCTAGAATATGTCGCCCATGGCGACGGCGGCCCGGTGCCGCCCGACAGGACCGGAACGTGTCGGAACGTTTCTTCATCAGAGAGTTGCCCAACGGCATGACGCTGCTCGGCCAGCAGATGGCTCACGTTTCCTCGGCGGCCGTCACGCTGGTGGTGCCCTGCGGGGCCGCCTGCGACCCGCCCGGCCTGGCCGGGGCATCGGCCGTCGCCTGCGAGTGGTGCGTCCGCGGTGCAGGCGAGCGAAGCACCCGCCAACTGAACGACGCCCTCGACGCCCTCGGCTGCCAGCACCAGGAAATGGTCCGCAGCGAGCACATGCTCTTCGGGGCCGCCCAGTTGGGCCGGAACTTGCCCGCCGTGCTGGAGCTGCTGGCCGACGTCCTTCTCCGCCCTCGACTGGATGACGAGACGTTCGGCCCCGGCAGGGCGCTGGTCGAGCAGGACCTCGCTACGCTGGCCGACGAGCCCGCCCGCCAGTGCAGCCTGATGCTGCGGGAACGGTTCTACCCGTCCCCGCTGGGGCGGTGCGTCTACGGCACACCCGAGGGTCTCGCGGCCGCCACGGCGGAGACGATCCGCGGGCACATCGACGGGCACTACCGCCCGCAGGGCGCGATCCTCGCCGCCGCGGGCAACATCGACTGGCCGGCGCTGAGCGACCTGGGCGAGCGGCTCTTCGCCGGCTGGCCCGCGGGCCGGTCGGTCGAACCCGAGCTGCGGCCCCCCGCCGGCGGGACGACGCACGTGGCGAAGGACTCCGCCCAGGTGCACATCGGCCTGGCCCACCGGGCGGCGCCGATCCACCACGAGCTGTACTACGCCTCGCGCATGGCGGAGATGGTGCTCTCGGGCGGGGCCGCCGCGCGGCTGCACACGGAGGTCCGCGAGAAGCGCGGGCTGGTGTATCACGTGGCCTCGCACTACCACAGCCTGAAGGGCCACGCCGGCATGTTCACCTACGCCGGCACGCGCCCGGACCTGGCGCAAGAGACGTTCGAGGCGACGGTCACGGAGATCCGCCGCCTGGCCGACGGCGTCTGCGACGACGAGGTCACCCGTGCGCGGACGCAGCTCAAGAGCGCGCTGATCATGCAGGGCGAGTCGACCTCGGCCCGCGCCAACGCGCTGGCGAGCGACTGGTACCACCTGGCTCGCCTGCGGAGCTTGGAAGAGCTCTCCGCGGCGATCGAGTCGGTCACCGCCGACGAGGTCCTCGCCTACCTGCACGCGTTCCCCGCGAGCGAGTTCACCGTGCTGGCGATCGGGCCCGAGCCGGTGGACACCGGCGCCCTGGACGCCTGACGCCAAGAGGCCGCCCCAAACGAACGAGACCATGCAGTTCAAGCACCGCAAACTCGACAACGGGCTGACGATCGTCGCCGAGGTGCATCCCCCGGCCGCGACCATGGCGGCGGGGTTCTTCGTCCGCACCGGCAGCCGGGACGAGCCCGCCGAACTGGCCGGCGTGAGCCACTTCCTGGAGCACATGACCTTCAAGGGCACCCCGCGGCGGACGGCGCTCGACGTCAACCGCGAGTTCGACGAGCTGGGCGCACACTACAACGCCTTCACGTCCGAGGAGAACACCGTCTACTACGGGGCCGTCCTGCCGGAGTTCCAGGCCCGGCTGCTCGACCTGCTGTGCGACATCCTCCGCCCGTCGCTCCGCCAGGAGGACTTCGACGTCGAGAAGAACGTCATCCTCGACGAGATCGCCCGCTACCAGGACATGCCTCGCTACCGGCTCTACGAGATGCTCATGGCCGAGTACTTCCTGCCCCACCCGCTGGGCCACAGCGTGCTGGGAACGACCGAGTCCGTCGCCGCGCTGGGCCGCGACGACATGCAGGCGTACTTCGACCGGCGCTACTCGCCGGGCAACGTCACGCTCGTCGGCGTCGGCAAGGTGGACTTCGACGCGCTGGTGGACCAGGCCGCCCAGATGTGCTCGCACTGGCGGCCGTACGACGTCCGGCGAGATACCGCCGCGCCGCCACCGGCCGTGCGGCGGAAGGTACAAGCCGACCCCGGCGTCGCGCGGGAGCAGATCGGCCTGGCCAGCCCCGCGCCCGCCAGCCAGGACGACGAGCGCTATGCGGCCATGCTGGCCGCCACGATCCTCGGCGACGTCACCGGCAGCCGGCTGTTTTACGCGCTGGTCGACCCGGCCATCGCCGACGAGGCCTCCTGCGTCTACGACGCGCTGGACGGCAGCGGCGTGTTCCTGACGTTCGTCTCGGCCGGTCCCGAGCAGGCCGCCGAGGCGCTGCGCATCGCCCGGGACGAAATGGCAACGTTCCTCGACGGCGGGCCCACCGAGGCCGAGCTGCTCGCGGCCAAGAACAAGATCGCCTCCGGCGCGACGCTGAAGGGCGAGCTGCCGATGGGCCGCCTGACCGCCGTCGGGTACGACTGGGTCTACCGCGGGCAGTACGTCCCGCTCGCCGATCAGATCGAGGCCCTCTACGCCGTGACGCCCGACGAGGTGCTCGCGGTGGCCCGCCGGTACGACATGACCTCCGCGACGGTCGTCGCGCTCGGGCCGGTGGAGCAGCTATGAGCCGCCCGGCCCCCGCCAATCCGCCGGCCGCGATGGACCCCGCGGGCAAGAACGTCACCGTCGTGGGCCTGGGGCGCTTCGGCGGGGGGATCGGCGTGACGCGCTGGCTGTGCGAGCAGGGCGCGCG
>Ga0272442_10012452_pt1 | contig 10270 bp, 12 predicted proteins | sample SSMForm2O_FD_200262 | JGI IMG/M metagenome (GOLD analysis project Ga0272442, IMG submission 200262) | Marine sediment archaeal communities from Little Sippewissett salt marsh, Falmouth, MA, United States - SSM-Form-2O | ecosystem: Environmental > Aquatic > Marine > Wetlands > Sediment ... | reverse complement strand
CAACCAAAATCTTTTTAGAACTACCGCTACTTACAACTTTCATAATTTGTGATTCTCCTGTTGCACCTCAAGAGGGCACATCCTATGCGGTGTGCCGCGTGCAACGGAAAAAATATCAGTTCTGCGTTAAAAAGTGATACGGCTTCTCATCTGCGGGACTTTCGTTTTACTTCAGTCCACGCAGTATTCTCAGCCGTGATTTATAAATAAAAAAAGATAAGAAAAAAGGTTTTTAGTAAGAAATGTCGAAAAATCAATAATCCAAATCGCTCTTTGTTTGTCGGTAAAACTAACAGGAGAAAATGCTGATACACCCCGTCAGGTCCGAACTTATCAGGCTTATAATTAAAAAGAAAAGGGTTTATTAAGATAAATTGAATTGCATTAAAAAAACAGAGTTGGTTATTTTCCAAAACTTCTCCTAAAAATCCCTCATGTTGGCCTCTTCAACATTTGATTCATTTGTATGATTGTAATTCTGATGTCAATTACCAACCAATTCAAACGTGAAATAAAATGTGGTACCTTTTCCCTTTCCAGAGCTTTCAGCCCATATCTTTCCACCATGTTTCTCAACAATGCGTTTACAAATGGGTAGACCAAGACCACTACAGTTAAAATCATGACGTGCTTCATCAGCTTTGTAAAATTCATCAAAAATATGGCTAAGTTGCTCTTTATTCATACCAATACCAGTGTCCTTAATTGAAATAGTGATAAAATTATTATCCTGTTTTGCATCAATTGTAATGGTACCTGCATTCCTGCTGTACTTGATTGCATTTTTAATAATATTGTCAAATAATTCTTCAATCCTAAGTTTATCTGCTTTTATCACGATGTTCTCACCGATGTTGTTATCAACCTCTATATTGTTTTCTTTTAAAAATCGTTTATTTCTCTTAACAACATCGTTGATTTCATCCAATAAGTTCGTATCATCGATGAGCAACTTTGTATTTGGAGAGTTAAGCCTTGCAAGCTCAATGGTTTTTATTACAATATTTTTCATATTATCAGCATTCCTATGTATCGCCTCAAGTATTTCTTTTGATTCTGGATTTTTTTCTCTTTTCTCCAACAGTGGAATCAAGTTCACAATTGGACTCAATGGGTTTTTTAAATCGTGGCCAAGTTTTCCAATAAACTCATCTTTTTGCAGTAGGAGTTTTTCTACTTCAGCAGTTCTCTCTTTGACTTTTCGCTCAAGATTTTTATTGGCAATATTAAGTGCTTCATGTGCCTTTTTCAGCTCTTCTTCCGCCTTTTTACGCTGAGCTAAATTGCTTGATAAAAGAATGCCAAATATGAAGAAGCATATGACAACTCCTGTCCTTATAAAAATGTCGTATAGAGGAACATCAGTAATAAGTATATCCAAAAATGGTTTTTTATAAAAAAATAATGACTCCAGAATGGCATGAATCGTCCAACCAAGAAAAACTAAACAAATTGAAATAACAATAGCTTTGTATTGGTGTTTAATACATTCCAACAATATTTAGATTCACCACCAGATCATAATATCAGATAATACGAGATAATTTATTCATAACTGTATATAAACTTTACACGTCAAAACGTCAAAAAGTGAAAATATAATCAGGTGAATCGAATTCCACTCGCATCTAAAATAAAAAAGACGACACATTTATTTAAACATGTGACATTGTTTTAGTTATGAAGATACATTGCATTTACGGTCGTAATTCTGATTCAAATATATATATAATTCTTGGAGAAAATCCAACGATTATTGATTGTGGTACAGGATTACATAATGAAGAGGTTGTCAGAGATATTAAAAAAATTGTTGATCCAATATTGATAAAACATATAATTCTTACTCACGAGCATTTTGATCACTGTGGCGGTGTCAAAAAATTACATAATCTAACAGGCGGTAACGCCAAAATAGCATGTTACGAGAACGCAGCCGATAAAATAGAAAGGGGAGAAAGCATTTTTGCAAGAATGCTTGGTGGAGTTATGCCCAAGATGCCGGTCGACGTTAAATTAATTGATGGTGATACCATAAATATAGGGGACGAAACATTTGAAGTCATTCATACTCCCGGGCATACGCCAGGGAGCATGTGCTTATATAGTAAGGATAGTAAATCGTTGATATCGGGCGATACGATCTTCGCATATGGTTCATTTGGTAGATATGATTTTCCTGGTGGGGATCTAATCCTTTTGAAACAGTCAATTGAGAAATTAGCAGAACTTGATGTAGAAAATCTTTATCCTGGCCATGAATCATATGTCGAAGATGAAGGAAAAAAACATATGGCTATGGTGTTGGAAAGTATTAGATATTTGATGTGATCATGCCCAATATTAGAGATATTTTAAACGAGTTAAAATGGAGACAAGATTCCGATTTAGAAAAGGCAGAGGTATGGTACATTCACAGGGGAGCACGAAACGATACCAAGATCATCTCTGGCAAAGAAATTATAACGCTTGAAAAATCGTTCATGCAAACCACAACTGCAATGATTCCGTATCATCGAATCTTTAAGATAATTTATGCAGGTGAGGTTATTTTCAAACGGTGAGTGAGCGATTTTAATGACCACAAAATTGCACCTAATTTTGAGTCTAAAACTTACGCCGTATTAAATTATAATAATATCTATATATTTTAAAACATAAATACTATTTTGAAAAGAAAATGGATCGATATAAAAGATGACCTCTATGTGGAAAACCAATAAAACAGATACCAATAAGAAGACTTGATTAAGTTTTCATCATATAACTTTATTGTGAACGATGTTATCAACCCATAACGATACATCCTAACAGCGGTAAAATAAAATTTGAACAAGCCCATTTTTTCTAGTAAGCATTGTTTTTTCTACTAAGTTTCTAACACGGATATGTTTTTATCTTGTTCAAATGTTTACACGCTCGATAAACTATGAAAGTAGTACCAATTGCATCTGACTCGCTTGGTGTACGTTCGATGGCAACATATGTAGAAACCAAAGATTGTAAGATTTTAATTGATGCATCTGCAGCTCTTGGTCCGAAAAGATATGGACTGCCACCTGCGGAACAGGAAATAGCGGCGCTGGAAAAAGCAAAAAATGAAATATCAAGGATTGCAAAAAAATGCGACATACTTACTATATCACACTATCATTATGACCACTACGATCCATGTGCAGGCTTTTACAAAGACAAAAAGGTATTTGCAAAAGATATCAAAAAAAACATCAATAAGTCCCAACAGAAAAGAGGGGTAGATTTTAAAAAAATAGTGGAAGATTCATGTGAACTGATTTATTGTGATAATTCAAAACACAACATTGGCAATACAAAACTTATATTTTCTCCACCATTTTTCCATGGACCTGAAAACGTACGACTTGGTTATGTTATAATGACAACCATTGATGATGGTGAAAAAAGACTGTTACATGCATCTGACGTTCAGGGACCTGTAACAAAGAGTGCAAAGGAATATATTATTTCTCAAAGACCTGATATACTCATTATGGATGGCCCACCGACCATCTTTTTGGGTTGGAAATTTAGTATACAAAACCTGCAAGACGCGGCAGATAATCTGGTTGAAATAAAAGAAAAGGTGAATTGTGACATTATTCTTGATCACCACTTACTTAGAGATTTAAATTATAGAAGGACCTTTTCTCAACCATATCTGGCCAGTGGGAAAAAAGTTAAAACTTTCGCAGAATATATAGGTAAGGAGAACAATGCCCTTGAGGCACATAGAAAAGAATTAAGGGGTAGATAATATGGGTTTCATACAAAGATTGGAGAGGAGCATCGCAAAAAAAGAAAAAGCTATTGAGGCAGAAAAAATGAAAATAGATGATTTAAAAGATAAATGTGACTCTCACATCATTACACGGGCAGAGTATAAAATCAAAAAGAATCACATTGAAGAGAAGATTAGATCCATGAACTCCAGGATTAGAGTACTGCAAGGTGGAATAACCAAAGAAAAAAAACATCTTGAAGAAAAAGAAAAGGAAAAAATGAAGAAAAAGGAAGAAAAAGGGAAAAAATAATTTTTATGCCAATCATTGTTAAACTAGGAGGCTTTACTCAAATTAATTGTGATGCTATTATAAATCCTGCAAATTCTTATGGTTATAAGGGTGGCGGAGTAGCCGATGCCATAAAACGTGTTGGCGGGGCGGAAATTGAAAAAGAAGCCGTTAATGGTGCACCTATTGCTATTGGCAAAGCTGTTTCTACCTAAGCAGGTGGTAGCCTATACCTTGCAAATATATTATTTATGCCCTACTATGAAGCGACCTGCGATGAGAATTAGTGTGGAAAAAGTAAGGTTTGCAACTCAGGCTGCATTAAGGCTTGCCAAGGAAATGGAACTTAGCAGTATTGCCATTCCTGGAATTGGTACAGGTGTTGGTGGTGTAGCCCATCAAAAAGCAGCAGTAACAATTGTAAAAATATTCAAAGAAATTGAAGATAGTTTTTTAACAATATTTCTTGTAGATATAAATAAAGATATGGCAGATTCTTTTAATGGTTCTCTCTATTATCTAAAGGAAAATTTATCAAATTCATAAGATACAGGCTGTTTTTTAACTTGTACATTATCAACCTTCGCTAGTGGTGGGCCATGGTTGCACCATTCAAGCATTTCTTCTATGACCTTTTCATCTCCTTCAAATACTGCTTCAACATTTCCATCAGGTGTGTTTCGTACCCACCCCTTTATACCAAGTTGTTCTGCCTTATTTTTTGTGCTCGCTCGGAACCATACTCCCTGGACTCTGCCAGATATAATTACATGTACCTTTGATTTCATGGTGACTTCACTCTATGGCCTAAAACGTAATATTGTTCGTGGAAACGGAATAGCATCTTTGATGTTGTCAATGCCACATATCCATGCAACAACACGTTCAACACCAAGACCATAGCCAGAATGGGGAACAGAACCATATTTTCTTAGGTCAAAATACCAATCATAGTTTTCAATTTTTTCTCCAGATTCTTTGAGTTTTTTCTCCATATCCTCAACATCGAGACTCCGTTGGGATCCGCCAACTATTTCACCATATCCCTCAGGAGCTATCATATCAAAACAAAGTGCCGTTTTCGGATCATCTGGATCTTTTGGCTTATAAAATGCCATTATTTCCAATGGATAATTTGTTACAACAACTGGAGTGTCGAAATGATTCATAAGCTTATTTTCTTCAATTGTTCTAAGATCTTTGCCCCATTGTAACTTCATGTTTTCCTTTTCATTGAGTATCTCAAGGGCTTTAGTATATTTTATCGTTGAAAATTCTGACTCTGCAATATGTTGTAATTTATTGATGTCCTGCTTGAGTAAGTTTAGTTCACGTTTGTTATGTTTCAGAACCTCGCCTATGATAAATTTTACCTCTTCTTTGGCAACCTCGGTGACATCATGCAGATTCATCCAAGCTGCTTCCATCTCAGCCATCCAAAATTCAGATAAATGCCGCGAAGTTTTAGATCGCTCTGCTCTAAAAGTCGGTCCCATGTTATAGATTTTTTCAAGTGAAAACACTGCCGCCTCAGCATAAAGTTGCCATGTTTGAGAAAGATACGTCTTATTATCGTAATACTTTACTTCAAATAGAGTAGAGCCCCCCTCACATTGATTTGGCTGTAAAATTGGAGCGTCAAATTCAAAGTAACCTTTATCTCTAAAAAACTTATGTATTGCACCCACAACAGTAGATCTTATTTTTAATATTGAAGTTAGTTTTTGAGATCTTATCCAGAGATGTCTTTGATCAAGGAGAAACTCTGGGCTTTGATCCTTTACTATAGGAAAAGGTTCTGCGAAATTAACAACATTAAACCCATTAACCTGAAGTTCGTATCCCTCAGGTGCTCGTTTATCTTCTTTAACAATACCTTTAAGTTCCACAGAGGATTCAATCAACGCTTTTTTTGCGTCTTCAAACTCATCATCTGGAAGATTACCTTTTTTGATAGTCGCCTGTATTGTACCTGTAGCATCCCGTATTACAGTGAACACAATGTTTCCACTACTGCGCGTTCTATATATCCATCCATGAAGATGGACGGTTTCATCTGTACTTTTTTCTTCAAGAATTTCTCCTATACGATTCCATCTGATTTCTGACATAGTAAAGCCAATCATTACAGAACGCAATTATCCTAATTGCTGAAAGTGAGAATGTATCGCTATTTTGCTTCTTCCTTTACAATATTGGTGAATCATGCTACCAACAGCCTAAATGGTAGCGGCAAGTATGGTAGCAGGATGTTAAAAAAGTTTTGTAATAAGCAACATAACAAAGAACCTAGAAAATACCCTTTCATCCAAGACAAAACAAACAAGGTAAAAAACAAATACAAGGGGAAATGTAATACAATCTCTTCTACTATTTGATACATTTTTAAAGATGAAGAATACTAGTACAGCATTAGTGCAGTTGATCCAGATAAAAATCCTGTTTATATTTACAATTATTGGGGAGATGGCGCTACCAGTAGATATAATCGAGAAAAAACCACTGAATAAAAATATTATTATGAGCATATGTGGCCAATAGAATATACTTATTCAATCGAATCGAAGACAAAAGATGTGCTCGGTAAAGAAAATAACTAGGAAGAATTAGAATTAAGTATGACTAAAAACATGACCAGACCCTCTATCAATAAGATTTCTAGATAGCCTTTTAAACCTGTTCCCTCTATTTAAAAATCTCAACTCGTTGATTAGACTTTTATACGTTCATTTTCATCCGTGTATCTACGATTGTATTTTTCAAGATGTTTTCATTAGCGCAAAGTATAAGAGAGAAGAAAAAGACTAACAGTATTTAGACTTGCTGTAGAACGCGCTTTATGTAAAGGGTAATCGATGGCTTTCTACAACTAGCCACCATAAATCAAAAGAAAGGCGCATAAACACTTAAGAGAGAGGATATAATGAAAGACAAAAGACAGCCTAAAGAAAAATTAAAATGTAGGTCAAAAAATGGGTCAGAAGGCAAAAAAGAATTGCTTTTTCAAGTTACTACTGATCTCATGTTATATCTTGATTTACGTGGAAGAATAACTAGTATAAACAGAGCAGGACTTGCTTTTTCAGGTTTTTCTGAAGATGAGATAATTGGGCAGTTTTTTTGGAAAATACCTGGTGTTTTTTCCAAACGTGAAATACCTAAATATCTCAAGATATTAAAAAATTCAATTTCAGGAGAACCCACTGAGAAATTTTTAGGTAAACTACATGAAAAATCAGGTAAAAAACATATCATGGAATTTTCAACATTCCCCATTAAAGAAAACAGGAAGACAACATCAATTCTTGTCGTGGGAAAAGACATCACAGAGAAAAGAGAATTGAATAATGAACTACAGAAAACTTATAAGAGATATCGATTAATTAGCGAGAATACAAGTGATCTGATTGCCTTAACTACATTTACATTAAACCCAACTTACACTTTTGCTAGTCCATCACATGAAGAAATATTGGGATATGCACCGGAATATTTGATTGGCAAACCGTGTTTTGATTTCATTAATCCCAATGATAGAAAGGATTTACTTTGTCTGCTAAGAAAATATGTTGATTCATATCATGGAAAACTTCCAACTGCAAAAGATCTTGGCAAATCTGAAAGTATCCAATTTTCTTTTAAGGATAAGTCTGGAAAGTGGCACAATCTGGAAAGTACAGTAGATATTGTAGGGAATGAGTTATTGATTATCTCAAAAGATTTTACCGAACGAAGGAGATTAGAAATGAACTACAAGACCTTGTTTAATTCATCTCCTTATGCAATAATGTTACTCGATAAGGATGGGAAAATTCTTAATGCTAACCCCCTCATGGCCAAGAGTCTAGACATCTCAAATGGAGAGATACTAGGTAAAAACATCCACAATATTTTACCAAAAGATGTAGACAGGAAACGAACAGTTATCGCGAGAAAAGCCCTTGAAACAGGCGAAATTCAAGAAAATGAAGATAAAAGAGATAAACAGTATTTTCACAATATTTTTGTTCCAATTTTAACTTCGGGTGGTGAGAAGGGCATACAAGTAATTTCTAGAGATATTACTGATCGCAAGAAAGGACAGGAATTACTTCAAAAAGCTCGTAATGCTCTGGAAAAGCGCGTCAAGAAGCGTACTGCAGAGCTGTCCAGGATAAATGAGGTATTGCAGATTGAAATTACTGAGCGCAGCAAAGTAGAAGAAGAAATCAAAAGAACAAAAGATTATCTGGACAATGTCATCGACAGTGCATCTGAATTCATATTAGTAATAGATACAAATTACAAGGTATCAACGTGGAACAAAACAGCAGAGCATTTAACGGGATACAAAAAGAGGGAAGTTCTTCGCAAATCAATAAACTTTTTGGATGTATTTTCAAATTCAAATGGTTTAAAAGACGATATAATAAATATTCTAAATGGAGTTAAAATCCCATTTAGCGAGTTGACATTGAGATCAAAGATGGGGGCAAAAAAACTGGTAAGGGCATCTGGATCAATTGTCACGGAAAGTGATACAAACCAAACGGGTGTTCTTTTTGTAGGGAATGAAATAACGCAAGATAGCGAAATGCATGGAAAATTATTACAAGGAAAAGGCTATCTGATCTCTGATAAGAATAATAAGTCTGCTTTAAACCTGCTAATGGATTTATTGGTATCAGGTTACAATGGATTATTTATCACAAGAGGTAAACATAACGTAACACAAAGTATGTTTAAATCAGTAGACGCAAAAGTAATATTGTTTAGTCAGGAAATTTATGAAGAATTTGAGCATGTTTGCAGCATTGACGAATTGACGGTCAAGATAAAAGAATTTGTGGCAAAAAAATCTAAACCAGTGATACTAATTGATAGGGTCGACTATCTTCTTACTAATTTTTCGTTTGAAACGTTTGTAAAATCATTATATGACATCAACAACATAATTTCGATGCATAATGCTATTTTGTTAATTCGAGTCAACTCTGAAATTTTAAATGCTAATCAACTGGCAATCATAGAAGAAGAATTACAACCGTTGCCAAGTCAAAGAATAGATGTTGTGGAACTTGACGATCAAGTATATAATGTTCTCACATTTATATATAAACAAAATAAAAATAATGTATTAGTTTCATTTAAGAAAATCAGTCAAGAATTTTCAATCTCCAAGGTGACAACTGCTAAGCGGCTGAGCATACTCGACGATAAGGATCTGATTTTCATAAAAAAACAGGGTAAGACAAAAACAGTACATATTTCAGATAAGGGAAAATTGCTGTTGAGCAGAAGAGAAGTTGTTTGAATCTATTATGTTTCTTTGAAAACATACATTTTATAATACCATTAGGCCATGCAAACATGTTGATTTGATATTAAAGAGTAGATTAATAGAAAAAAATGCAAGAAACAAGATGTTCCAGCTTATATTATAATGCCTGATTGTACACTGATGGATATCGCACAGAAAATGCCACTAAAATCCGAATTAGAAGATGTACATAGTTATGGCCCTGAAAGAATAACGAAATATGAGGAAGAAATTCTGAAGATTGCTAATGGTAAATGGTAAAGCAGCATTTCAAAAAATATGACAATGATTGTGATTCACGTTAATAGACTCCCTAAAATGCGCTATCAATTTTGCATTTCACGAGAAAAATATAATATGTATTAAACTCAATCAACAATAACCAGCTATCTCCGGTTATACAAGTATATAAATATAAATTAATATCGAAGAACTAGAATTGGAGGAGAGTTAATATGGTGGGTTGATGCAATTATTCACTTTTTATTTTTTTCATTTCTTGTTCCGCCATCTTATCTAGTTCTTTGTCAATGCCCTGCTCCTTTGCTATTAATGACATTTCAGCAAGCATCTGTTCCCACAAAACTTCTTGTTCCAATGCATAATACCACATATCAAGTTTTGTTTCCCCATCTGCTTTTTTGAAGTCATTTAAAAAATCCTTTTTGTCTTTTTCGTTCATTTATGACCCCAGTCCAGTAACTTAAATGCAATAATATTTTATAACTCTATTTCTTTTTGTGAAAACTACAAAACAGAATAAAAGCAGACATTTAAGTATTTAATCTAGACGTATGTTTTTTTTTGCCTTTCGTATTTTTTCTTTTTCTCTATCCCCCTTCCACGCAATAACCAGTAGTTCCGCAAGTTAAAGATTTAAGTGTGTGGAATGTGATTTTGATATGTTCTAACAAAACACATAACACACACTTGGGATGGGAAT
>Ga0272442_10012451_pt1 | contig 10270 bp, 11 predicted proteins | sample SSMForm2O_FD_200262 | JGI IMG/M metagenome (GOLD analysis project Ga0272442, IMG submission 200262) | Marine sediment archaeal communities from Little Sippewissett salt marsh, Falmouth, MA, United States - SSM-Form-2O | ecosystem: Environmental > Aquatic > Marine > Wetlands > Sediment ... | reverse complement strand
GTATCCATCAAAACGATTACTATTTAGAGCCAGATTATCTTCATTTTCTTTTTTTATTGAATTTGCATATACTCCAAAAGAATTTGCAACCATTATCAGTACAACTGCCAATACCAGAATTTTTATTCTCATAATTATACCAAGGCATCTATTTTATTAATATTATAACTAAATATTTAATTTGCTAGTATATAAAAGCTATGGGGCAATAATCATATTTTTAAAAAAAATGAAATTTTTTCAGAATTTTTCAATTTTTTAATTTAAAAATCATTTATTTTTACAGATTTCTACAAAGTTTTTAAAGATCTGTTCACCATACTCAGTATGTTCAACTTCTGGATGAAATTGAAGTCCATAAAATGGTTTATTTTTATGTTTCATTGCCTGAATTTTACAACTTTCACTTTTTGCAAGGATCTCGAATTCATCTGGTAATTTATAAACCTCATCATTATGTGATTCCCAAACAATGGATCTTTCGGCAACATTATTAAATAAAATATCTTTTTTTATTATCTGAAGCTCAATTTTTCCAAATTCAGGGATATTAGAAGGTCTTACTTTCCCTCCAAAAAAACGTGCAATAAACTGATGACCTGCGCAAATTCCCAATATCGGAAATGTTGCTTTTTCAAGGTACTCGGCTGTGTTTCCAAGTTCTTCTTTTAAACCAATTCTTGGTGTACCGCCTGACAAAACTAAACCGTTAATATTTTCATTTATTAAATCTTCAAAATCTGTTTTATTAGAAACAATCTTTGTTTCTACCTCAAGATCTCTAAGAGTTCTCCACTCCCTATGTGTCCATTGTCCCCCATTGTCGACAACATATATTTTTACCATATTATTCCCATTCTACAGTGCTTGGCGGTTTGTTTGTAATATCATAAACAACTCGATTAACCTTATCTTTCATTTTATTTGTTATCTTTGTTGATATCTTATCAAGGACTTCGTGAGGTATTACACTATATGCACATGTCATTGCGTCAATGCTTTGGACAGCTCTTACTGCAATTACATATCCGTATGCTCTTTTATCGCCATGCACCCCAACAGATTTAATAGGAGTAAGAACCGCAAAATACTGCCAAGGAAGGGCCATAAGTCCTTTTTTTGATGCATCTTCAATTTCATTTTCAACAATGCTGCAAGCTTCACGGACAATTTCCGCTCTTTCTTTTGTTGCTTCCCCAATTATTCTTACTGCAAGACCTGGTCCTGGAAAAGGTTGTCTTTCTGCAACAGGCAATTTTAAAACACGCGCTACTTTTCTAACTTCGTCTTTGTAAAGATCACGCAAAGGTTCAATAAGCTTAAAGTCCATTTTTTCTGGAAGACCGCCTACATTGTGGTGGGATTTTATAGTGTCTCTTAATTCCCCACCGGATTCGATCCAATCAGGGGCAATAGTTCCTTGTACTAGAAATTTTATTTTTTCTTTTTTTGCTACTTTTTCAAAAATTCTTATGAACTTTTCCCCAATTATTTTGCGTTTTTTTTCAGGGTCAATAACACCATTTAAATCTTTATAATACTCTTTGCTTGCGTCTATAAAATGATAATTAAGGCCAATTTTTTCCATTAATTTTTTAACATTTTTTGATTCATTTTTCCTCATATAACCTGTATCAACATGTACTGCAACTAGATTTTTTCCAATTGCTTCGTTTACAAGAGCAGCACAAACTGTACTATCAACCCCACCTGAAAAAGCAATTAATGCTTTGCCTTTTATTTCTCCTTTTAGCTTTAAAATTGTCTCATCAATAAATTTTTCTGCATTAAACATAATATTCCCTATTTTGAAAGAGCCTTTTTTTTCATTTTCTTTCTATAATCATTTAATTCTGCTGCAAGTTTTTTATCATTTATTGCAAGAATTTCAATAGCCAAAAGTGCAGCATTATCTCCTCTATCAAGGCCTACAGCGCCAACAGGGATTCCCGGTGGCATTTGAACAATAGAAAGAATAGAATCTAGATTTACCTTGCCGCTGACAGGGACACCAATTACTGGTTTTATTGTGTGTGCTGCAATTGAACCAGGTAGAGCTGCAGAAAGTCCAGCAATACCAATAAAAATATCTGCATTGTTATTTTCAACTAAATCTTTCAAATGATTTGGGGTTCTATGAGCAGAGGCAACATCTATTTTATATTTAATACTAAATTTATCTAATATCTTTTCTGCCTTTTCTGCAATGGGCATATCAGACTTTGATCCAAGTATTATTTGAATTTTCATTCTTATCAATCCTGGGTATAAACAAATATTAATTAATAGTTTCGACTGTCTTTATTTAGCCGTAAATTAATTATACGAGATTATTATGTTCAGAACAAAAAACTTAATTGGAATAAGATGAAACTAATAATTTGTGAAAAAAATATTGCTGCAGGAAGAATTGCGTATATATTATCAGGTGGTAAATCAAAAAGCTCAAGACTTGGAAGTACTCCTGTTTACGAATTTAATAAAGATGGTGAAATATGGAGGATTGTTGGGCTTAAAGGTCACATAATAAATCTTGATTTTCCATCTGGTTTTAATAAGTGGAACAAAGTCCCTCCGATTGATTTGATTGATATAAAACCTTGTAAAAAGGTAACAAATAAAGGTATTGCTTCATCTTTAAAATCTTTAGCAAACAATGATTTGTCTTTAATTGTTGCAACTGACTATGATAGGGAAGGAGAATTGATTGGGGTTGAAGCAATAAATCTTTTAAAGGATTATAATAGAGATATTAGTAAAATAAAAAGAGCAAAATTTAGTGCAATAACTGGTTATGAAATTAAATCTGCCTTTGAAAAACTTGTAGATGTTGATTATAATCTTGCTAATGCAGGAGAATCCCGACAAATTATTGATTTGATATGGGGAGCGGTTCTGACAAGGTTTATTTCAATAACTTCAGGACGTTATGGTAAAGATTTTTTATCAATTGGTAGAGTTCAATCACCTACTCTTGCACTTCTTGTTGAAAGGGAAAAAGAAATTAAAGATTTTGAGCCCAAAACTTTTTGGAAGATTATTGCAACGCTTAAAAAGGATGAAACATTTGATGCTGTTCATAAAAATGGACAGTTTTGGGATGAAAAAGAAGTTACAGATATTTTCAATAAAATAAAAGATTCTAAGAAGGCAAAAATAAAAAATGTCGATAAAAAACTTCAGAAGGAATATCCTCCCACTCCATTTAACACAACAACTTTTTTACAATCTGCTTCTGCTTTGGGAATTTCTGCTTCAAAAGCAATGAGTACTGCTGAAGAGCTTTATATGTCTGGAGTGTTATCTTATCCAAGGACTGATAATACTGTTTATCCTCCTTCACTAAACATCAAAGGAATTTTACAAAAACTTTCAAATTCTCCTTTTTCTAAAGAAGCAAATGAGGTAATAAATAACGGTAGGTCTCGACCTACTAGAGGAAAAAAATATACTACTGACCATCCCCCAATACACCCTGTCGGAGTTCCAAATTTCAGCAAGTTTAGCAATGACCAAAAAAAGATATATGAGCTTGTTTGTAGGAGATTTCTTGCAACACTTGCAAAGGATGCTATTTCAGAAACTGTAGAAGTTTCTATTGATATTTCTAGTGAAGAGTTTAAAACTAGTGGATATAGACTGATTGAACCAAATTGGCGAGATATTTACACCTATTTTAAAGATAAAAGAAAGCCTCTGCCTGAACTTTCCAAAAATGAAATTGTAGAAATTACAAAAATAAGCATTAAAGAAGATAAAACAAAACCTCCTAGTAGATATACCCAGGGTTCTCTAATTGCAAAAATGGAACAACTAGAACTTGGAACCAAATCCACCCGTCATGAGATAATTAGCAAGCTTTTTTTTAGAAAATATATAACTCTTTCACCACTTGCTCCTACACCAATTGCGTTTGCAGTTGTTGATGCTTTATCAGATTATGATGTTGTTAAACCAAAGATGACTGCTACTCTTGAAAAAAATATGGATTTAATATCAGAAGGAAAAAAGAAACTTGAAGATACTGTAAATGAGTCAAGAAAGATGCTTACAAAAATGATGAAAGAACTTGAAAATGATAAAGAAAAAATTAAAACAAATATAAAAAATGCTCAAAGGGAGCAAAACACAATCGGAAAATGTCCTAAATGTGGAAAAACAATGATTATTAGAACCTCTAAAAAGAATAAACGTTTTGTTGGTTGTACTGGTTTTCCAAACTGTAAAAATACTTATTCCCTGCCCCAAAGTGGTAGTATAATTTCTACAGGTAAATTATGTAGTAAATGCAGTGCCCCAGTAGTTAGAGTTAAATCAAAAGGAAAAAGAGCTTGGGAGCTTTGCCTGAATTCTGAATGTAGTGATAAAAAACCATCTAAACAGAGTTAAATTTTTAATCAAAATAAATAGCTAAAATTATGTATTTTTAAAAAATATTTTTAGTTATATTTATAACAATTTTTTCTTTTTTGTTGTTTTATTCCGAGTTAATTCTAAATCAGCCATTATTAGAAAAATCCATTAATATTTTATTTGGAATGTAAAATTGGAAATAATCACTACCTGCTCACTTATATATAATAAAGTATTTATATTATTAACATGATATAATTACGTTGCTTAAAAGGTGTAATTTATGAAAAATAAAATATCAAATAAAAAAATTCTGATATTTACTATAGCCATTTTCCTATTATCAAATTCACTGATATCTGTTGGAATATCAAAAGAAGTTAAAAGTATAAAAGAAAATATTATTGAAAAAACAGATTCAAAAAATTCTATTTTAAAGGTGGATTACCAATCAAAAACTGTTACAAAGTCTTGTAAAGCAACTAGCAGTGGTATGATTCAAAATTTAGATTTGGGTTTTTCTGAAGGTGAAAGTAACATAATTATTACAGATTCTTCTAAAAACGAATCTTATCCTTCAATGGTTTTCAAAAGAGACAATGGAATTGTATTTTATGAGGTAGAAGATGAGGATGGGCCTTTTATTTATCTTAAGACAACAACAAATTATGGTCAGAGTTGGAATGGCGAGCACAGGATAATTGCAGATGTGGGAAGCTCTTCAGATGTTCCAATTGCTTCTCCAAATATTCATGTACATCCTGAAAGCATTAACAAACACCTCTATGGAACATTTAAATCAAGCTACAATAACTCTGGTGCATTTGGATATTTCGAATCATATGATTTTAATAACATTCCAAATGGAAATTTTGATATTTATACATTTGACTGGTCATATTTCTATAATGAGACAATTGAGGGTTACTTCAGTTTCTGGGGATTTGATAGTCCAAATATTATCCATTATAAAAACAATACAACACCCTGGGTAATTTCAATCATCGGTTCTACGAATTATACAAACCTTTCATCTGGAGAAGGTCCTGCTGAAGATTCTATTATGTTTTGTTTTAATGATTTAGAAAATCCAGATAACTTTATTACAATTGCATGGTTCCCAGAAATTCAAAACTGCAGTAATTTATCAATTGCAAATGATTTTGGAAATGAATATATCTATGGAATAACTGAGGTCAAGGAAAACGGAGATTCAAATCTATTGTTTTTTAGGGGAAATCCATATGATTGGTATTATGGCGATGTCTTATTTAACAAAACATTAGAAATATCTGGAGAAGACCTATTCCATCCGTCAATTTATACTGAAGATGACAAAGTTTATATTACAGCAGAAACAAACGAAAGTGGAATTGTTTTATTTAAATCAGAGGATAATGGTAACGCATGGACAAGTGAATCAATAACTGATGATTTATTAGACGTAAATGCAACACCTGCATTTTCAAATATAATTGGAAATGAGACGCATTTACTTTGTTCATTTATCGAATCTGGAAATCTATCTATAACAAGTTCTGGTGATAATGGTACATCTTGGGAAACACCTGAGATGATAAACAACATTAACGGCTCAGTTGTAGAAGATTATAAATTTGTTGACTTTCCCGATGAATATCATATTGTATGGACTGATCAAAGAAATGATAACTATGATTTATTTGCAACTGTCAGAGGCTTTCCAAAAATCGATATATCAATTGATTCTGATAGTGTAAACCTTACCTCTGAGGGAATAAAAATAATTCCTACAAAAAACAAACTTTTATATAAAATTGTAAACAATGGAGGATTCCCTGTTTCAAATATACAAATAAACATATCAGTTGAATTTGATGAAGAACTAAACAAATCAGCACTTGCAATAGGCTTTCCACTAAACATAGATTATTTAGATGCAGGTGATGAAATAGACCTGCAGAAATTCCTATTTAGAATAGACATAGTTGAGTTTATTAGGTCACTACTAAGATTTGCAGGAATAAAATATGTAAATATTTCAATTATTCTTAAACCCCATTACGTTGATGAAAATCCAGATAACAACAATTTCAGATTGCCTGTTAATTACGCTTATATTTTTCCAAACCTAGGATTTCTTGAAGATATATTCTTAATAACCTGATGTGTACTAACCTAATTTCTTTATAATTTTTTCTTCTGTAATATAACCAGTTACATACTTTGCAGGTGTAACATCAAAGGCAGGATTTTTCACTTTTGTCCAACTAGGCATAATTTTTTTTCCGTTAATTTCCGATAGCTCCTTACTTGATCTTTCCTCAATTTCTATATGGCTTCCATTGGCAATTTTTTTATCAAAAGTACTAATTGGAGCTGCAACATAAAAAGGAATGCTGTTTTCCTTTGCAACAACTGCCTTTTCATATGTTCCAATTTTGTTTGCAAAATCTCCATTTCGTGCAATTCTATCTGCACCAGTAATTACCATATCAATTTCTTTGTTTCTCATGAAATGACCTGCTGCATTGTCAGCAATTAAAACATATGGTATTTTTTCCTGCATAAGCTCCCAGGACGTTAAAAGACCTTGGCAACGAGGGCGGGTCTCATCAACATAAACAAAAAAATTCTTTCCCTTATTGTAAGCAACTCTAAATGGGGCAAGAGCAGTTCCATAATCAACTGTTGCAAGCGCACCAGCGTTACAATGGGTAAGAATTTTCATACCATCTTTTATTAATTTTTCACCATTTTCCCCAATTCTTCTGCACTTATTAACAATACTTTCACAATATTTATTGGCAGATTCAAGCAGATCACTGCCCTTACTTGTTTCTTTAATCATATGATCAATTGCATAGAAAAGATCGTTTGCTGTAGGTCTAGTTTTTCTAAGCTTTTCTGCGGCTTTGGAAATATCTTTCTTTCCAAGTACCATCCCATAAGCAGCAGCAACGCCTATTGCAGGTGCTCCTCTAACGACCATTTCTTTTATTGCAAATGCTACATCCTCAACATTTTTTGCAGTAAAAATTTCAACTTTGTAGGGTAATTTTCTTTGGTCAATTAGTTTTAAGATATTGTTTTCAAACCATAGAGCTTTCCTATCTTTACCATCTATTTTCATTTTAATCCCTCAAATGTTTTTAGTACTAGATTTTTTGTCGCGTTTATATCATTACCAACAAATATCATTCCTTTTTCCTTGATTGATATTATTTTATTTTTTCTTAAACCTTTTAATATTTCTTTTGTAAGTTCAAGTGAGCCATCTGGCAACTTTTTTTCTATTGTAAACATTTTATTTTCAATTTTTTCTGATAAGTTCTTATCATTTATTTGGATAACTACATTTATCTCAGCTCTTGCATGATGAATTAACCAATGAACTGATGCGTCAATATTTGGTGTTTTTGATCCAATTAACAATAATACTTTTTTAAGAGGATCATAGTCAACTATCTCAAGGAAATCCTTTCTCTGCAATTCACTAATTTTTGTATTATATGCATTAATCAATACTCTTTTTCCATATTTTAAGCTGATAATTATGTTGTTAAGATTTAAGCTGAATTTTGATTTTTCAAATTCTTTTCCTATCTCAATTGCTTTTACAATTAATGGACAGTTTGTTTCTTCTTTAGAAACATAAAAGGTTTGAAACTGTAGATTTATATTCATCGAAAACTTGTAAAACAAATCCTTTAATTTATCTTTTGCTTAAAAATATATAATAAAATATTGGCAAGATTTTTTTACTTGCCCTTTAACGCATTGTTTGAATAAAATTTTTAATTTTACTGCCTTCCATGTATTTTTCTGTAAGGTCATTAGCTATCTGCTTATCAATACCTTGTTTGATTAATTCTTTTCTAAATGCTTTTTCAGCTCTTTGAGCATTTTTCTTAAATCTTAGAAATGTTGCACCAAGTTTGATTGTTAAGGAAGGTAATTTGGGAAAAAAGATACCTAACATCTTAAATGGTCTATTCTCCCAATTGTCCATATTATTTTCGTTCATGCTTCTTCCTTTTTAATCGTGGTAGTGGTGCTCTCCAAATTTTCCCATCATCTTACCAAGATTTAGGGTAGATAAATATTGGCTTGTAAGTTCATATGCTTGCTCTTCAGTCATACCTGCAGCTTTCAACTCTTTATAAAAAATTGCTGCTGCTTCAGCATATTTCTTTGCACTATCGGGGCTATATAAAAGGCTGCTTAGTTCCTTTAAAAGCCCTGGTATCTTTTTTGATACAACATCCAATATTTCCTTTATTTTTTCGGGGTCTGGCATATTATCATGTTTATTCATTTTATTTCCTCCATTTTAATTCTAAATCTTGTTATTGCGTTCATTTCATATATTGAAACCGAGCATTTGTGACCACTTTTTGATCACTTTTTCAGTAAGTCTATAAACATAAAGTGAACCTTTTTGAATTTTTTCAACAATATCTTTTTTTTCCAATTCTTGAAGTTTTTCCCTAATAATTCTTCTTGATGCAGTTCCTCTTTTGCTTCTAACAAGTTCTGTTATTTGTGAGATGTTCTGATCGTTTTTGTCAAGTAATGCCCTTACAATGTCTCTTGATATTGGATCTTTTACCTCAGGAAGTGTCATATCTGGTGTTAGCCCACCTCTATCTATTAATAGCCCAATTATTCTCAAATAATTTTGTGTTATTTTGTTTACATCTCTAAGAGGTTGAACCATTGCAGATATCATATTTTCTAGCTCTGTAATTCGTTTGTTAAGTTCCTTTACTTCTTTTGTTAGGTCTTTAGTCACATATTTAGCATTAGATATATGGTAAAAAGAATTTTTGATTATTAAAAATTAAATTTGTTTTATGTAGGAAAATACTTAAAAAGTAGATTTTATTAATATAGGTAAATATGTTTTCAAATGATAAATTAATTTATTTACAATTACAAAAAACTGGATGTTCCCATATAGCATATCTTTTATCAAAATATATTGGAGGATATGGTCAGAATGATGAATTATTTAAGCATACCTGGTTACAATATTATGGTGGAAGTAGATTTATCTTAGGTTCGATTAGAAACCCTTGGGATTGGTATGTTTCTTTATGGGCATATGGATGTAAAAAAAAGGGAGCAATATATTTTTGTACAGTTTACCGATTTGTAATGTTTTTATTTATTTTTGTCACAAAGTTTCAAAATATAATTGGTTTAAAAGGCCCGGGAAGAAACTATAACGAAATTTTTACACATTTTAAAAATGAGTTTAATAAACCTATAAAAGAATGGGCAGCGGTTTATAAAAATATTAAAGACCCTGAATGTTTTAGAAGATGGTTAAAATTAATATTCAATCAAGATAGAAAGTTGGATATTCGTGGAGGATATTCTGAGTGTTCAATTAGCAATTTTGCAGGCCTGTTGACATTTAGATATTGTAGGATGTATCAAAAACATTTTTTTAGGAAAAAAAACTATAAAGGAATAAAAAATGTGAAAGAACTGAAAGAATTTGATAAGGAAAATAATATTATTGATATTATAATTAAAAATGAAAATCTTGAGGAAGATTTGATTGATGCAATTAAAAAAATAGGTTATAATTTAGATGATAAAACTATAAAATCTATTAAAAATGAACGTAAGACAAATGTCTCAAAACACTTAGATAGCAGTTTTTATTATGATGAAGAAACAATTAATTTGGTTGCAGAAAAAGAAAAATTCATCATAGATAAATATGGTTATAATCCTCCAAAAATTATTAAATAGTGTTTTATTATCAAAAATTTTTAAGGTTTAAAAATTTAAGGTAATATTTTTTGAGCAAATTAAGTGAAATAAAAATATTGGAAATAGTTGCATAATTCCAATTACCAGAAAAAATACCAAAAAATAGTTATTATTGGATAAATAATTAGAGACCTAAACTTTTATATTAATT
>Ga0272442_10012450_pt1 | contig 10270 bp, 11 predicted proteins | sample SSMForm2O_FD_200262 | JGI IMG/M metagenome (GOLD analysis project Ga0272442, IMG submission 200262) | Marine sediment archaeal communities from Little Sippewissett salt marsh, Falmouth, MA, United States - SSM-Form-2O | ecosystem: Environmental > Aquatic > Marine > Wetlands > Sediment ... | reverse complement strand
TCCGCCCACCAATTGGGACCAGCCCTCCGAACGGTGTATTCCCCATGCCCACGCCGGTTCCACTCCATACCCCCTGTCGGGCACGGGATATGCAAAGTAGCGGGTGGTCAGGATACTAACCCAAAAGGAGGCTATCGGTTTGAGTACGGCGGCATGCCCAATTTGCGGGCGTCCAGCAGCCCCAGATAACCGGTATTGCGAGACTTGCGACTTTCAGGCCCGTCCCACGGCAGCCCGGGGCGATTCTGGGCATGTTGCGAGAACTCGTGCCGCATCCGGCAATAAATCCGCCGAAGTGCGGATCTTTTTGGGGGTATTCATGCTCGCCGCCCTCACGACCACCGTGCTCGGGATGGGGGGACCGCTAGGTTTCCCGGCACTTCGAGAGAGTCTCGGGCTCGCGGAGGTTGGCGTCCAGTCCGACTGGGGAGAGCTTCGCTGGGTTCACGTAACGTCTCGCATTCGATCCAACCGCAGCACCGAAAGCCAGATTGTCGGACGCCTCGAGCCGGGCGATAGCGTGCGAGTGGACTTCGCGGAAGCTGGTTGGTACGCCGTGTTCCCGGTGACCGCCGCAACGCGGGTCGAGCAATCGGCGATCGGCTACGTGTACGGCGAGCTGCTGAAAGGCGATCCGCCACCTGATGTCACGGTACCGCTGGTACGAATTCTACCGTAGGCCACGCGCACAGCCGGTCCTTCTACCCCGCACCGCCCGAGCCTCACCCTTCCCAACGCCGCCTTGTCCACCGGTATAGCCACAGTGCCAGTCCCGTGAGCAGGAGCGCCAATCCCGGCACCCCGAGAGCAAACGCCGCGAAGCCCCAGGCGTAGGTCGAGGCCACCGACTCAGAACTGGTGCTCCACGCCCACGTCGCGACGGGCAGGGCCAGAAATCCCAGTCCGATCTGCATCAGGAGCGCCGGTCCGCGGCCCGCCAGCGACGACTCGCCTTGAGCGTTCGCACCCGCCGTCCACATCAGCAACAGGCCGAAAGTGACGAGAGCGGGCCCTTCGAACATCCATCCGTCGACCGTCACCGCGTTCAGGTCGGACCCCGGTACGAGGACCCTCCACGTGGCTACCAGGCCGATGAGCGTGGTCAGCAAGCCGGCGAGTCTCGTCGTCCATCGAATCCACGGGCGCATGATGATCCTTCCGGTAGGGTCAGGCGCTTGGCGTATGGGCAAAGCTAGCCTGCGAGCCGGGGCCTCTCCAGTGCAGGCGCGAGGAACCCCCTGACGGTTCGAGGGTTCACGGGAACGTGCGGGCGGCCCAGAACCGATCGGCCGACCGATGAACGAATCACTCCAGGCAGAATTGGACGGACCATGCTCAGAGCGCTTTGCATACCCCTGTTCCTGCTGCTGGCGGGGTGCGGATCGGAGGACCCCTTCGACGCACCCGAGCTTCCCAATGACGTCGGGGTGGCAGGCGACGGGGCTCTCGCGGAGGTGCTGGAGCCTATCCGTGCGGCGTGGGACGTGCCGGCCATGGGAGCACTCATGATTGTCCAGGGGCAGGTGCTGGAGACGGCCGCCGTCGGTCGCCGATCGTTGTCCTCATCCGAGCGAGTGACCACGCAGGACCTGTGGCATTTCGGAGACCTCACCAAGTCGATGACGGCCACGCTCGCCGGCGTGCTGGTGGAGGCCGGCCACCTCGACTGGACGACCACCGTGGCCCAGGCAATGCCCGATGTGGCCGCGGCCATTCGCGTGGAGTACCAGGACGTTCGACTCGAGGAGTTGCTTTCGCACACCTCGGGCCTGGCGAACGACCTCACGAGCACGACCTGGTGGAGCCAGCTTCCGCATTCGGATCCGCTCCCGGATCAACGCGTGGCCCTGTCCACGGAGTTGATGCAAAACCAGGCCGGGGCGCCGCGGGGCGAGTACTTCTACAGCAACGGAGGCTACGTCGTCGCCGGCGCCATGATCGAGCGAGTGATGGGCGAGCAGTGGGAGGACCTGATCGTCGCTCACGTGTTCAATCCGCTCGGGATGTTCACCGCGAGTTTCGGAGCTCCCGGCCGTGCGGGCAGCTTCCTGCAGCCGTGGGGACACGCCCTCGAGAACGGCACCTACTCGCCGATCGAGCCGGGACCCGCCGCGGACAGTCCCGAGGTCGTCGGACCCGCGGGTACCGTGCACATGTCCATGGCTGACTTCGCCAGGTATGCGGCCGCCCACATCGCGGGGGCGCGTGGCGCAGATGGACTGGTAACCGCCGAGACGTTCGCGAGGCTTCATCAGCAGACGCCGGGAACGGCATCGGGGCTGGGGTGGTTGCTGGCAGTCAGGGGCTGGGCCAACGGAATTGCCCTGCACCACGAGGGAAGCAACCAGTTGTGGTACGCCAACGTGTGGCTGGCGGCCAACCGCGATTTCGGAGTGCTCGCGATCACCAACGCGGGTGAGGGCCGAGGCTACGAAGCGACCGAAGCGACCGTCGATGCCCTGGTCGCCAGATTCGAAGCGGCGCAGGCCCCGTAGGACGTCGGCAGGACCGAGGCCGGGGCGATGGCAAAGCGGGCGGGGTCTCTCGACCTCCGCCCGCTTTTTTCATCGGTTGCCACCCCAGGGTCAGGCGCCAGACGAAAGCACTCGAGTGCGCGTTCCGCGGGACTTTGAGAAGCCGCCCCGCCTTCGCCCACCGTTCTCACCAGTGAATCCCTCACCTCCCCGGCCACTCGCCCGGTGACGGGCGAACGACTGCACCAGCGAGTCGTGCAGAATCCAGATCTCCTCCTGGCCGTCGTCGAGGACGTCGAGCAGGGCCTGGTGATGCGCCTCGCGCAACGACTGCATCTCCTCCGGCGACGGCCGACCCTCGCGCTCGGGTCTCTCGTTGAGAGCGTCGAGTGCCGCGACCTGTTCTTCCGTCAACTCGAGAGCCGAGATCATCGCAGCGCGTTCCGCCTGCCGACGCTCTTCCCACTGGCTCCGCATCGCCTCACGCCTGGATTCGGCCTCGGCCCGTCTCGCCTCGGCCTCGGACCTGTACTCTTCGAGCAATGCGATCTGATCCGCCGTGAGGATACCCTGCATCGCTTCGTGCATGGACTCCCGGATCGCCTCCAGGCGCTCAACGGACTCCTCGCGTGAGAGACTGCCGTCCCGGACGGCATCGCGAATCGCCGTCAGCTCCGGCGCGTACGAGTCCCGGATTTCCTTTAGTTGCGCGAGCTGCTCCTCAGAGAGATCGAGGACGTCCATGGAACCGTGCCGGCCTTCCCCTGCCCCGTTCCAGTTCCCGTTCCCGCCTCTGTGGTCGAAGCCTTCGCGCGGACCAGAGCCCCTTCGCCCACGAGAGCGACGGTCACCCATCCGGTCCCCTTCCTCGGTCCTGCGGGCATCGATCACCGCGATCTGCTCCGCGCTCAGGACTCCCTGCAGGTCCGCCGCGGCGTACCACAGAGTACCGGGCTCACGACCCTGTCCCCGGTACTCTTCCATCACCTCCCTGACAGCAGCGATCTGATCGTCCGTCAGTCCGAGACCCGCGGTGAGGTCTCCGAGGACCACCGAGAAGTCGGCATCACTCGCCTCGACCGCGGAATCCGCGTTGACCGCTTCCGTCGGTGTGCCGCTGCAGGCGCCCACGAACCCGGCCAACACGACAAAAAGACCGGCAGCGATGGCGCGCCGGCCACGGTTCCCGCCCGTTCTTCCCTTGCGTAAACGCATTCTCCACCTCCGTGGTGCACGCGACCGGTCGCGCCGGTCGTAGCCTTTTCGAGGAGACCTCCGTGTCTCCCCGACTTGCCCCTTAGACGCGCCCACCGGTTCAACTATTCCGTCCCCGCCCGTCGGGCTCCACGGTTGCCGCGTGGCGCCTCACGTCCGATATGTGTTCTGCACAGGTCGAATCGCAGACACCGTGGGCCCGACCCCCGATCCCCGACACCGTGATGACCGAGTTCGAGATCGAGACCGAGAGTATCCTCACGCCGGGCCTGCTGAAGGCCATCGTCAGCCAGTACTCCCTTCCATGGAGGGGCACCCACGGGCTACCGCATTGGGCGCGCGTGCTGGATAACGGCCTGCGAATCGCGGGTGAAACCGGTGCCGACCCGATCGTGGTCATCCTGTTCGCCGTCTTCCACGATGCGTGTCGAGTCAGCGAGGGGTGGGATCGGGGCCATGGAAGACGCGGCGCCGACCTGGCCGCCGCCTTGCGCGGCAGCGTCTATGCCCTGGACGACCGGCGATTCGATCTGCTCCACTACGCCTGTGTCTACCACACCGATGGAATGACGGAAGGGGACCCCACGGTGCGCTCGTGCTGGGACGCAGATCGGCTCGATCTGGGCCGGGTCCGAATCACTCCAGACCCCAGGCGTATGGCGACCGCTTTCGCGGCACGGCCCGATGTGATCGAATGGGCCGAGGAGAGGAGTCGCGGCGGGTACGTGCCTCCGGTCACGGGGATCTGGGAGACGTGGGCCGGGGACGAGGCTGCCGGCAGAGACTGACCGGATCTTCCGACTTCAGGTCCGGTGTTGCAGCTCCAGCAGCCGGGGACGGATTCGCTCCGCCGTCTCGATCGCCGCCGCCACGTCTCGCAGTTCCGTCACCATGTCCGTGAGCTCTTCCGCTCGAGACTCCGCCATCACATGAGTCCGGCTGGATCCATGTCGGGACAACGTCTGTTTTCCGAGACGGTCCATCCACGTGGAGAGGCGGACGAGGCGCTGCATGGTGTGCTCGAAGTCGCGCGACCACCACTCGAGGAGTTCTTCCGACTCGGCCTTCCCCTGGCCCTTGCGGCCCCGGACTCGATCCAGCTCGGAGGTGGGAATCCGCCACTCACCATCCTGCTTGCGAGCCGACACTCCGCCCGAGCGAATCCAGTTGTAGACCGTGTTGAAGTGCCGGCCGCTCAAACGGGCGAATTCGTGTACTCCCAGGGTCTCTCTCATCGGCAATCCTCATGTTATTGTTACCACTCATATTAAACCGACCCGGGCATAAGTCAATGTCGGGAAGCGCTTTCCTCTGTCCTGGCCTACCCTCTGTAGGATTCCCACTTTCCCACTTTCTTCGAGGGCAGGGCGTTGACGCCGTGCCTGGCGACGGCGTACGGTACCGGGTCCACTCGCCGCACCGGTCCCGCTGATTCGGAGAGCTCCTGGTGAGCCAGTACCTCCTCATCGCCATCGCCACGATCATCACACTCGGGATCGCCGCCGAGTGGATCGCCTGGCGCGTGGGCCTGCCATCCATCCTGGTTCTCCTTCTGTTCGGCCTGGTGGCCGGCCCGTTCACCGGGCTCCTGGATCCCGATGCCGTGTTCGGGGACCTGCTGTTCCCGGTCGTCTCGGTCTCCGTCGCCGTCATCCTGTTCGAGGGAGGAACAAGCCTCCGGCTCCAGGAGCTGAGGCAGGTAGGTCGCGTGGTGACCAGCCTGGTGACGCTGGGCGCGCTCGTCACCTGGGCCCTGGCCACAGCCGCCGCCCATTTCGTCCTCGGAATCGATCTCGAGCAGGCCCTGCTCCTCGGCGCCATCCTGGTCGTGACCGGCCCCACGGTGATCGTGCCCCTTCTCCGCCACATGAGACCGAGCCCGCAGGTGGGCAATACGCTCAAATGGGAGGGCATTCTCAACGACCCGGTGGGAGCCGTGCTGGCCGTGCTCGTGTTCGAGGTCATCGTGGCGGGTGGGCTGGAGGTCGCATGGTCGGTGGGCTCGTTGGGACTCCTGAAGACCGTCGTGATCGGCGTGCTGCTCGCGGCCGCCGGAGCGGGGCTGATGATCTGGGTACTCGATCGCCGCTGGGTGCCCGAGTTTCTCCAGAGCCCTCTTTCACTGACCCTCGTGGTCGCCGCCTTCGCCGCATCGAATTCGCTGCAGGGCGAATCCGGCCTCCTCACTGTCACCTTGATGGGCATGTTGATGGCCAATCAGAACTCGGTGAACGTTCGCCATATCATCGAGTTCAAGGAGAACCTGCGCGTCCTGCTTATTTCTTCACTGTTCATCATCCTGGCGGCTCGGCTGGAGATGGCGGACCTGAGTGCGGTGGGGCTGCGTGAGGTCGCGTTCGTCGGACTCTTGATCTTCATAATCCGGCCCGTGGCCGTGGGCCTGGCCACGCTCGGCTCGGACTTCAGCTGGCGTGAAAGAGTCGTACTCGGCTGGGTCGCGCCACGCGGGATCGTCGCGGCCGCCGTGTCATCCCTGTTCGCGCTCGAGCTGGCGGAGCACGGCTACGCGGGCGCCGGCCAACTCGCCTCGGTCACGTTCCTGGTCATCATCTCCACCGTGCTCGTATACGGATTCACCTCGGCTCCCCTCGCCCGACGACTCGGGGTCGCCCAGCCCGCCTCGCAGGGAGTGCTGTTCGTCGGGGCCCACCCGTGGGCACGAGAGATCGCCCGCGAGCTCCACGATCTGGGCTTCCAGGTACGGCTCGCCGACACGAACCGTCGCAACATCATGCAGACTCGCCTGGCCGGCCTCCCGAGCTACTACGGAAGCTCGCTCACGGAGGGAGCGCTCGACCGGATCGACCTGGCGGGGATCGGGAGCCTGCTGGCCCTCACGGCGAACGACGAAGTGAACTCGCTGACCGGTCTGAATTTCAGTGAGGTCCTGGGCGTGGACTCGGTGTTCCAGTTGCCACCGGAGGACCTGCAGACGGCGTCCGACGAGACGCTGGTCGGCCGCCACCTGAGGGGACGTTTCCTGTTCCAGACCGACGCCGGGTACTGGCAGTTGACCGCCCGTTTCGACGCCGGGGCCGAGGTAAAGACCACGAAGGTGACCGAGACCTTCGGCTACTCGGAGTTTCTCCAGGAGTATCCAGACGCGATACCGCTGTTCGTGGTGGATGGCAGGAAGCTGGAGGTCGTCACCGTCGACGGGGGGCTCGTCCCACAGGCCGGACAGACGATCGTGGCGATCGTCAGCGTGCCGGCGGCCGGGGGCTCAGCGTCCGACTGAGAAGCTGATCGGCTGGGCCACCCACACGCCGACCGGCTTGTCGAGCAGCATCGCCGGCTCGAACCGCATCTGCGCCGCGATCGCGAGCGCCACCTCATCCAGTTGAACCCGTCCGCTCGATCGATTGATCTGGGCATTGCCCGGTCTTCCGTGTTCGTCCACCCACACCCACATGAGCACGTCACCACCGATTCCCGCCTCCTTGAGAATCTTCGGGTAGAGGCGGTCCATGAGACGAATCATCTCCTCGCCGTTGAGGAGCCTGGGGTCGATGTCACGGTCCACGTAGACCGGTTGTTCGCTCGGATCGACTTCCACGTCGGGGGGCGGCGGAGCGAGTTCGGAGACCGGGTTCTCGTCGAACGTGGTGGCGGCGATCGTGATGTCCTCGTCGATAACGCTCTCGGAGACCTGAGGCCGGGCGGGCCTGACGATCGACTCCGGGGGCGGGGGGATTCTCACCTCCGGCGGCAACTCGACCGCCGCCAGCTCAGCGACAGCGAGGCGGAAGTCGGCCGCATGGATGTGCGGGAAGAACTGGAACGCCGCGAAGTGCACCGCGACGGACGCGAAGACGGCCAGTGCTCCTATCGTACGGTAGGACTTCTTGAAGCGCTGGTTGGCCGTCAGAGTCTCCTCTTCGGGCTGCCCCTTCAGAACGGAATGCAGCACCTCGTCCGACATCGCAGGCTCCTCTCGCCGTGGCCGCGAGAACGCGCAGCCCCTCACCCCGGGATATGTCCTACACGGACGCAACCGGACCGGAGCACCCACTGTCAATTACTACGCCGCCGGGCCCCGAAAAGGTTCACCTCCATGAGCATCAGCCAGGGGCGTCACTCGGGTGTCATGTCCTCTCATTCATTGGACACACCCGGCCCCGATTCGGTTGGCGACAAATCACGTATATTGAGTTAGGGTTCGCTCTCTTCCGACCCACCGCCTGTGGCACGGTCGACCTCGAGGAGGGACGTCATGAACGACAACTGGACCGATGCCGAACGTCTTGCGGCCGAAGTCCTCGCGTCCGGTTCGGACGAGGCCCTGCGAGAGCTCCTGGCCGAACTGGATAGGGGCCTCCCGGCCGCGGGCCGCTCCGGGCGAGGAGGTTCTTCCTCTCCGTCCCGGCGCCGACGCTGGTTCCCGTCCCGGCGCCGAGGCTCGGGGACTCGGGCATCCCGCTCGCACAGCAGGTATTGGTGGCGTGATTCGTATCTCCTCAACACTGCCGCGGACGTGTTCCTGGTGCTGGTGGCCCTCGCCTCCATCGCGATCGGGATGCGTCCGTTGGCGGCCCCCGTTGCCGACTCGGGTCCGGCAATCGCCGAGGCACTCGAGGGAGTCCCCGTCCCCGCCGCTGTGGCCGGTGGGCAGACATCGCGGAACCCGGTGGTTTCTGCCGCCGAGCGTCCGGTGTCGGCTGGCGAGCCAATTTCTCTTCAAGCCCGAGGTCTCGAGGCCACGATCGGACGGTATCGGGCCGTGGCCGACATGTTCGCCGACAGGAAGATGCCCTGCGCACAACTGCGAGAGAGCTATGCCGAGGTGGAGCAGGCCTGGACCCGTTACAGCATCGCCCGCGGCCGGACCTATCGCGATCGTCTTCCCGACAGCCTCGTTCCGTGGGACGAGGCGCTGTACGAATCGGTGCGCGAGGTGGACCGCGGGTTTACGGCTTCCGGCTGCAATCGCCCGTAGCGGGCACCAGAAGGCAGGGCGACCCGTACCGTGAGAGCCGCCCTGCCCCCGTTTCATTCGTCCTCTGTGGCCCCTCCCCACCTTCCAGCGCGCAACCCGGCCGCAACCCGGCCGCCCAGAGCCGAAACACCGGTCTTCTGAGCCGCGATACGCATGGCATGGCGGATCTCCGAGGCTCTGGTCCGGGGGTGACGCTCGAGGAACTCGCGGATTGCGACCTCGATGTCCAGCGCCAGCTCCCGGACCCATGGTGAAGGTCTCATGGCGCCCCCTGCGTCACGGTGTAATCCAGCCCGGGGGTGGATCGCCGGCGTGGCGGTCCTCCCACCAGGCAACCGAGCGCGAAGGCTAGATCGGGTAGCCCACCGTGAACAGAATGGCCCAGCCCCGCGTCTTCACGGTCTCGAAGCTGCTCGTATCCGCATCGTTGTTGAGATTCGTGAGACCGTAGTTGTACCGCCACTCTCCGCCAAGCAGGAAGTTCCCGACCGGGTAGTCGATGCCCACCCCGAACACGATGGCCCAATCCGTCTCCGTGCGCTCGATCTGGATCTCGTCGTCGTCGCAGTCGAAGGTCACGGTCGTCCCGTCCTGCTCGCCGCTGACCTCGCACTTGGACTCGAACGACACGGACGGTCCGGCGAACAGGATCGGTCGCATCGGAGTATCGGCGACGGAGAACTTCGCCGTGAACAGCAGCGGGATCTCGAAATAGGCGAACTTGAGATCCAGGTCCTCGTCCTGCTCGGTCACGTTTCGCTGCGAATACAGGGCCTCGAGCTGCAGACCGGCCACCTTCGTGAACATCACTCCCCCGAACAGCCCCCCTACGAAGCCCGTCTTGTGCCCGATGTTGGGCGCGATGCTGTCCGGCTGCCAGCTCAGATTGTAGCTGTCGATGCCACCCTTGATCCCGATGACGGCCTCCTGGGCATGCCCGGCGGTCGGCATCACCGTCACCGCCAGCACGAGGGCGGCCGCTGCCGTGAGCACCCGTCGTTTCCCGTTCATCATCCTCTCCCTTTCTGTAGCGGCCATGCGACCGCTTCCGATTGCCCGCGAGGGCGTGGAAACCTAAGCTTCACCACTCTTCGCTTTCGGCGTCTCTCGAGCGTTTGCCAGGCGTTATCTGGCGGGTGACACCTCCATATGGTCACAGGAACGGGCAGCTCGTCGATCGAATTCCGGGTCCTCGGATCCGTCTTCCTCACCGGCCCCGAGGGGAATCAGCTTCATTCCATCCTCGCCCGTCCCAAGCTCGTCGCATTGCTGACACGTCTTGCCGTCGAACCCGGGGCCTTCGTGCGGCGCGACACGCTGATCGGGCTTCTGTGGCCTGCGTTGGACATGGACCGCGCCCGCAGCGCCCTTCGGCAGTCGCTGTACCACCTGCGCAGATCGCTCGGCGAAGCCGTCGTCTTGAGTCGCGGGGACGACGAGGTAGGCCTCGACGCCGGACGGATCTGGTGCGATGCGGCCGCAATGTCCGACGCCCTGGCGGGGGGCGATCGTGAGGCGGGCGTCGAGTTGTACCGGGGCGACCTCCTGGAAGGCTTCTTCCTGCCGGGGGCGCCGGAGTTCGAGCGCTGGATGGAGGGACGCAGAGAGGCGCTGCGGGTATCTG
>Ga0272442_10012447_pt1 | contig 10271 bp, 8 predicted proteins | sample SSMForm2O_FD_200262 | JGI IMG/M metagenome (GOLD analysis project Ga0272442, IMG submission 200262) | Marine sediment archaeal communities from Little Sippewissett salt marsh, Falmouth, MA, United States - SSM-Form-2O | ecosystem: Environmental > Aquatic > Marine > Wetlands > Sediment ... | reverse complement strand
TATTAAAAATAGTGGTATTTGTGAAGAAGATTGTTTCCCTTATCCTGAGGAGTTGTATTGTGTTGACCCAATAGATTGCATTAATCCTGTAACATGCGGTTTATGTAGTGGATCAGATGTGTGTTGTGAAGACATTGATCTTTATTACGGGGATTGTGAAGATATGGGAGATTGTTCAGAAAATGCTTCTTTTCCCACTTATGACACATACTCAAATATATCAATCTCAACACTAAAAGAATTGCTAATCGATAAAGGACCAATAATGGCTTACCTGGAACGATTTCAGCTCCATGGAGAAACATTGGGACATAGTATATTGATTATTGGCTGGAAGGTTATTAGCAGTCAACAATATTGGATTATAAAAGACAGTTGGCCAGATTCAGAGCACATATCTGCCGTTTCGAATAATTACATTTTAAATAGCGGGGGTGCTAAATACTTCTATGCCGTAAATTATTCATCTGAGCAAGATAAAATAAGTTGTAATACATTTTCTGAAAATGACAGATTTTTTACTGATAGTGATGAAGATGGATTTTATTACTGGGGTATTGGCGATAAACCAACCAATTGCCCGGGGCCATGTGTAATGGATTTTAACGATGAAGACCCGGCAAAAATTTTCCTCGATGCCAATTATAATGAACTTGACGCACCCACTTTAAGCGGGCCTGATTATGCCTGTTCTTCAGGTACCACGTATGAGTTGGATGATGTCCCTTCCGGATTCAGTGTTCATTGGGAAGTTTCGCCATCGTCATATTTTAACTCCTCTACCAGCGGAAATACGGCTTCGGCAACCATCTACCCCAAACATTTATATACGGCTTGCCAGGCAAGTATTACATTCACCATCTCAGATGGCTGTGGGTCGGTTGAATACTCAAAAACTTTTGAAATAAACGGCCCTGAACCCGAAGGGCTCTCCATTGATGTGGAAGAATCGTATGGTTACCCGCCAGTTTTATATGGCCAGGTCTGGTACCTTTGCCCTAACTCGAGCTATTATATTTACCTGGAAAACTCCACCGGTTGTTCAACAAGTAATTACCAGTGGGATGTCCCTGATTGGTGGACTGAATACAGCCATGCGGATAATTATGTGAGGATAAATACAAATGACACCCCTTCCGGAGTCGTGTATGTTACAGCCACTACCTGTTGCGATACCAGCTATGTTATAAAAACTCAGTATTTTGGCGAGTCATACAATTGCGGCGGCTATTTTATGTACTACCCCAACCCGGCAACTTCGGAAGTTAATATTGAATTATCGGAAGATGTCGACTTAAAAGAAAAAGACATCGCACTGGAAATATACGATTCGGGGTTTAATAAAATTTACCTGGCAGAAAAAGTCCAGAAAAAAATGAAAATCAAAACCAGCGCCTGGAAAAACGATTTTTATTACATCGTCCTTAAATACAAAGGGAAAGTATTTTCCGAAAAAATAAAAGTAGAGAAATAATCCAATTTAAGGCGATTTCGATGTAATAGAAAGGATTAAAATTTTGAATTTGAGCGCATTGCCCTTATGCGGGCATGTCACCCCGAAGGCTCGGGGCCGTCAATCGGGCTAATTCGCTGAAGTGAAATTACTCATAGGTTATTTTTGACTTGATTTTTCTTTGCTTCGTTTCTTTTTATTAAGAAAAAGAAATGAAGTGGGGATTGGGGCAAAGCCCCAAACTTGAAGATAACCAATTAGTTCATTCTTTTGGTGAAGATATTGATGCCAAGTTCATATATCGAATTCACTTCTACCGTTCATTTCCAAACAAGTGCTAAATGAGCTTAAGCTTAATAATGCTTTTTTATCGGGCTGTAATGAGACTATTTTACCGGTTCGAGAAATACTTCATAAACTGCGACCGTTCGTACAACATCGGGTCGGGTATTTTTTTATAGGAAAGGCGGCCACGGAAATCACCGGGCTTTTTAAAGTTCCACTTCTTCATAAATTCCAGGATGCCGGCCTGTATTTCGCCGATAACCCCGGCGCCATTTTTATAAAGCGTCGAGCAAAGTTGTGTTACCTGCGCCCCTGCCAGTAATTGCTTAATCACGGAATCGGCATCGTGGATGCCGGTGGAGGCAGCGATCTCAAGGTTTTGTACTTCTGAAGAAACCAGCCCTACCCACCGCAGTGAGCGCCGCAACTCGGCCGGCGAACTTAGTACTTCCGATGCGGTTAGCTCGAGCTTGCCGAGGTTTATATCGGGCTCATAAAACCGGTTGAACATCACAATCCCATCAGCGCCGTTGGCTTTGAGCTTTTCTGCCATCCCCACCAGGTTGGAAAAGTTCATGCCAATTTTTACAGATACCGGGACCGACACGTATTTTTTTACTTCGGATAAAATATCGATATAAAGTTGCTCGACCATGCCCGGTTTTGTATCGCGGCTCGTCGGCACGTAAAAAACATTCAGCTCCAGCGCATCGGCGCCTGCTTCTTCAAAATCCCTCGCAAAGCTTGCCCATTCGGCCGCCGACACACAGTTGATGCTGGCGATCACCGGGATAGCCACGGCTTCTTTTGTTTTCCTCAACAGTTGTAAATGTTGCCCGATGGAATTATTGCGGATATAATGGGTGATATAATCAGCCGCTTCGGGGTAATCGCGGTTCTGAACCTCCTTTTCCATAAGGTAGCCAACTTCATTTTTAATCTGCTCTTCAAAAATCGATTTTAATATGATTGCCCCTATTCCGGCTTCTTCGAGTTCCCTGATTTTTCCCACCGCCCCGGTAAGGCCGGAACTTGCAGCCACCAAAGGATTCTTCAGTTTTAACCCCAGGTAGGTTGTTTCAAGATTTGCCATTATGTAAGTTTAAAGTTTATTGTATATCCATCTAATCTCCACTATCAAACATCAAACATCCGGTTATTGCCTTGCCCCGAAAATTTTACTCCCGACCCTGACCATGGTACTGCCTTCCTCTAAAGCGACCGTATAATCATCCGACATCCCCATCGAAATTTCGGTAAAAAAACGGGAGGCAATAAAATAGTCATTTTTTAAGGAATCAAAGATATCTTTCAGCATTTTAAATTCAGCCCTCACCTGGTTCATGTCATCGGTAAACGTGGCCATTCCCATCACGCCGCAGAAAAGGATGTTTTCCATGGCTTTATACTCCTCCGAATCAAGAAGTTTTTTTGCGTCGCCGGCGGTCAGACCAAATTTGGTTTCTTCCTTTGCGATCCTGAATTGCAGGAGGCAGGGGATAACACGTTTATTCTTCTTCGCTTCTCTATCGATGACTTTGAGCAGTTTTAACGAATCGGCCGACTCGATCATGTTCACAAACGGGGCAATGTATTTCACCTTGTTGGTTTGCAAATGCCCGATAAAATGCCATTCGATATCTTTGGGGAGCGCCTCGTATTTCCGGGCCAGTTCCTGTGCCTTGTTTTCACCAAAAAGCCGGTGCCCGGCATCGTAGGCCTGCATAATAATTTCAGGCGGTTTGGTCTTGGAAACTGCAACCAGTTTTATATCCTCCGGAAGGTTTTTTTTAAACTCAAGTAAATTCTGCCCTATGACTTCCATACTTTCGTGATTTGGCGTAAAAATAGCAAAATAATTTCTGGTGAACCAGCCATCGGGCCAATTCACCGAAAGGTTTTATCTTTGCCCGGGATGAACCGCAAAAGGCAAAATAGTATCCGGAGAATGAACCTGTTGGGAAAAGAAAAAAAGCCCTTTGTCTTCATTATTGATTTTGAAGAACTGTCACCCTTGATTTTCAAACTTCACGAGGCGGAAAAGCATCTTTTCTGGTCGGCACCGGAAGCACAAAACTACCAGGGCAAAAAGCCTTCGGAAATTAAATACTGGGAAATTTCACCTGTTGCATTCCCTCAGTATAAAAAAGGGTTTGGCCTCATCCAGAAACATATCCGCCACGGCGATTCGTTTCTCCTGAATTATACTCAGCCAACACAGGTGAACACAAACCTTTCGCTTGAAGAAATTTTCCATTCGAGCCAGGCACTCTATAAAATTTACCTCAAAGACCGGTTTGTATGCTTTTCACCTGAGATTTTTGTACGTATAAATAATGGCAAAATTTCTTCTTTCCCTATGAAAGGGACGATAAGTGCCAATATTCCTGATGCCGGCATTATTTTGAAAAATGACAGTAAGGAACTGGCGGAGCACAATACGATTGTCGATCTTATCAGGAACGACATGAGCACAGTTTCGGAAAATGTGTGTGTTGAAAAATTCAGGTACATTGATAAGATAAACACCAACAAAGGCGAATTGCTCCAGATGAGCTCACAGATTTCAGGCACACTGCCGGAGAATTATGCAGAACGTATCGGCGACATTGTTTTCAGGATGTTGCCTGCGGGCTCCATCAGCGGCGCGCCAAAAGCAAAAACTGTTGAAATTATAAAAAAAACTGAAGGTTATGCGCGGGGCTACTATACCGGGGTCTTTGGCTATTTCGACGGCCAAAACTTAGACAGTTGTGTCCTGATCCGTTTTATTGAGAACCACCAGGGGCAACTGATTTATAAAAGCGGTGGCGGGATCACGCACCTGAGCGACTGCAAAGCTGAGTACGAAGAAATGATAAAAAAAGTATATGTCCCCGTTGCTTGAAACCATTAAACTGAAAGACGGCAGGTTACATAATCTGCATTATCATAACAAGAGGTTTAATGCTGCATGCAGGGAATATTTTGGGATTGATGATAAAATTGACCTGAATGAACTAATTTCCATTCCTGAAAATAGATTGGCCGGGCTTTTTCGTTGCCGGGTCACCTATTCGCCGAAAATTGAAAAAATTGAATTTATCCCCCACAAGTACCGGGAAATAAAAAGCCTGAAACTGGTAACGGATAATTCAGTGGATTACCGGTTTAAGTTTTCAGACCGAAGCCACCTGAATAAACTATTTGAATTGCGCGGACATTCTGACGATATTCTGATAGTAAAAAACGGATGCATTACCGACAGCTTTACTGCCAACCCTGTTTTTTATGATGGTGAAAAGTGGTGGACTCCCGACACACCGCTATTGCCCGGGACTCAGCGTGCGAGATATCTTGAGGAAGGGAAAATCAGGGAGCGAAGGATTATTCCTGATGATTTATCCAGATATCAAAAAGCAGGATTAATCAATGCCCTCTGGGATATGGAGGATATGCCTGTGATTGAAATCGGGAATATTGGGTGATGCAATTTTCTATCACATTCTTATATAAAATATTTAGAAATACTGCTTTTTTTAAGCGGAGATTAAAAAATCTCCGCACCTGTTAACCGAGTAAATGCACGACCAGCCCCGACCGGAGTTTTGGCTCGAACCAGGTGGTTTTTGGCGGCATAATGTTCCCCGAATCGGCAATGTTGATCAGTTGCTGCATCGAAACCGGGTATAATGCAAAAGCAGCTTTCATCTCACCGCTGTCGACGCGTTTCTTTAATTCGCCCAGGCCACGGATCCCCCCGACAAAATCGATGCGCGTTGAGGTCCTTAAGTCCTTAATATCGAGGATGGGTTCTAATATCTGCCCCGAAAGGATGGTAACGTCGAGCACTCCGATGGGGTCACTATCGTCGAATGTCCCCTGCCTGGCTGTAAGCTTATACCATTCCCCCGAGAGGTACATGCCGAATTCATGCAACTTCTGAGGTTTGTAAACCTCTGTCCCCACTTTTTCAATTTCGAAAGAATGCTCCAGTTTTACAAGGAATTCCGAATCATTAAGATTATTCAAATCCCTGACTACCCGGTTGTAATCGATAATATTCAACTGGTTATCGGGAAAATGGACTGCCATAAAAAAGTTGTACTCTTCGTTACCTGTATGATCTGGATTCTGTGCTTTCCTCTCAAGCCCAATCCGCGCTGCTGCCGCCGTCCGGTGATGCCCGTCGGCCACATAGGTAAACGGTACTTTTTCGCTAAATAATTGTTCGAGCTTTTTATTAATTTCTGAATCATTAATCACCCAGAAATGGTGCCCGAATCCGTCGTCGGCAGTAAAGTCGTATTCGGGTTCCTGATTTTTAACGATACTTTCAACAATTACATCAATTTCAGGGACAGCCTTGTACGAAAAGAAAACCGGCTCGATGTTGGCATTAAGGTAACGCGTCAGCACCATGCGGTCATCTTCTTTTTCCGGGCGGGTCAACTCGTGTTTTTTAATATAACCGTTCTGATAATCCTCACAGGCTGCAACACCCACGATTCCATACTGCGTCTTACCATTCATGGTCTGGGCATAAATATAATAGTGTGCCTCATCATCCTGCTTCAGCCACCCTTTATCAATAAACTTTTTAAAATTCTCAACCGATTTGCCGTATACCTTTTCAGAATGCACATCGGTGACCGGCGGGCAGTCAATCTCAGCCCGGGTGATATGAAGCAGCGAACAATCCTTGCCTTCAGCCATCCGGGCTGCTTCATCCGGGTTCATTACATCGTAAGGCAGGCATGCCAGTTTCTCAACAATTCCTTTTGGCGGGCGAACGCCCATGAACGGTTTTATTATTGCCATTTTTTATTCGTAATTTAGTCGTAAGCAGATAGTCAAAAGTAAGAATTCATTTTTACTATTTTATCCTTTGCCTTCCGTGAATAGATTTTTGTCAGTCATTCACCCTGAAGGTCTCATCGTCTTTCTCAAAGAAACTGACTATTTGTTCAGCCGCAGCAACTCCGGCATTGAAATTCGCTTCAGCAGTTTGCGCACCCAGTTTTTTAGAGTAAAATAAAACTGCCCCTGAAGTTCATTTTCAAATATCTCTTTTTTATCCGGTGCAATATCCGACAAATATTTGATCCCCGGTTTTTCCTTCATAATCTGAATCAGGTCATCTTCGTTAATTACTTCTTTTCTTGCAGTATTGACCAGAATACTTCCTGATTTAAGGTTTTTCAGAATTTCATAACTAACCGACCTGATATGCTCTCCCCTTGCCGGGACATGAATCGAAACTATATCCGATTTTTTGTATAGTTCTTCCAGCGAACCGGTTACCTTCAATCCTATGGCTGCGGCAGCATCTTTGCTGTACTGTGTAAAGACGATCACTTTCATCCCGAAAGCCCTGGCAATGCGGAAAACATTCCTGGCCACAAACCCGAATCCATGCAATCCCAGTGTACGTTTACGCAGTTCGCCTCCCGGCTTCCCTGAAAAAAATTCACGTATTCCATACAAAGCCAGGGCGACAGTCAGCTCGGCAACCGCGTTTGCGTTCTGCCCCGGTGTATTCATCACCACGATGCCTTTTTGGATTGCAGCCTCACAATCAACATTATCGTAACCAGCCCCTGCCCTGACAACAACTTTCAAACTATTCGCGGCATTCAAAACTTCCTTGTCGATTTTATCGCTCCTGACAATTAACGCATCAGCATCAACAACCGCTGAAAGCAGTTCACTTTTGTCCGAATAGTTTTCCAGGAGATCCAACCTGTAGCCAGCTTTTTTGAAAATTTTGCCAATTTTTGACAAAGCAGCCGGGGCAAATGGTTTTTGGGATGCAATTAATACTTTCATCATTTTTCCGGTTTTTAATTCTTATCCAAAATACTAATTGCAGTCTATTCAGAAAAGGTAAAATTCAGTTCCTGCTCTCCCGGAGTCAGGCTGAACGTTCAAATTCCTGCATCACTTCAATCAGTGCTTTCACACTTTCAAGGGGCAGGGCATTGTATAACGAAGCCCTGAATCCTCCGACCGACCGGTGCCCTTTGATACCGACCATCCCTCTTGAGGTTGCCAGGCTAAGGAAATCAGATTCAAGCTCTGTATATTCCGGTGCCATCACAAAAGTTACATTCATCCTCGAACGGTCTTCAACTGCCTTGATATTCGGCTCGAACATTTTATTACGGTCCAGTTCATCGTACATAAGCGCTGCTTTTTCCTTGTTTGTTTTTTCAATCGCTTCGACACCGCCCTGCTCTTTTAACCAGGCCAGGGTTTGAAGGCACCCAAATACAGCAAGCGTGGATGGCGTATTGAACATCGATCCTTTATCGATGTGTGTCCGGTAGTCGAGCATGGTAGGTATTGACCGGTTTACTTTCCCGAGGGCATCATCCCTGACAATTACAAGGGTGGCCCCCGAAGGCCCCAGGTTTTTCTGGGCGCCTGCATAAATCACCGCATACTTGGATACATCGACAGGGCGGCTGAAAATATCGGATGACATATCAGAAATCAGCTGGACCGGGGAATCCGGGTCTGTTAAAATTTCTGTCCCGAAAATAGTATTGTTAGATGTATAATGGAAGTAATCGGCATCGTCGGGAATGATGTAATCTTTAGGAAGATAGTTGAAATTGGCATCTTTCGAAGAAGCCACTTCCACTACATCGCCAAATAATTTGGCTTCCTTAATGGCTTTCGACGCCCACGAACCGGTATTGAGGTAGGCGGCTTTTTTGTCTAACAAGTTGTAGGGCGCCATTAAAAACTGGATGCTTGCGCCTCCCTGCAAAAACAAAACTGAGTAACCTTCAGGCACGTGCAGTAATTCTTTAACCAGCGCAATTGCACCTTCCATTACTGCAGCAAATTCTTTGCTCCGGTGTGAAACTTCCATGACCGATAATCCTGTCCCGGCAAAATCAATGGCCGCTTCTGCTACTCTTTGTTTTGTAAACTCGGGTAAAATTGAGGGACCCGCGTAAAAATTGTGCTTCTTCATAATGCTAATAGTTTTTGTTGTTAAATCCAGTATCCTGATTGTTAATTATTAAAAAACATTTCCCCATCAATTCTTAAATAAACTGCAAATTTCGTTCAAATGAACCAACTATTTTTTGGATGGGTGATGAGAAATATCAATCAGAAATCCAATATATTTAAGTTTTAAAACATTTTCTCCTGCGTTTGCTTGCCACCTTCGATATCTAAAAACCAACCTGATAATTTCCCCGCTTGCCGCCCTTCAGTATTTCAAACCAAATATAGATAAATCACATAAGATTGAAACCCATCAGGCCTTAATTCTTTCAAATGTTAAAGTAATATCAATTGGGGTCGGATTAACATTGTTTACTGCAGCATATATTCCGCTTCAGCCGGGCAGTTCTAAATAAAAGGCATCCTGACAACCTCGGCAGGTATTTTTTTATTCCTGACCATTATATAAACTACCGTCCCGAAAGCGGAATAATCGATGTCGAGGTATCCCAGGCCAATCCCTTTATTCAAAACAGGCGACATAGTGCCTGACGTCACTTTCCCTATAACCACTCCCTCGCTGTTGGCAATTTCATAGTTGTGCCTCGGGATGCCCCTCTCAAGCAACATAAATCCCCTCAGCCTTTTGGAAACGCCCTCATTTTTCTGCATCTTCAGGTAGTTGCAATCGACAAATTCACGGTTGCCGTTGAATTTGGTTATCCATCCGAGCCCTGCTTCGATGGGCGAGGTGGTATCGTCAATATCGTTGCCATACAGGCAGTATCCCATTTCAAGCCTGAGCGTATCGCGTGCCCCCAGGCCAACGGGTTTTATACCTGCATCTTTGCCAGCTTCAAAAATGGCCATCCACACTTTTTCTGACTCTTTATTCGGGAAATAAAGCTCGAAACCGCCGGCACCGGTGTAGCCTGTCGCAGAAATAATAACATCTTCGACCCCGGCTACCTCGCCGGAAACAAATGTGTAGAATTTTATTTCAGAGAGGTTTATATCTGTAAGCTTTTGCAATACCTGGGTTGCCATAGGCCCCTGCACAGCGAGTTGGCTGATTTCATCCGAACTGTTTTTGACAACTGCCCCGACGTCATTTTGCGAATTTACCCATTCCCAGTCCTTTTGAATGTTCGATGCATTCACGACCAGCATATATTTTTCAGGTGAAAAACAATATACAAGCAGGTCGTCGACGATGCCACCCTTCCCATTCGGGAAACAGGAGTACTGAGCCTGGCCGGGTTGTAAAATCCTCGGGTCGTTTGAAGAAATTTTACTTATCAGTGCGAGGGCATTTGGCCCTTCAATCAGGAATTCACCCATGTGTGAAACATCAAAAACACCTACGCCATTCCTGACTGTTAAGTGTTCATCCCTGATGCCGCTGTACTCGATGGGCATCTCAAATCCGGCAAACTCAACCAACCTGGCGCCCGATTTTTTATGTATTTCATTAAAGGCTGTTTTCTTCATATCAGAACCAAAATTAAAATAATCCGAATATTTACAACTCTAAAGAAAGAATCATCTGTTCACATGCAAAAATAGGTAAAACACCTTTCACAAATATGAA
>Ga0272442_10012446_pt1 | contig 10272 bp, 6 predicted proteins | sample SSMForm2O_FD_200262 | JGI IMG/M metagenome (GOLD analysis project Ga0272442, IMG submission 200262) | Marine sediment archaeal communities from Little Sippewissett salt marsh, Falmouth, MA, United States - SSM-Form-2O | ecosystem: Environmental > Aquatic > Marine > Wetlands > Sediment ... | reverse complement strand
CCTCACCCGCGCCAGGGCCGGCATCAGTATCGACATCAAAAGCGCAATGATTGCTATTACTACCAATAACTCAATTAGCGTAAAACCCTTTTGTCTGTTCATAAAGTTACCTTTCCAAAATATTCACATTTCATTCCGGCAGCGTTCCTTTCGCCTGATAGGATGCGCAAAACAAGCCTTTTGTTCCATCGATTCCGTCCTTTTTCCTTATTTTTACCTCAATCACCTATAAAACTTGTATTATACCTCAAATCCGCCTTCATTACAATACAAAAACTCCAAACCCACCCGCTTTAAAAGCCTGATAGCCCCATTGACCCCCTAAAGATGTCATTACGAGTACTTTTTCCCTTTACTCTATCCCCCCGGGCGGCAATAATAGCGGCCTATGAAAAAATCCCTTGCACATCTGCCCCAGGCTAAGGCCGATGAAGTTAAACTTATCGCCGAAAAAATCCGCTCCCTTGCAAAGGACGTACAAATGGTAATCCTCTTCGGCAGCTATTGGCCGAGGCGACTTCAAAGAAGGCCCGCAATCCCAGGGCAGAGGCCGCCTCTTAATACAAAATCACACAAGAAGCGAAGCGGAGAGCCCGGAACGGAAAGCAACAGTTGGAACAACTTGCGCCCTGCGTCAAAAAACTACACGAAGTGACAGAAAAAATCTATAAAGAGAAAATAGAATCTTTTACATAGTCATTGCGAAGAAGCCGAAGGCGACTGCGGCAATCTTACATTTCACTTACCACCCCTTGCGATGCTCACTTTGTTATCTTTTATATTTTCTGCGAATAACTATCCCCAAAGCCCCTTTGGAGTGAATGTGACAGTATGTCCCTGCTGTAAGCAGGGTTTTATGAGGCATGTTGCAAAACTACCGATGCTTTTGGTATGCTCTTCAAGAAACTCATCAGTTATGGCGAAGGTTTTTAATACCTCATTAAAACAACTGAACTCAGCCCATATTTATTCCTTACGCTAAAACCTTTCAGAAAGATGCCGGCTGTAATCCTCGGGACAGTCATAAGTCTTAGAGTTTGTATGACTTTTGGAATTCTACATGTATATTATGTACCTATGTCGATTTTTGCTAAAACTGGGCAGTGATCAGAAATACTAACCGATTTTATGGAACTAGTAGAGCCGGATACATTATATTTTGAGCCCATCTCAATGTATTGCCAAGATGGCCTCACAAAAACAAAATCTACAGTAGTTGTTGGTACGGCTCCAATAATCTCTGCTCTTGTTTTGTACTCGTTTGCTGGAGAAAGGGGAAGAAAAGCTTGATTCACTAACCATTGGTATTCTTCCGAATTTGCAAGAAAATTAAAATCACCTAAAGCTATCCAAAGAGGAGCCCATCTTTTGGTTGTTTCATAAGGACCTAATTCAATTGACTTTCCGCGTACAAGAAAACCATTTTTGATCCAAGTCTCATATCGTAAAACAATCCCGTTTAAAATTCGATGCAACTGACTTTTACGCAATTCAGCAGCTTGAACGTAATAAGACTTGTCTTTGCCTTCCGTAAGTTCAGATCGTTCAACTAATAGTGTGGTGAGATGAGTATTTAACACAAAAATATCCAATGGTTTTTCTTCTTGCCTTGGTCCATGAAAGGGAATTACTATATGAAGAACTAAACAACCTCTAGCTTCTGTGTCACGATCGCCAAAATATAGTCCCGACTCCAAAGCTACATTCTGTACACACGAGGACGAATAGAGTGTTTTATCCGCAGAAGAAAGAAAGGATTTAAGCCATTTCGTAAATTTAACACCTGCTTTTGGTAAACTGCAGGGGGGGAAAATTGAAACATCTTTACGAACTAAATAAGCATTGCCCTGGCCAAAAAGTGTTGAGGTCGGCCACTGTCCTTTTGCTCGCACATTGTTCCATTTGTTCAAATGAGGATGATTGATACTGTTGACAAGAATGGAAGAATAATATCGATATCCGTCTGGTGTATCTAATAAGGAGGCACGGTCATTCCAGCACCCACTTAAGGAGAACTCTATGCTTTCTTGAAATGCCATTATTTCAGGATGATATTGCTGAATCATCTTTTGTATTTCATTGTTGAGTTGTTGTTTTCTTTCCTCGCGAGTAGGATAACCTTGACTGGCAACTTTTTCACTCGGCAGTTCCAACCATCGCGCTCCACAAATATTCCAGGAAATTATTGATAATTGCATATTTACTTATCCTTATAGTTGACTGAATAACTGATACTTATTTTTGTTTCTTAAATATAAAACATAAGTACGTTAGGTTTGATATTATCTTTGCCGCAAAAAAGCTTTATCCCAATCGGACTTAAATGTACATTCTTCTGCTTTTTGATAACGATAAAAAAACGATTTTTCACTCTGAGGTAATCCAGTCACAGCTTCACTGATTCGACGGACAACCATAAATCCAAAAAATGCTTCTCTGTTGATCCGTTGCATCATTTCATAATTTCGAGCACCTCGAACATCAAGAAGGTCTGCTTCCATTATCCCTTGAACTACGGTTTTACTTGCCTTTTCAAGATTTACCCCTCCAATTTTTGGGCCATTCTCAACCACAAAAAAACGTCCAGAGTTCTTCAGACTAGGAAAGTATTCAAGCATTTCGTTTATGTCGTTTGTCGTAACATCATTTCCGCAACGAATCGAACGGGGAATAATATGAATACTTACGGAATAATATTCCTTTAATAAAACTTCATAATACTTCAACAAAAAGATGGTTTCGAGATAGTCATCAGGAAAAGAAACTAAGTTTAAATGATTTGTGTTATCTAATATTTTGAAAAATTCTTTTGAATCGTCAACTTTTGCTTCGCCTTCCTTGAGCAAAGATTTGGCTTCTTGTATCTCTATCATTTTCTCAGCGATGCGATGTGCATCTATATCGATAGATACATCTTTCCCTTCACGAAGCACAATCCCAACTTCACCCTTGATTGGTGATGTTGCAGTTCGATATGGTTTTATATCAATACCTAAAAGTCCGGCTATCACAGAGAAATCAAGCCAAGAGGGGAGTTTGTTGTGCGATCGACTGTGTTTAAGAATATCGATGACCTCCAGTATCAGGTCTTTTGAGCCCGTAGTTAAATTCTTGCACCAATTAATCTCCAAATCAGGATTTCCATGTACGTAAGTCAAGATAATTCGGCGAATGATGTCTGAGTATTCCTGACACCATATACTCTTCGCCAAATTAAAATTGACAGGACCTATTTCGAATGTCAACTGAACTTTTTTAATAATCTCGTTATCACCATACTCTTTGATAAGTTGTTTTAACTCGGTTGTGTCCTTAAGGCCGCTAAGTTCTGTCAAAACAGCATCTCTAACCCATTTGTCCAAACGGAAATTTCCGTTAACATCTAATAGGTGTTTATATCTCTCAAGTTGGCTAAGTGTAAATGTTCCGGGTCGATATTTTTCTGAGCAGATTCCTTGCGTTCGGTCACTATGATAATTCTGATTCTGGTTACCCAGCAAAGCTGAGTTGACTAAATCACATCTAGTACAACCACGTTGGCAGCCTTTTTCAATACAAGAATGCAAAACATGGGACAACCCGCAATCACGCCAGTTTTTATATATTGTTCCTTTCTCGATTAATGGAACTACATGACTAGAAGAACACAATTGTTTGATGGAATTATTAATAACAGAATAACCCTCAGAACCCTCCTGAAAAAGAATCCTAGGTGTTTTTTCAACATCTTCTCCAAACATATACAAATCTATATAACATTTAGAATCGGTCTTAATATTATTTAGAGGCTTATTGCTAAAAAAATATTCCGGATTATCGATTATTATTGTGCGGAACGGAGGCTTGTAATAAGATAAGTAAACAGAAAAATGTTCTTCCTGATTTCCTTTTTCGATACAATATTTAATAGCCTCTTCGATTTGCTCTCTATATTCTTCTGCTTCTGTAGTTTCTTCACAATGAAATGGTTTTTGAGCTTCGGCGTAGGGACTTTCCGGATGAAGTAATATCAAAGTAACATCTACTCCTTTCCCCCATAAATAACTCAAAGCGGTTTTGACCTTATCTTGTTCTCCCTCCCTCTCTTTTGTAAATTTACGAAGAGTATGCCCACTTATCAAAAGGCTTTGTTTGGCCATCCTCATTATTGTATGAATGGATTCTCTTTTAATATCTATACTTTCTTCAGGTGTGGTAGTTTTTCCTATCTGCGGATCTACAATACGTTTAAGTAGGGCAAGAAGAAGGATGGGTCCGACAAGAAAAATAGTGCATAATACTGAGATCAGAAAGATAAGTTGATTTAACGAAAAGTTCTGCCTAGAGAGAGCAATAATAAGAGGTATCAACACAATAACAAATAAGAATGAAAAAACAACCGCAGTGAATGTCAATATTAGAGAAATCTTGCCTCGTTTTATATCAAAGAGAGGAAGAAACGTCTTTATCAATTCCGTAGTGCTTTCTATTGCTTTTGAAAAAAGGTTCGGTTCGTGGTATTTTGTCTTAAGTCTATTTTCTGCGTTGGAATCGTGAATTCCATTCGATTTAGCACAATTGTCAGATGTACTTTTTCTTTCGCGAGGATTATCCATTTACCCCTCTAATGTAAACAATATTTCTTGAGGTATTTTTTGATATCATGAATTCCATATCTCCTAACATGTAGCTATGTTTACCAGTCGAACAGGTAAGCTTAGATAAACTGTGCTTTTCATTAAACGCTGCAAGATATGATGTCAAAATATTAGCATCAAGTGAGTGGTCAAAAACAACACATATCTTTGCATAAGAATCTGTAGCATATCCAAGATTTTCATCTATGAAACAAAAAATGATAAGAAATAGTAAAACTGTTGTGTCTGTACTTGGTAAATATCGTGTCAGCGAAAGAGCAAAGTTCAATTCTTGGATTTTGCAAAACTTGTTGAGGAAATCAAAAGCACTATATCCGAAGGAAGATATCAGTTGTTCAAGTCTTGCTCTGGATACCTGATTTTTGTCACCTAAAAATGCTGTGAATCGATCAAAGCCCTCTTGCGTATGATCCACAATACATAAGTTTCCATTTAGGGCAGATTCTACCATCTCATATCCTTTCATCATCTCCTTGACCTTACGCTCATTGAGTAATGTGTCATCCACAGCAATAAGATCACCAACTGCGATCAAAAAAAGTATGCGAGCCAGCTTCTTTTGGAGAAATGACATACGCCACGAGATGGTAGAAGCGGACTGCAAGAGGTCAGCTATGTCTGTGGCGGAGCGATCTTTGCTGTATTCTACTCCGGCACGGGTTATAAATGTATGAAATCGGACTATGTTCTTTACCGCCCACAAAAAATCTTGAAAAGATAAATTCTTATATTGTTGTTTTAATGTCTTCCTGTTAATGTTAAGTTCTTTGAGGTAAGTCTTAACTAAACAAACGCCATGTGTCTCATGGTTTGTGATATCAATGGCCACCCCAATGTCATGGCCCAACATTCCAACATGAAGAATTATTCTGTCCTCCGCATCCAGAGACTCATACATCGGTTGCATTGTATTCTTAATAAAGGTTTGTACTTCAGAGGGCCAATCGATAGTAGAAGGTAGTTGGCCTTTTGGGATGTAGTCCGTAACTATGCTGTAACCCACTAAAACATGTATCATCCAACCGCTGAGTTTATACACATTGGGCCCAGCACGCACAATTTGTGAAATAGCGGCCAAGGAAGGGCATAACTCTGTTAGTATAGACTGTGAAGCTTTGGCAGGTGAGCAGTGTAGAAACCACAGAATCTTGGCTGATTCGGGTAACATGAGGAGGTTTAGAAAATTGTCTCGAATGTGATCAACTTTGTCTTCCACAAATTCCTTGAATTTTTTGTAAGGAACAACCTTTACCGGGATAACCGTCATTTGCTTATGGTTGTTATGTTTGTTAGCATACATTTCACGGAGATAGAGACTATGCTGCCTAAAACACGTATGGAAGTCAAAATCCAACGGGTCAACAAGAGATTTGATACGGTCTAAAATATTTGAAGTTGTCGCGTTCATGTTCAACACTCAACAATTCAATATAATTATCTCCATCATTCAACCTTTTCATTCTATAACACAGCTAAGTAATACAGTCACAACACAATGGTATCTTCATATTATACTAAGCTGAGATCTCCCATTTAAACGGCTTAAAAAATTAATCTTCTAAGTACGACATCAATAATTTTACAAAAATCACAATACTTGTTATTTCAACTTTCCGTATTCCGAATTAACTAACCTGCCTCCACAAACCATTTAACAAAATAACATTTCTGCATAGCAGTCTTTCCAAAGTTGCTAAGTCTATTATACCCAAAAACAAGACCTTGTCAAAGCAAATCTATCCAATATATCCACTCAACTATTAATTCTTTTGAGCGTGGAATTTTGTTCAAATGCAAGGCTTGCAGTTTCGGCCGAGCGGAGTCGTACTGTAGTACTTCGAGCATCAGCCGGGGCTGTGTAACGCAGCAGTTGGGCGAAAGGACCGCTCAAAATTACCTATATTACCAAACTTACCCATTTTAACATTTTCCTCGTCCTTCACCATCAGCCCCCCGCTCCAATAGTCAATTGGAAATCTTCAATAATCAATTGAAAGGCCTTCGCGGCGCCTAAGCGGGAAATTGTACATCTTTTTGCATCATTTTTTTCAATTTTTCTTCATTTTTTTCTTTTTTCCAACTTTTTTGAAACTTTTTTCCGTTTTTTTTTCAAAAAATCGTCTTTTTTTTCTACCCCACCCTTGATTTTGGCTCAGAATCAAGGGTGACATAAAACCACCCACCCCCATTTTTGAGCCAAAAACAAGCCCCCTTAAAAACCAATTTCAAAGGTAAAAAAATTGCCGTTGATTTTCAATATAGCCCCACCCAGGTCGTTGGGTTGTTGTACTTTCCAAACAAATCCTGTGGCATTCAAGCTAAGGCAAAACGCATCATTCCAACACTTGTTAACACTTAAACTTCCAAAGACGGCGATATATATGTACGCCCCTTTAGAGCCGCGCGCACCGCCGCAAGCAGGTCTTTGGCTATCGAACGCTTTAGAACAAATCCTGATGCCCCTGCGGACATAACTTCACTGACAGTCGCAGGCTCCTCGTGAATACTCAGAACAATCAACTTGAGCTCTGGATAACGGCTTTTAATTTCACGTGCAACGTTGACCTCGCCGGAAATAGGCAGTGATAAATCCACGATGGCCAGCCGGGGTTTGAGCTTATCGACGGCTTCAAACAGCGATTTTTTGTCGGCCACCATCACAACAGTCTCAAATTTAGTTTGGAGTAAGCCCCTTATGCCCTCAAGAAAATTCTCATGACCTCCTGCTAAAATTACACATCCTCTTGTCATTACAGTCCTGCTCAATTCCAAGTGTATCCTGACATCCTGTTAATACCATATAAGCGTGCCTGAATGCTACTGGCAAAATTACGTGATTTTAACTGGAAAATTTACGAGGTAAGGAGAAACTCAGAACAAAATAATAGCGTCTTTTGTATTAAAACGGACCGGTTCTATATCGGTCTTAATACTCAACCTTTGCTTAATGTGATATTTAGTGGAATTTCACTATCCTGGCACTGATAATACCCGCCAATAAAAATGACCAGCTAATTTGAATATATGAAATGTTGTCGAAAAACTGAAAGTTGAAATAAGAACTGAGAAAAGAAAACTTCTTTGAAGATTGTAGTTTGTTGTTCATAGTTTTTAGAAAAGAAGGTGTGGGTTTGTGAGTGGGGAAGGTTTTTTTGGGTATTGGGGCTCGTGAATTAAGAGTAGGGAAACCCCCTGCAGTGCAGGGGTCTAAATGATATGGAAGATTGTTGCGTTGGCCTTCGGCCTTCGCACAATGTCAAATTTAAGAGAAAATCCTGTTATTATTATGGGTATATAATGGCAAAGATAATCGGGTATATGATAACGTGGACGACTTACGGGACGTGGCTTCAGGGTGAAAAAAGAAGATATGTAAAAGACGGGAAAGTGTTAAAAGAGAACCGCGGATTACGAGAGGTAAACAAATGTAGACTTAAGCACAAAGCAGTAAGATTGGATGATAAAAGTCGTACGATTGTTCGCCATGCAATTCTGAAAGAGGCGGAGAGGTTAGGACAGGTTATATATTCATTGGCGGTTTGTTCCAGCCATGTACATTTAGTGGTTGGTGTTATTGATGAGCCAGCAGGGAAAGTAGCCGGCCGTTATAAGAGAGCGGCAACAAAAGCCCTGAGAGAAAGCGGCTTTGCCGACAAGGTTTGGACGAGAGGGTATGATAAGCGTTATTGCTTCGATGAGAAAGCCCTTTGTGCACGGATAGCTTATGTGGAGAGGCATAATCTAACTTAAGAGACGAGCCAGAAATTATTTGGGGGGAGGAAATCCTTGATGGTTCAAAGAGATTTTTGTAAAAATGCTTGTTTGTATGAAGGGAATTATGTTTTGTTGTAAGGTTATGACTGGGTAAGTGAGATGGGTAGAGTTAACTTTGTTTTTGTTTGTTGCTTTATCGTGATGGTTTTTTCGTGCTGTTTTTGCGGGTGTGATAGAACGGGGAGGCTTTTGTCGGAAGATTTCAGCGGGCTTGAGGCTGGTATGTTCTCTGCACCGGTAGGGCCGCATACGGAGTATCATTATCTGCCGGAGGCTGCGCCGAAGGGGAACTGGGCGGTTAGTTGTTTTTCGTGGGAACCAATGGCACAGAGGGCATGGCAGGTTCGTAAGGAAAACAGGGACAATGTGATGGTTCAGAGCTTCGATAATAACGAGATGAAACACACTCATCCTATGATTGTTACCGGTGATGAGCTTTGGAGAGACTACACGGTAGAGGTGCGCTTTGCGCCGGATTCTGGCAGGGGGCAAAGCGGGGTTAACTTCCGTTATCGCAACGACCGGTGTTATTACTTTTTCGGGGTGAGTGGCCCAAAGGCGATACTTAAGATGGTCCATCATGCGAAGGCTTTTCGCAAGCCTTACGAGGAGATTCTTGCACAGGAGGATTGGAGGTGGCCGGCGGGGCACTATTTGACAGCAAAGGTGACCGTCAAGGGGAGCCATATTAAGGCTGAGTTCGATGGAGGTCCGGCGCTGGAGGCCAGAGACGAGACTTACCTGGAAGGCAAGGTGGCTTTGATGTCGGATGTTCCGGCTCGTTACAGCCATGTGAAGGTTACGACAAGCGGAGCGGAAAAGAGGCGTTTTCTGGCAAGGTCAGCCGAAAGAAAGAGGCAATTAAAGAAGCTTCAGGCTGGCAATCCGCGGCCGGTATTGTGGAAAAAAATCAGGACGGAAGGCTTTGGCGTTGGTCGAAACCTGCGTTTCGGCGACCTTAACGGTGACGGGCAAATCGATGTGCTCATCGGGCAGGTTGTGCATCACGGGTGGCCGAGAGACAACTACAGCGAATTGAGCTGTTTGACGGCAATGACTTTTGACGGGGAAATCCTGTGGCAAAAGGGCAAGGCGGACCCGGAGAAAAACCATCTGACGAACGATGTGGGGTTTCAGATTCACGATTTGGATGGTGACGGGCGCAACGAGGTAGTTTATTGTATGAATTTCGAGATAATCGTTGCAGACGGGGCCACGGGCAAAACTAAGTATAAAGCGGCGACACCGAAGACGAAGCGTGATGACGACCGGTATGAGCGGATTTTAGGAGATTGTCTGTTTTTTTGTGATTTTCGCGGGACTGGAGAACCAAGAGATATTGTTATAAAAGATCGCTACTGGAATTTCTGGGCTCTGAATGAGAAGCTGGAAATTATGTGGGACGGAGCGTGCAGAACCGGTCATTATCCTTACGCCTATGATGTTGATAATGACGGGAAGGACGAACTGGCGATAGGATATTCACTTTATGACGATGACGGTAAAGAGATTTGGAGTTTGGATGATAAGATAGACGACCATGCCGACGGGGTGGCGGTTTTGAAATTCGAAGAGGATTGTGAGCCTCGTATTTTATATGCGGCAAGCGATGCCGGTATTGCTTTTGTGAATCTGGGGGGTGAGGTTTTGAAGCATCATTATATAGGTCATGGTCAAAATCCGGCAACGGCCAATTTCCGCAGCGACCTGCCGGGACTGGAAACAGTGGCGATAAATTTCTGGGGCAACCAGGGGATTATACATTTCTTCGACGCCAAGGGTAATATATATTATGATTTTGAGCCGAACCAGTACGGTAGTATGTGTCTGCCTGTAAACTGGACGGGCGGAGGGGAAGAGT
>Ga0272442_10012445_pt1 | contig 10274 bp, 12 predicted proteins | sample SSMForm2O_FD_200262 | JGI IMG/M metagenome (GOLD analysis project Ga0272442, IMG submission 200262) | Marine sediment archaeal communities from Little Sippewissett salt marsh, Falmouth, MA, United States - SSM-Form-2O | ecosystem: Environmental > Aquatic > Marine > Wetlands > Sediment ... | reverse complement strand
GGTACGACTGAATCCAGTCCGCGAACGCATGACCGATCACCGTTTCGGAGGTGGGGCGCACGGCCAGCGGCTCTTCCAGCTCCTTTCCGCCGCCATGAGTAACCACGGCCAGCTCCGGTGTGAACCCCTCCACGTGCTCGGCTTCTTTGTTGATGAAGCTCATGGGGATGAACAGCGGGAAGTAGGCGTTCCTGTGCCCGGTCGCCTTGAAGCGGCTGTCCAGGGCAGACTTGATGTTCTCCCACAGCTCGTAGCCGTAGGGCTTGATGATCATGCAGCCGCGCACGGGCGCGTTCTCTGCAAGATCGGCCATCCGGACAACGTCTGTGTACCAGCGGGAGTAGTCTTCACTCCGTGGCGTTACGCCTTGTGCTGCCATGATGCCGTCCCTCCTTTTGTGATGTAGATTACAGAGCGCAGACCCGCCGCAACGGCGGCCGTCTGCGCCTGCGCGTGACAGTGTACAAGGTGTACGGGCTTTCCGAAAGTCACCTGATCGCGCTGCGAACATACCTCCGAGATTGTCGCCATACAGGAGAATTGGCTACAGCCGATTCTCCAACGAACCCGCTGCAAGCGGGTTCGCAGCTCACTTACTGAGAATGCGCACGGACTCGCCGCGCATTCTCCAACGAACCCGCCGCAGGCGGGTTCGCCCACTAGACACTGTCCTCTCTTCGTCCTAGAGTGAGAGGAGCGGACGAGGAGATCGAAAGGAGAGGATCCCATGCTCCCGTTCCAGCGCATTCTGTGTCCCACTGACTTTAGCGAGCCAGCGTGCAACGCGATCCGAAGCGCAGTCGAGATGGCCCAGCACTTTGACGCCGAACTGATCATCCACCACGTCGTCGGGGCGATCCCGGCGATCGAGAGTCCGACTGGGCTGACCAACTTCGATCTGCCGGCGTATCAGCGCGAACTCAACAGCGCGGCCGAGGAATCGCTCAAGACACGCCTCGTCAAGTACGTGCCCGACACGGTTAACGCGCGAACGCTGGTGACGCACGGCGACGCCGCACACGAGATCGTGCGCGTGGCCGAGGAAGAGGACGTGGACCTGATCGTGCTGTCGACGCATGGTGCCACCGGCTGGCGGCACCTGATCTTCGGCTCCGTCGCCGAGAAAGTGGTCAAGCTCGCGAAGTGCAAGGTGCTCACCGTGTACAGCAAGCCGCCCGACTAACGACGTGCCCGATGTCGCCACGTAGCAACGGACCCCGGTCCGCGTAGTGGGAGAAGCGCGGCTGCGGCGCGCCGCCGCAAGTCGGGTACTCTGGCGGTATGACCAAGAGGGGGATTTGGACGCTCATCGGCCTTGCCGTGATCGTCGTAGCGGTTGTTCTGGTGGTGGTGCTCACCCGCAGCCCGTCCGAGACGGAGCCGGAGATCACGGCGACGTACGTGATCGCAATCGACGCAGGACACGGCGGCAGCGATCCCGGCGCAACGGTCGGCGAGATCTACGAGAAGGACCTGAACCTACAGATCGCCGCGAAAGTCGTCGAACTGCTCGAGGCGGATCCGGCGTACGCCGCGGTCCGAACGCGAACGATGGACATCGGCGTCGCGCTTGAGGATCGAATCCGGATGGCCGAGGAGGCAGGCGCTATCGCGTACGTCTCGATCCACGTCAACGCGTTCGATACGTCGGAAGCGTACGGGGTGGAGACCCTCGTCGACACCACACGGGTGGACGGCGACGACAGCGACGTGCTGGCCGGCCTGATCCAAGGCGGCGTCGTTGCGGCAACCGGCGCGCGCGACCGCGGGACGCGGACGCAAGAGTCGTACTTGCAGCGAACTGCGCTCCCCGCTGTTTCGGTCGAAACCGGATACCTCACCAACGACGAAGAACGCGAGCTGCTGCTCGACCCTGCGTATCAGGAGCTGATCGCCCAGGGCATCGTTCAGGGGATTCGCCAGTTCGTCGAACTGCGGTACGGAGAGCCGGCGCCGGACGCGTAGACGGTCAGCGCATCTGCCGAGAAAGCTCGAGCTGGGCGGCCGCGGGAAGCCCGGCTACAACGAGCTCGTACGATTCGTCGATCCATTCCTTGACCACGTCGATCGACAGGCCATCCGCGAGCGCCACCGTGTTCCAGTGCTTCTTGTTCATGTGGTATCCAGCTGTGACCGACGCGTAGGTCGTACGCACCATCTGGCCGTGTAGCGGATCGAGCTTGAGCGTGATGCGCGGCGGCAACGTATCCGGGCTGGTCAGAGCGAACATCTTGCCCATCACCTTGAACACCGGCGTTTCCGGGTCGAACGGACGCTCTTCCACCGCGCCCGGCTTGCTCAACAGATACGTGTGAAGGATCTGCAGACTCATCGCATCGCCCTCCGATCGGAACCGGTGTCGTGCCGTGACGCGATAGAGTGTCGACGGCCTTCGACCGCGTGCCGGCCCGAAGGACGCAGCGCGTCATACCACAATAGCGGAACGTTTATAGCGAAGCCAAGAAACTAGCGTGGGTTCCAGACGATGTCGGGCGCGCGGCGCGGAATCAGCCGCCGGTATGCATGTTTCGCGTATCCGAGCGACACGGCGACCTGCGGCCGCCGCCCTTTGGGGAGCGGCAACAGCTCGCGAACGGCGGCGCTTCTCTCGACCACGATCTGGAACAGGCCGATCTGACACGTAGCGAGTCCGAGGCGCTCGGCGGCGAGCATCAGGTTGTACGTGGCGTAGATCGCGTCGTCCCGGCCGAACGCGTTGCCCGTCGGCCCGTGGCCGATCAGAACGACCGGTGCGCCGTAGAAAATCGGGTCCTCGCCCAGGGCTGCGCGTCGCAACAGCGCTTCGACCGAGGCGACCGATTCTCGCGCCTGGCGGGCTGTTCGCGGGCCCAGCGCTACGGCGAGGAGTGGATACAGCGTACGCTTGGACGCAAGCCGGGTGAACCGCCGCATCTGCGAAAGCGTCTCCTGGCTCAACTCGGCGATGCGTGCACGATCGTCGATTGCGATCCAATCGAACGATCGCTGGTTCATGGCCGTCGGAACCCAGCGCCCGCAGGTGACCGCCTCGCGGACCGTCTCTCGCGGGACGGCCTTCGGAAGGTACGTGCGGCACGAGCGGCGAACGCGAAACGCATCGGTCAACTGCTCAAGGCTGGGAAGGTCGATGGACTCCGTCAGCGGGCAGTCCTCGAGCGGGAACGCCTCGTGGTCGATTGCGTCCGTCGGGCAAACAGCTACGCATTGGCCGCAATCCCAGCACGCGTCCGGCCGTACGGCGATGGCGCTTGTATCTTCGAGTTCGTATACCTTGGCGATGCGGCATACGTCTACGCACGCGCCGCAACGCACACACGCGTTAGCGTCGACCTGGATTCGGCTCATCCTGCTCTCCTCGCTTGCGTTGTCTCTCCCTCGACCATACGCCAGCGTGTGGCCCGGTCGCCGCGTCAATCACCGAATCCGTGGGGGGAAAACGTCATTCCGCAACGGAACGGATGTCCGTACCGAGCGGCCCGTGTGCGACTAGATTCATACCATGGGACCCGGGGAATTCATCGAACGGCTGATGTCGCAGGTCTCGCTCGACGCGATCGACTTCGCGAGCGATGTGGAACGGCTGCTTGCAGAGCAGGTTGCGTATCTGCGCGACCAACTCGTGGCCGAACGCCGCGACGCAGACGCCAAGGAGTCAGCAGTGGTCTGCGAGCTCCGCCAGCGGATTGCCGACAAAGACGACCGAATCGCAGCGCTTCAGGAAGACGTTCGCTTCTATCGCGAGCAGTGCGCCGGCTAGCGACGTTGGGTTGAAAAGCCGGATCGCCTTTCTGTACGGTTACCCACCATGTCCCTTCACATTCCCGAACTCCTTGCCAAGGCGCGCAGCGAAATGAGCGAGTTGGAGACGCGCCTCTCCGATCCGAGTGAGATCCAGAAACCGAACTACAAGGATGTGACACAGCGGTACGCGCACGTTCGCGAGCTGGTTCGCATGGCCGAGGAGTGGACAAAGCTGTCGGAGTCGATCGGCGAACTCGAGGAGATGTGGGAGAGCGAGGAAGAGCTTCGCGATGAGCTGGATCAGACGCTGCAAGAGGATCGCGCGCGACTAGAATCGATTGAGTCCAAGGTGAAGCTGCTTCTCGTGCCGCTGGATCCCAACGATGCGAAGAATGCGATCATTGAGGTCCGTGCCGGAACCGGCGGCGATGAGTCCGCACTGTTTGCCGCCGATCTGTTTCGCATGTACGCGCGCTTTGCCGAGGGGCGATCGCTCAAGGTCGGCCTGCTCGACAGTCATCCCACGCCGCTGGGGGGCTTCAAACAGTTGACGTTCACGGTGGAGGGGAAGGGTGCGTACGGCCTGATGCGCTACGAGTCCGGCGTGCACCGGGTGCAGCGGGTACCGGAGACCGAGTCGCAGGGACGCGTGCACACGTCAACCGCCACCGTGGTCGTTCTTCCGGAAGCCGAAGACGTGGAGATCGATATCGACCCGAATGACCTTCGAATCGACACCTTCCGTTCGTCCGGGCCGGGCGGCCAGTCGGTGAATACCACCGACTCCGCGGTGCGGATTACGCACGTGCCGTCGGGTATCGTCGTCAGCTGTCAGGACGAGAAGTCGCAGCATCGCAACAAGATGCAGGCGATGCGCGTACTTCGCGCGCGGCTGCAGGATCAGGCGGAGCGCGAGCAGCAGGCGGAACTGTCGGCCACTCGGCGAAGCCACATCGGCAGCGGAGACCGGTCGGAGAAGATTCGCACGTACAACTTCCCGCAGAACCGGCTGACCGATCACCGAATCGGACTCACGCTGTACGATTTGAGCGGCGTGCTGCAGGGCAGGCTCGATCAACTGATCGAAGCGCTGCAGACCGAAGCGGCAAACCAGGCGGGCGAAGAGTCGATATAGACTGAGTTTTCGTCCTTGACACACTTCGCCGTGACCGCTACCATTCTGCAACACTCACGGGTCTGTAGCTCAGCTGGTTAGAGCGCTCGCCTGATAAGCGGGAGGTCCCTGGTTCGAATCCAGGCAGGCCCACACTTCTTCTCGCGTCTTCCGCAGCGTCGCCTCTTGTTCGCAAGCACCCACTCCCAGAGTCTATAACTCCGTCGGAACACGCAACCGACGTTCGGCACGGAATCCGTTGTCCTTCTCATTTGCCCTCGCATCGGCCGCGGGAGTTGAATGGCCTTGAGTCTCGTCGGACAGGAGGTGGATCATGTGCAGACGAGAGTGTGGGCTGTTGTGTGTACTGGTCTTGGTGGTTGCTCTTGGGTGCGTCACAGTCGCCGCTCAGCAAGCGACCGATGGTGACGAAGAGAACCCGGAATACGAGTTGTACTCCGGGGATGAGATCCCGTTTGGCTCCGTTCCCATTGGAGACACCCTGTGGGTGGAATACGAGGTGGCGAACTACCGCACCAGCCGAATGGCATGCAGCGTCTCGGTGTCCGGGGTGCCGTTCCGCATTGCGGTGCGAACTGACGAGCGGTCCGACGTGTCGCAGTATGTAGTGCAGACGGATGCCGAGTACCTAGAGACCGAACTTGGCGGGATCGGCGCGACCTGGCGGTTTCTGGTTGGACTTTCTCCTTCGGATGTCGGGACATACGAAGGAACCCTGACGATCCGGTATGAGTGGAGGAACGTTCGCGATTCGAGTGGGATCGTGATCCCGATGATCACTTCCGAACGAACGGTCGTATTATCCGCCGAGGGTGTCGTGGCGTACCAGGGACAACAGGAAGGTGACGGGTCCTCGGCGGCAAGCACCGTTACACAGGGGAACGATCCTGGGAGTCCATTGAACGTCCCGACAGGAGGATCGTCGAGCGAGCAGACGAATGATGCCGGATACATCGGACAGTCGGATTCCTCCCAACACGTTGCGCAGACGGACGACGGTCAGTCGTCGGAATCCGACGCGCACGTGCAGCAGCAGGATGCCGATCCGTCGGACGACAGCCTGCTGGCCTCGGTGGAGCAGCAGTACGCGTCGATTGACTCGTGGATCGCCGAACTGACGGCGCGGATCGAAACCCTCGAATCCAAGATCGACTACCTGATTCAGCAGGTGGGTGGCGTTGCCGGGGATGGCGCGATTCCGGACGGTGAGGTCCCAAGCATCGAGGGCGTGTGGAACAGCCACTTCGGGCTTCTGTATCAGATCACGCAGCATGGAGCGGCGTTTGCGTGGTACATCGAGTCGGTCCACGAGTGGGGGACCGGAACGATCGGCGGGACACGGTTAACCGTGTCCTGGCACGGAGACAACGGGAGCGGTTCCGGAACCGGCGTGCTTGTCCTCGGCCCGTCGGGCGAGGTGATCGCCATCGAGATGGACAACGGGAACAGAATCTACCGCTAGTCAGCGGATTCGAGTCTGCCTGTCGATTGTCCGCTCGATATGGGAAGGCGGCGCACATCGAGCGTAGACGGGTCTTCCGCGGCTTTCTAGGAAGCCGCGCTCCTGGCCGATGCCGGATCACCGGGTAGAATGCGATCCGGCCCGCGCCGCGCTTGCCGAGGCGCGGAGCTGTGTGTATGATCGTAAAAGAACTGACAATGGAGGGGAAACGGTATGGCAGAGGAAGCGACGCAGGGACAAGAGAAGACACTCAACGTAATCGACAAAGGGATTGGCGGACAGATCCATGTTCGGTTGTCCGAATTCAAAGGGCGTCACTATCTGGATATCCGCAATTTCTACGAGACGGACGATGGCGAGTGGAAGCCAACGCGTAAAGGAATCTCGATTCCGGTGGAGTTCTTCGTCGAAGTGCTCGACGCATTGAACGAGGCGAAACCGGAGGTCGAGAAGCTGGCGGCCGAGGAGTAGTCGTCGGCTTGATGCCCCCTGCGGATTGCGCCATAATCGGGCGCGTGAACGGTCCCATCGTCTAGTGGCCTAGGATAGCGGGCTCTCATCCCGTCGACAGGGGTTCAAATCCCCTTGGGACCGCCAGCGGAATCGCGCGCGGAGGCTCTGCCTCCGCATCTTCTTTTCCCCGTGTGATGATGTCCGGTACACTTGCGCCGAAACGGTGCGCGATGCCGTGCGGTAAGCGTGATCTGGGGGTACGGTGCGTGGTGAATGCAATTGAGGATCGGCACACGGCAGTCACCGTTCACGATCTCTCCAAGACATACCCTGGGGTCGTCGGCCGCATGCCCGTATTGCGGTCCCTTTCGTTCGACGTAGCGAGCGGCGGATGGACGACGTTGATCGGACCGTCGGGATGCGGAAAGACAACCCTGCTCCGGATCGTTGCGGGGCTGATTCCCGCCGATGAGGGAACCGTTCGGATTGATGGAGCGTCTGCACCGCGGGCCGGTAGTGTTTCCTACTTGCCGCAGCACGATACGCTGCTTCCGTGGCGGACCGCGCTTGACAACGCCGTATTGGCATGGGAGATCAGTGGGCGTCCGACAGCGGAGGCGCACGCCGCAGCGCGAAGCCTGTTTGAGCGGTTCGGACTTGCCGGTTTCGAGGCTCACTACCCACTGCAGTTGTCCGGCGGGATGCGGCAGCGGGTAGCCGTGATTCGTTCGTTTCTCGTCGATCGAAGCATCCTCCTTCTCGACGAGCCGCTTGGCGCGCTTGATCCGCTGACGCGAACGAGCATGCAGGATTGGCTGTACGGCGTGTGGAGCGAAATGCGCAAAACGATCGTTCTCGTAACCCACGACGTGGAAGAAGCGCTGATGCTGTCGGACGAGATCCACGTGCTCGGACCGCGCCCGGCGTCAATTCGCAAGACGATCCGCATCCCCGACGAGCGTCCGCGGCAGCGGACCAGTCCGTCGTACTACGACGGACGCGAGCAGTTGTTGCGGCTTCTGTTTGGAGATCTGCCATGAAGCGCAGAGCGGCGGCGATCGTTCTCGGTGCAGCAATCATTCTTGCGCTGCTGGCAGTTTGGGAGATCTGCGTGCGCCAACTTGGCGTGCCGCAGTTCGTCCTCCCTCCGCCGAGTGCAATCCTTCGTGCTTTCGTGCTGCAGTTCCCGACGCTGCTTCCCCACATCGCCACAACGCTCGGTGAAATCGTTCTTGGGCTCACGTTTGCCGTGGTCATCGGAGCCGGGCTCGGCGTGGTGTTGTTCTACGCGCCCGCACTTGACCGAGCGCTTCATCCGCTGATCATTGCGTCGCAGATGATCCCGGTATTCGCAATCGCGCCGCTTCTGATCGTGTGGTTTGGGTACGGGTTGTGGCCGAAGGTTGCGGTTGCCGCGATGATCGGATTCTTCCCGATGGTCGTGAATGTGAGCGATGGGCTGAGGTCAACGAGCCCGGATCACATCGATCTCTTGCGATCTCTGGGGGCGTCGCGGTGGCAGACCTTGATCAAGCTGCGGCTCCCGTCGAGTCTTCCCGCCGTCCTCAGCGGACTGAAGGTTGCAGCGACGCTGAGCGTAGTGGGGGCGACGATCGGCGAGTGGGTCGGCGCGCGTCAAGGATTGGGATACTTGATGGTGCAATCGCATTCGCAGTTCCGCGACACGCGAGTTTTCGCAGCGATCCTGGCGCTGACGATCCTCGGACTGCTGCTATACGGTGGGATTCGAATGCTCGAACGACGCTTGCTTCGATGGCGAACTGCCGTGACCGATACGGAGGAAGAGCTGTACGGAGGTCGATGGTGAAGCGTGGACACTGGCTTGCGGTTCTTGCGGTGATTGCCGTGGCGGTCGGCGCGGCGCTGTACCTTGCGTTTCGTCCAGACGAAGTGGGCTCGTCGATCGAGGTTGTGCTCGATTTCTTCCCGAATCCGAACCACGTCCCGCTGTACGCGGCCGAGGAGTCCGGAACGTTTGCTGCATGCGGGATCGACGTAGAGATTCTGGTTCCGGCGAACCCAAGCGATCCCGTGCGCCTGGCCGCCGCGCGGACGGTGGACGTTGCGCTAACGCCGCAGACGAACTACTTGATGGCGCGGGCCGAGGGACTGCCACTGGTGGCGATCGGTGCGCTGATCGATAGCACCCTTGGAGGGCTGTTGGCGCTCGGCAAGGGCGGACACGTCGTGTCGCCGGCTGATCTGGCCGGCGCACGGATCGGCTACGCGCTCGAACCGCTCGAACCGGTGCTGTGGACCACGATGCTGGAATGCGCCGATGTCGATCCGGCGTCGGTCGATTTGATCAACGTAGGATACAACACGGTGGTTGCGCTGGTGACGGATCAGGTCGATGCGATCGGCGCATTCCGCAACTACGAGCGGATCCAAGTGGATCTGATGGGGCTCGACGCCGTGTTCTTTCCCCAGGAAGCCTATTGCGTTCCCACAACGTACGACATCGTGTTGGTTGCGCATCCGGACACGGTAGCCGACCGGTCCGACGAACTCGGCCGGTTCCTGCAGGCGCTATCGGAAGCGGTGGCGGCGACGGTGGCGGATCCCGAAACGGCATATGGGCAGTTTCTTCTGGTGAACCCGGACTGCGACGACGAGCTGAGTCGGGCAGCTTTCGATGCGACGATCGATCTGTTTGCACACGGCGTACGGCACGACGATCCAGGGGTGTGGGAAGCGATGCAGGAGTATCTAGCGGAAGAGGGCTTGGCTGATGGATCGATTCCCGTCACCGACCTGTACACGACCAAGCTACTACCGAACGAGTGACGAAGAGGGGGACGATGCACACAGCGAATCGGCAACTGGAGGTCATCACCGGATGCATGTTCTCGGGTAAGACCGAGGAGCTCATTCGACGGCTCGAACGGGTTCGGATCGCCAAGCGGAAGATCTTGCTGTTCAAGCCGACGATCGATGATCGATACAGTCTGAACAGCGTGATGACCCACTACGGACGGGAGTTTGCCGCTCACCTACTCAAGCCGGGGGATGAGACAGTCGACGCGCTGGAAGTGGCGGTTGGTGCCAACGCCCTGTCGAGCGCTTCCGTGGTAGCGTTCGATGAAGGCAACTTCTTCTCCGACAAGCTGCCGCGGCTGTGCGAAGAGCTCGTGTCGATGGGAAAGCGAGTCATCGTAGCGGGACTCGACCTAACGTTTGCCGCCGAGCCGTTCGGGCCGATGCCGACGTTGCTGAGTCTGGCCGACCGCGTGGACAAGCTCCAGGCGGTGTGCGTGCAGTGCGGCGGCGTAGCGACGCGCACGCAACGATTGATCGATGGTAAGCCCGCCCCGGCCGACGGTCCGGTGATTCAGGTTGGGGGAGCGGAGGCGTACGAGGCGCGCTGCCGAGCGTGCCACGTTCCGGGGATATAGCCGGCTAACCCGCTGTAAGCGCCTTCGCAGCCTCTCGCGAAGCACGCAGAGAACGCAAAGACAGGCA
>Ga0272442_10012444_pt1 | contig 10275 bp, 6 predicted proteins | sample SSMForm2O_FD_200262 | JGI IMG/M metagenome (GOLD analysis project Ga0272442, IMG submission 200262) | Marine sediment archaeal communities from Little Sippewissett salt marsh, Falmouth, MA, United States - SSM-Form-2O | ecosystem: Environmental > Aquatic > Marine > Wetlands > Sediment ... | reverse complement strand
CTCGCTTGCCTGCGGCAAACTCGAGATTCTCGGTTAACGATTTAAGATTTTAGATTTAAACCCGATTCAACAATTAAACACTTGCTCGCTCCCACTGACCACAGTCACCATCCGCTCGCAAGCTCACAGTGCTCTCTTTTTTATGCAAGCTCACACAATTCGGTTCAACATTTCAACATTATTTAATACTTTAGTGTTATATAAATAAACAAATCATGAAAATCATATCACTCGACAATGTACAAAAGAAAGAGGTTCATATGGAAGGTGCTGTTGGCGCCTGGAAACAGCTGCCACTTGGCAGTCAGGATGGAGCTCCGGTTTACTCATACAGGGTTTTTACTGTTGAACCCGGCGGACACACTCCCTACCATAATCACCCCTATGAACACATGAACTACATTATAGAAGGTGTAGGTGCACTTGTAAATGAGAAGGGTGAAGAAACACCGTTAAAAGCTGGCGATTTTGCACTGGTTGAGCCGGATGAAAAGCACCAGTACCGTAACAAAGGCGATAAGCCTTTTAAAATAATCTGCGGGGTACCCAAGGAGTTTGAATAACCCGGTAAAGTTACAGGATACTATGTTTAAGTTGTTGAAGAGTTTAAGTGGTTTATAAGGGTGGGCGATCTTGTCTGACAGATTTACTTTCCTATGTCTCTTATTAATGATAACTTTGCTCAGTACCCTACATAGGCCACCTGGCTTACGATGCCATTAGTTATAATATTGAAAACTGAACCGAGGCGAAGCCGGACGCCCCTAAGACAATTATGTGACATGTAACTTGTTACTTATCACTCATTACTTGTAACTTGTAACTTGTAACTCGTAACTCGCAACCTCCCGGTTCCATTATTTATGTTTTGGAAAGTTTCGTAAATTGTAGGACAAATCATTCATAAAAACCATCCAAATGAACCATAAACCAATCGATCTCTGGCAGGATTTAAAAGACAGAAAAGTAATCCATGTTATAACTATTTACATAGCTGCAGCTTTTGGTTTACTGGAAATGGCAGATATTGTCTCAGGATACATTAATATACCTGACCTGGTTATATACATTATTATGGTTGCAGCAATCGTCGGATTTCCCTTTGCAGTTGTATTTGCATGGTTCTTTATTATTACATCAGATGGGATAAAGTTGAGGAAGAAAGCTGATGAAGCACAATGGAATGAGATTTACTCAACTGATTATGAGCAGGTAGAATACGACCAGGAGAATGATTATGATTCTGGTGATATGGTACCATATCCTATAAAACCTCAAAGCGATCAAAACCAGTATAAAAAAAGAAAAGAGAAGATATATACATCAGGTTCACTGGTTGTGATAATTGCCTCGGTAGCTCTTTTCTTCTTTTTCAGTGGAAAATCAATTCCTTTTGAAAAGCGCGACTGGGTAGTAATAGCTGATTTTGAAAACCATACCGGCGAGGAAATTTTTGACAATTCACTGAATGCTGCATTTACACTGAGCATAAACCAGTCACAGTATATTAATGTGATTTCCCGGCAGAGAATATATGAGACCCTGAAAAGAATGAAAGAGACTGATATTAAACATATTAATGAAGAAAAAGGCAGGGAGATTGCAATACGCGAAGGAGTTGCATTATGTATTGTTCCCAGTATCAGCAGGGTCGGAGGCCGGTATATATTAACTGCAAAAATTGTGGAAGCAGAAAGCGGAGAAGTGACCAGATCAGAAGTTATCTATGCTCAGGACCAGGATGAGATTATAGAAAAACTGGACCAGCTAAGCCACAGGATAAGGCGCAACCTGGGTGAATCGAGGTATAAAATATCCGGGCGGAGTAAGCCACTTGCCAAGGTAACCACGTCATCCCTGAATGCACTGAAACAGTTTTCAATCGGTCTGGACAGTCATACTAACATGGATTATGAAGACGCCGTAATTCATTATGAGAACGCGATACGGATAGATTCTGGTTTTACGGGAGCGAAAGCTTCTCTCGGTAATTTACTGTATGAGAAATTTGACAGGGATGAAGGACAAAAATGGTTAGAAGAGGCAATGCCAAATATTGACGACCTTACAGACATTGAAAAATATGCAATCCTCGCCTTTTATGCCGTGAATGTTGAAAATGATCCTGACAAAGCCATTCAATATGAAAAAACAGCAAGTGAATTGTATCCGGATGAATCAGCACCCCATAATAATATAGGCTGGTATTATATGAATAAGGGGGAATACGAAAAAGCGGCAGAAGAGTTAAAAATTGCATTGCGTATTGACCCGCATCTGATGCTTTCATATGGCTCAATTAATATGATATATCTGTCAAACCTCGGTTTAATAGACTCTGTCCTGGTATGGTCAAAAAAAATGATAGAACATGGACCCGATAATCCATACGGGTATCTTTATCTCGGATGCGCATATGCATGCCTTGACAGTCTTGAGCGTGCTGAGACCGAATTTTTACTTACAAGGAGCCTTGAGCCACGGATATCTAACAACCAGTACAATTTATGCCACGTATACCGCCTTATGGGAAAGTACGAAGAAGCAATCGAAGTTATTGAGGAATTTCTGCAAATTTCCCCTTATGAAGTTTCTGCCTACTATCAGCTAGGTATATTATATCAGCTCGTGGGAGATGATGAGCAGGCACGGCAGTATTTTCTTGAATTCAAAAAGAATGCTGAAATATGGGTGAGAAATGATGCCGGTAATCCATTTGCATATTACCACTATGCAAGGGTATTGACCCGCTTAGGCGAAACAGATAAAGCATGGGAGTACGGTATTAAAATAATTGAAACAGACACATCCGCACATTCTCAATTTTCAGAGTTTCTTGCAGTCCTGGGGAAAACAGATGAAGCACTCGATCATCTGGAGAAGGCACTGCAGGCAGGTTACCGGGAACTTACATGGTTAAAACTCAGTCCCGATTTCTTCCTTTTACACAATGAAGAAAGATTTAAAAATCTAATTAAAGAGTATTTTAACTAGGACTATTTATTATTATTTCCTGGTAATTGCTCCACCACCTATCATTATTCTAATATACGGACCTTTAATACCCATATCAGGAGCACCGGTTATTTCTATATCGTCCAACATCCAGTCACCCCTGAAGGGGGATATCATATACCCTCCCCTGATTCCGATGAACATTCCACCCATATCGGTTTCATCTTTCCCAAAACTGAGCAGGTAACTGATCCCGCCTCCAAGGTCAAGTAAAAATTCGCTTGTTGTAATCTCAGTGTTTCTTTCAGGATCATCCAGGATATTATCAAAAGTAACAGATGAAATATCTTCACTTATTTTGAAACTCATTCCACCACCACCAATTCCCAGCATGGGATATACTATAAGATCATGAATTGAATACACAACATATCCCAGATTAAAGAAACCACAACCAATAGTAATTGATTGTTTGTGGTTATTCCCCGTTACATCATCCCCCAGCAGACTAAATCCCTCACCGCCTATAATCCACCTGTTACCCATAATAGCATGTCCTCCTCCACCTACAGTGAAAAAATTATCAGACATAGCTGTATAGCCCCTGCTTTCAAGGTGTGAGTTCAGATCTCCAAGGTTTATAAAACTCTTTCCTAAAATTGAATAACCCATACCTCCACTTTCAATACTAGTAGCTTTAATTTTCTGACCCTGAGTAAAATTTGCCCACAGGAAACTAATAATTAACAATAATATATATGCAGCAATCCTTTTAAATTGTGTTTTCATAGCTTTTCCCCTCTTTTTAGTTAGTTAGTTAGTTTATTAATTAATTTATTATTGATTATTTCATGCCAGACTTAAGGATATCAATCTGAATAACACAGTTTACATGTAGCTTACTCAGTCAAGTATTATACGTCCAATACTGAATGTAATAGCTTTCCCACCAATAATAACTCTTTCACCCAGGTATTCGCAGTATAATTCCCCTCCACGCTTCGATAACTGCCGTGCAAAAAAAGTGGTCTTATTTAACCTGGCTGACCAATATGGAACAAGTGCGCAATGAGCTGATCCGGTAACCGGATCTTCCGGGATACCTACATCAGGCGAGAAACATCTTGATACAAAATCTATGTCGTCATACCCTTTAGCTGTTACTACTACGGCTTTACCCAGTTTTTCCATTAATTCGAGGTCCGGATCCATATCCTTCACTATATCGCCATCTTCATATACAGCCAGATATAACCAGGATCCAACTAATACTTCACCTGGTTTTTCTCCAAGGCTCCGTTCCAGTATCTCAGGACATTTTTGTGGAGTAGTAGCTATGGATGGAAAATCCATCATGTATAATTCTTTATCCCGCTTTACAATTAATCTCCCGCTTTTTGTGTCAAACACTATTTGTGAATTTCCATAGTCCAAGTGCTCAAAAATCACATGAGCGGTTGCAAGTGTTCCATGCCCGCAAAGATCAACTTCAACTTCGGGGGTAAACCATCTGAGATCGAAAACATCCCCCCTCTTCACAAAGAATGCAGTCTCAGAGAAATTGATTTCGAAAGCAATGGATTGTAGTATACTATCATTTAACCATTCATGAAGAGGGCACACAGCAGCCGGGTTGCCGCTGAAATGATTTTCAGTAAATGCATCTACAATATATACAGGTACTTCTACAATATTTTTCCCTGGTTCGTTGTATATAAAACAGTAATTACCTGTAACTAAAATCGGAAAACAGAATAAAACATAGCTCAAAAGCATAAATCTAATAATTCTAATCTGAACCAGCTGCATATTTTTATTTATATTAATAGTTATAAAGCTGGCAATCAATATTCTGTGAGGCTGTTTTGTCTCAACAGGTATACCAGTGTTACAATCATTTTGTGGGTAAAATTTGTGATACTCCGTAATTATGCACTAAAAAGTTACATAAATATAAAACACCACACAAAAAAATAACTATCAATGCATTTAGATAAACTCTCTTCCATAGGTGCCGATTATTTTATTTATATCCGTTCATATCTTCACTCAACGGTTTCCCTGGTATGATAACAAAATAAAATTGACTTTATCCATAACAGAGTGTAACTTTGTTAAATAAACTGGTTGTAAGATAACCAGTTATACAATTATAAAATGCTATATTATTATCTGACGATTAAGGTTAGACTTATTTTCATGCCTATGTTGAAGACCAGCCATATCAATTACACAAAATAATAATTATGAAAACAATCGTTAAATCACCAATTGTATTTTTCCTGATTGCTTTTGCATTCCCTATGATTGCCCATGCACAGGATGTAGATAGTATGCTGATGGTAACGGATGAATTCCGTGAGGCCTGGAATGAGACACTTATTTATGGCAAAGTTTTTAAACGGGAACCCAGTATATCTCTGGTAGAAGCTATACAGGATATACCTCCCGGGAAAGCTCTCGACGTAGCAATGGGAGAAGGTCGTAATACACTCTTCCTGGCAAGAAATGGATGGGAAGCGACAGGATTTGATATCGCTGACGTGGCGCTTGATTCAGTCCGTGCCAGGGCTGCGAGGGAGAATCTTGATGTGGAAATTATAACTGCATCATACGAAGAATTCGATTTTGGTACTGAAAAATGGGACCTTATTGCGGATATGTATTCCGACGCAATATGTGGCGGCTGCTGTGCCTACGATGATGAATTTATTGCTACAATTAAAAGATCATTAAAACCTGGCGGAAGGTTTGTATATGAAGGTCCTACAAGGCAGGGATTAATAGATATGGAACCGGAAGCAGCTAAATATCCTTTCGGGTGTAAAGGAAATGATGATATTAAGAATGCATTTCTTAACACAGGAGAATTTGAGATTATCTATTTTTCAATAAAAACAGGGATAGCTGACTGGGACCCGTCAGCCAGGTTTGAGCCAGTTGAAATGATCTATATGATAGCTGAAAAAAAAGAGTAGATTACTGTCCCATTTTCATGTAGTATATAGTTCCACTAAACGAACAAATTCAGATATAAATAAAACTTCTAACGGCTCTTCGTTTGGTGATGCATTTGAGAATAATTTCGGACTGAGCCTGGAAGTATTTGAAGAAGATTATTTTATGGTTCTGGCTTGCTCAGTGTACTTTCATAAAATAATTTTTCTTTAACCTTATTCAAGCACTCTAAATCCATCCAAAACACCATTTATTTGATGGTTTCTAGTGCAGATATTTCATAGATCGTAGTACAGCCCCTATCCTTACTTAATAGATCCTTTCCTGCTTAATCCTTGTTGATTCCTTCGAAGGGCTGTTCAAGTCGATCCCGAAGGTATTGATCCGTTAATACCAGACCCCAGTTATCGTGCTGCACCGGGAAATCCGGGAGGTGATCCAGTGCTTTCTTAAAAATAAAGATAACTAGTCAGAATAGTATTCCCAAATACAAACTCAGCTGACAGAGGATAGAAAATATAAAATATCATATTTACATATAATTTCTGTCTTTGATATCAACCCCTCATAAGAATAGTTTGGGTACAAAAGACCCTCTATATTATGGTTTTTGAGGGGGGAAACAATATGGATTATATATTGTAATGGCATCATCTTATCGGATCTCAACTTTCTCAATCTTTTCAACCTTCGTCCGCCGTAGTTTCAACATAGGCGGATCTCAGCCAGTAAGTTTTTTTGTCTTTCCCAACTGCATGATTTATATTTATATATCCAAAACTGATCAATATGCCTGAAAAGCCTTATAACTTCTGGGAGGAACTGAAGCGAAGGAAGGTACCCCACGTTATTACTATTTATATTGCAGGGGCTTTTGGTCTACTCGAGATGGCTGACATTGTATCAGACTATATAAATATACCTGACTTTGTAATTTATATTATAATGATTGCTGCAATTGTCGGTTTTCCTCTTGCCATAATTTATTCATGGCTATTCATCTCAACTCCTGGCGGTATAAAACTCCGGAAAAATATTGATAAAATACAATGGCATGAGATATCGCATAATGAAAATGATATAGATATTGATGAAGGATATATGGCATTAGAAACTGGTGAAATGGTACCGGAATTGATACCATCAGGTGAGAAGCTAAATTTTAAATCCAAAAGAGGAAAGGTTTACATGTCCGGATCATTTGTAGTAATATTTGTATCAGTTGCTCTATTTTTATTTTTCAGCGGTAAATCAATCCCTTTTGAAGAACGTGACTTGGTCGTGATTGCTGATTTTAAGAATCTCACCGGAGAAGAGATTTTTGATAACTCACTCAATACTGCATATGAAATAAGCATTGACCAGTCACACCATGTCAATGTGGTTCCATATAAAAGGAAGCAAGAGGTATTGAAGAGAATAGGGAAAGAACCAGGTACTATTATCGATGATGACCTATGCAGGGATATTGCAATTATCGAGGGGGCAAAAGCGTATATCACTCCGGAAATCAGTAGGGTTGGTAAGCAGTATATCTTAAGCAGCAAGCTTCAGGAAACAGAGAATGGCATATTAATCACTTCTCTCGATTATTATTGTGATAGTCAGGATAAGATCCTTGGCACCCTTGACCGCATGAGTAAAAGGATACGACGTTACCTTGGAGAATCAAGGTATAAGATGACCGGCCAGAGTAAACCTCTGGAAAAGGCCACAACTTCCTCAATAGATGCATTAAAACAATTTTCACGTGGCCAGGAGTGCATGAATAACATGGATTATGAGAATGCTGTGGCTCATTTCAGGATGGCAATTGGGTTGGATAGCAGCTTTACTACTGCGAAAGCTTCACTGGGAAGTCTTCTGTGTGAATATTATGATCCGGTGGAGGGAAAAAAGTGGCTGGATGAGGCCATACGGTCCATTGATAATTTGACCGACAGTGAGAAATACAGCATTCTGGTAGTCTATGCAGTCCATGTGGAGAAGGACCTGGAAAAAAGCATTATGTACAATAAGATTTTGATTGAACTGCACCCTGAAAGAGCTGGCTATAGGATTAATCTTGCTTTGGATCTGTTCGACCAGGGACGTTTTGAAGAAGCCGTTATCGAGTATAAGCATGCTGTTCGTCTTGACCCAAATAATATAATGCCCTACTCGGGTTTGACTTATACTTACAACTCAAAACTAAGGCAAATTGATTCGGCCTTGTATTGGGCTCAGAGGATGATCAGTATCAGTCCGGAAAATCAATGGGGTCACTTCTATCTGGGAGTGTGTTATTTTGAAAGAGATGAGCTGGAAAAAGCCCGATATGAATTTGAAAAGGTGCGGGAAATTTCCCCGGGAATAAAAGTGAACCTTTACAATCTGGCACATACTCTTATAGCCCTTGATAAATTTGAGCTGGCAATTGAGATATTTAAAAATATTGAGGGGGCCCGTGCGATTTACGACCTGGGTCTATGTTACGAAGTGATGGGAGCTGATAAACTCGCCATCATTCAATATGAAAAATATTTATCGATACTTGAAAGCGAGGCTCCCGATACTCCAGTCAACTTAATAGCCAAAGGAATAGTCCTCACAAGACTTGGAAGAAAAGAGGAAGGCATGGAAATTGGGAGAAGAGGCTTTGAATTGGATTCAACTCTTCATTACAGCTTTGCCCAGCTTCTCGCTGTTCAGCAATATCCTGAGCAGGCGCTTTATCATTTGGAAAAGGCGTTTGAAAATGGATACTGGGACCTTGTCGAGATTAAAATGAATCAGGAATTGTCTTCATTGAAAAATGATGAGCGCTATCGCCGGTTGATCGAACTGTATGTTAATTAACATCCGAATATATTCCGGGCAACTCCACAGATTTCTTCAAATAAAACTGCAAATAGACACTACTTTCTCTTCCATTGGCCCTGATGGAAGTGTAAAGCGATGGCCGAGATTTTAATTTATTCACTTTTTGAACAATAAATACTACAATCTACATGCCTTAATAACTCATAATACCTCTCTGTAATACTCTACCCCTAAGAAGATGAGTTAATCCTAATAAGACCGTCTATACGGTGGTTTTTAAGTTGGAAAATAAGAATTATAATCATAGCGGATAAAGAGAACCTTAACTGATATGCCGATTAAATAATAAAGAGATATTTGCTATATTTATAAATGGAATAGAAGGTCTCTTATGTATGTCAAAAAATTTCAAAGGAAGATATCGAATTTGTAATAATGCCTGATCACATTCACGGTATTATATTTATTAAAACCACCGTAGAGACTTTGCATGCAACGACTCTACAGGAGCATATATTAAATTATCAAAACATGTCAGAAATATCCCCCAAACCCGGATCATTACAGGCCATAATACGGTCATATAAATCCGCCGTAACAAAACAGTCACGAAAAATTAATTCCAATTTTTCCTGGCAACCCCGTTATTATGACAGTATAATACGTAATTGAGACGAATACCAATTGATTAAATAATATATTCTGGACAATCCGGTGAAATATTGATGTGTGAAGCTTCTAATGAAGATAGGGAATTCTATGGCGTGCGTGATTGCATAGCACTCGCATCGCGGGTCCTTCCCCTGCAGGATGGATTGGAGCCATAGTGCATGGTGTTATAGGGACAATAGTCCTATTGGTTATATTAAATCTGATAATTAAGAAAAAAAAGTAATCCACTATTAAACCTTTGCAAACTTATAAACAGGTAAAGAAATACCCGGGAAGAAATTAAGGAAATTCTGAAATAGGTAACTAACATTAATAATAAATTTAAACCATTTGGCAGTTCAGTATTTTGGAAGTAAAAAGCGTTTCTGTAACTTCGCCGGATATAGAAGGAATATTGTTCCATCCCCAACAGCCATTATAAAGCGGGATAGGCATGCGGCGCTCATCTTCCGATTGTGAAGCCCACGGCCATGCATCCAAAGAAAAAGTGCCTGAACCTCGTATGGAACTAAACAAAGTGCTTAAAATTATTAATATTCAGTAAGAAATAAACTCATTTAATTATGAAATTTGCATATATCGGAACATATCCGCCACGTGAGTGCGGTATTGGTACTTTTACCATGAACCTTTACAAATCGATGGTTGCGAATCCTGCCTCCCGGAAAGGCAGGAGTGATAGTACAAAGGATACTGTGGAAGGATTTATTGTTGCCATGAACGATCATGAACTAACCTATAATTATCCTGAGGAAGTAAAACTGACCATCAGGCAGGAACATCAGCGTGACTATTTGAAAGCTGCGAGATTTATCAATCTCAGCGGAGCTGATATATGTGTACTTGAACATGAGTATGGAATTTTTGGAGGGCAAAACGGGATATATA
>Ga0272442_10012443_pt1 | contig 10275 bp, 10 predicted proteins | sample SSMForm2O_FD_200262 | JGI IMG/M metagenome (GOLD analysis project Ga0272442, IMG submission 200262) | Marine sediment archaeal communities from Little Sippewissett salt marsh, Falmouth, MA, United States - SSM-Form-2O | ecosystem: Environmental > Aquatic > Marine > Wetlands > Sediment ... | reverse complement strand
AGGCTCCCCCGCCGCCGGAGACAATGACGGAAGCGCAAACAGAGAAGCTCTCACTGGAAGAGATCTTTGCTCTGGTCGACGAATCCAACTGGGCACGCTTGGCAAGATTCATCTCCCGAAAAGTCTCGGTTGAACATGAGAGTTATCTCCTGCGGAACCTCGCTTCCGATGAGAAGTATCGCGTCGTGCTGGCATTCCGGGGGCTGGGCAACGTAGGAACTCCCAAGGCCTTCGAGGCGATCACGACGTATCTCGAAGCTGGAGAGAATGCCGACCGAGGAGTACGCGAAGCGGCGTCTAGGGCATTTGAGCAGATGCCCGCCTCACTCGCGCTGGAGACTGCCAGGGAGTGGTTCCGACGCGGGCTACGGCACCTTCACTTTCCTGCCTGTTGCATCCTTCGACAGCATGCGACCCTTGATGACATCCCCATGCTGACTGAGGCGCTGCGCATGCCCAGGGTAATCCAGGGTAGCGAACTGCATCTCTGGAGCATCCTGGAAGCCCTGGCTCGCTTCCCCGGTATCGGTCCGATCCCCGAACTGGAAACCGTCTTCTGCCAAGTCGGCGATTGCCTGGATAGGCACCAGGCCGCACTCGCCATGGAGGTCACGGCCCCGTTACACTTCCAGCAACACTACGCCTTCGAGTGCCTCTGGGACTGCCACGATGACACGCGCCAACTCGGCTGCGAAACCGTCAGCCTCTCCATTCCCGGCGCCCTCGAACGCCTCAAGGAACTCGCCGAGGACGAGGGCGAATACAACAACGTCCGCCAGGCCGCCCAAACCCGCCTCGAAAGCTTCTAGCGACGACCGCTGACAGCGTCAAGCCACGGACATGCCCCGGTCCACCCACGCCAGTGCCCTCCCAACCGACAGTTCAGCTCCAATCGACCGGATTTCCTCAACTTTCCCTTGACCCTGGCCGATATTTTGTGTATGTTTATTGTAGTGACAATGTACAACATATAGCACTACGCAATTGCCTGAGACAAGGAACGCAGACCATGAGCGCAGCAACGATCCAGGTACGAATAGACGAAGAGACGAAGAAGCAGGCCCAGACGGTCCTGGGCGCCCTGCACATCTCCATGTCCGAAGCGGTCAAGCTCTTCCTCCGCCAGGTCGTCCTGCAAAGGGGCATCCCCTTCGAAGTCAAGATCCCCAACAAACTCACAAGGGAAACGCTTGAGAAGGCCGAACGAGGAGAGGACGTCAAGGAATTCGCAACCGTGGAAGCCCTTTTTGAGGACTTGGACATCTGAGAATCCGTCGGACCGCCCAGTTTCGCAAAGACGTTAAGAAGCTCACGCGGCAAGGCAAGGACACGTTGCTACTCCGCACAGTCATCGAGCTACTCGCTGCGGGGCAACAGCTCCCACTCGACTATCGAGACCACAAGCTCCTTGGTCAGTGGCACAATTGCCGCGAATGTCACCTCGCCGGTGATTGGCTCCTGATCTACAGACGAGACGACGCGCTTCTGACACTCGAACGAACGGGCTCCCACTCCGAGTTGTTCAAATAGTCGCTGTCTCTCGCCACATCCAGGTTGCCGCGCCCTACGTCTCGCTCGCCCTCTCGCGCAGCGCCCCCAGGCACCCCGGGCACAGAAGTTGACCCGAATCGATTCGCCGCAACTGATCCGGCAGGAAGTGATTGCCCCCACAGCACCCACAAACCGCGCTCGCACCCGCAGAGGCTTCGCCAACGACACAACGGCCCGACGCCAAGCCATGGCCCGGATCGTAGCCTGGGCCTGCCGAGTCCTCAGCATCCCACACGTCAACGCCGCCAGTCGTCTCCTCACCACCAGACGCAACCGGTTCGACGATCTCCGCAACCGGCTCGTTCGCGCGAGTCGTCACCCCGTCAGACGCTGGCGAGTCCGCCCCCGCATCTGAGCTTTGCAGGCCAGCGAGCATCTCGCCCCAGAACCCGTCGGCCTCAAGGTCTTTCCACAACCCCGCCAATTGGTCAAAGGCGTCGTTCCGGCAGGCCCTGCGCTCGTCCCTCAGGTACTCAAGCCCCGAGCCGAGACGCTGGAACGGTTCTGCATCCCCGTAGTAATCCACCGTCCGTCGCCGCTCCTCTTCGATGAACCCCTCAATGGCCGCGACCCACACGTCACAGTCATGGATCTCACCCAACAGAGTCTGAACGCGTCGTACCGTCTTGATCGCCTCATTCAGCCGCGTACCAAAGGGCTCCCTATAAATCTCCATCATGTGCCGAAGCTTCCTGGCGGCAATCCGCATCGCATGGTGTTGCTCCATCGCCTCGGCATCATCCAGACAGGATCGAAATCCCAGCAGCCCATCGCATGCCTGGCGAATATCACCGGCGCCCTGCTCCAGAACAGCCGGACTCCTCACATCCGCGCTGCCCCCTTGCAGCGAAAACTTGTGCTTCGCAGCCCACAAAAACATCTGCTCGAGGACTCCGCCATGATCCAGCCGATCCAACGTCTTCCTCACACCCGGCTCAACAGCCGCACGCTCCTGCCTCAGACGAAGCACCAGACGCCTCAACCCGGGACGATCGCCACGCCGCTCCCCTCTCCGATCCGTCATCATCTGCGTGACAAACGCAATCTGTGCATCCTTGTCGCGCGCCGCCTTCAACCCCTTAACCAGGCACCGCAGCGCCTTGTCCCAGCGGCCGGACTTCTTCGCTGGGAACACCGATCCAAAGACCCCCAGCACCATGCGGATGCGCCGGGAGATGACGCGCGATGGATGGACATGTTCGACCCCCTTCCCCCTGCGAATACCGTCGATCTGCGCCCGCAGCTTCTTGGTTTGCTTGCCCAGATGCCGACAGGCAAGCAGCTTCAGACTTGCACACGGACGCATGGTCAAACACTCACCCTCTGTAGTTCAGACATGGAACCCTTGTATATCACCCCCTCCAGGATATCACAAACGCCGCCCAGTCCCAAGGCCTTCTGCCATCGGCGACGATGCCCACCGACCCATATGCCATACGTAGAAATACGTATCTCCCCGCCCAAATAGCCTGCTGACATGAACCTCTTCCCCCGAAAACCCGAATGGTATCGGTCGCCCTCAATCTGTAGAAGAAGCGAGCTAGTCAGCCCAATGACGCATCAACGCCCCGGCCGAGCCCTGCACGGGATCGGATTGCGGCAAAGGCACGCGAGCGACATTATCATCGGCGCCGGGACGCTCGCCTTCCTTGCCATAGCACATGTCATAAGACTGCCCCTCCGGATAAGCCCCCGCAACAGTGAAATCGCCGCTGGAACCAAGGTTCTTGTGCGCCACCCCAGCGGGAATGACCACCACATCCCCGGCCGATACGGTAGCGATCAAACCCTGCTCGCCCCCAAACTGAACGTCCGCCTCCCCCACACACACCACCAGCACCTCGTGCGCCGTGCTATGGTAGTGATGATACCCATAGATCCCGTTGACCCAGCTACCACCCCAGCGGTTCTGCGCCAGCAACCGCCGCACCTCGGCCGCTGCGCCGGCCTTCAGAGCGTGCCGATACACCAGCAAAGGCAACCGCCCATTGTTCGGGAACACCCCATCGTCCCCAAGCAAGTGCACCACAACATCCACAGAATCAATCTCCTCGCTGCCGTCGGCTTCGAGTTCTCGCATGAATCGCCCCCTGAACGTCCTCGTCTTTCTGGTCTTGTTCGTCTTGAGCCACCGTACAGTTCAGAAATCCTTGGCGATGAACTGAAAACCACGTGACAACATGCCCAGTCCCGCGGGGTTGCCCAGAACGGTCCAGTTAGGACTAGACCTGAACGTAAACACCCTTCACCATTACACTTACAAAAACCCTCAGAGCCCCCGGTGAATTTCGTCCGAAAAAACAGTAATTTCTGTCTGTTTCACCTGCAGAATTAACCGATATAGGGGTGTAGTGGTTGCGGTCTGATAACAGTCAAGCTCACAAGACTATCCGTCCATTCGACGGCAGCGTGAACTGGAACTCGACCGAGCCACGCCTCGAGTATCAGGCGGCAACAGATGAGCCGGGACGAAGACAATACCTCCGAGAAGATCTGAAATGAGCGCCGAGAGGAATCGCAAAGGAATAAGCGAGGAAAGACAGCGCAGAAGTGCGTCACCGAAAGCCAAGTATGCAAAGATACTCCCTAGAGAAACAAGCCTTGACAAGACGCGCGAGGACGAACTCATCAGGTATCTCTTCGAGAGGCTGAAAGATGTACCCTCCGAGATGATCAGGCGTCTGCTGCGAGAATTCGACTCAACAGCCTCAGCCGTCGTGCTTGCAGCCAAACTTGTCTCTCTGGGCGTCGCCGAGAAGAATCTCTGGCCGCTACTCGATCGCATTCACGACCTCAAATACGCCACTCATGAGAGACAACCGGTCCACACCTCGGTTCTCTTGGTTCCCGACGGCACGCCTGTCGACAGAGTCGGCCGGCTTACATCCACACCTAGCCAAGCCCTGCACATCAGCGAGAGGTCGGACTTCCTTTCGTTCGTCCAGTGCGCAGATGGGTTCAGGAGTGGCGTTCTTATCCGACCCACGGGAGAGGTGCTAGGCACCTTCTCCTTCCATCCAGAAGCCGCGATTGCTGACCACCTACTACCAGAACGCTATCAGGCAGCCTGTCGCGCCTCCGCATCCAGTTGCGGTCTGCTGTTTCTCTTCGCTGGAAATGGTCGCGTGTGTATCTTCCAGAACGGACGTCGAATACTCTCACACAGAGGCAATACCTGGCACATTCACACTGATGACATCCAGGAAACCATCTCCAGATTGTGCGAAAGACATTCAATCGACGAGTCCCTACTGACAGAGATCACGCGCGTAGCATTCCGGATATCCGACGAGGGTCAAGGCGCGCTTATTACCGTGGGGGACCAAGCCGCCGTGCTCAAGGTATATGAGCCGAAGGTCAGAGCCCGCGACGTATCGGCCATGCGCATTGGAGAAACTCCCCACGAAGACCTCGTATTGCTGATGTCTCAGGATGGAGCAACTATCATCGCGACCGATTGCTCAATCGTCGGTGCGGAAGGCTTCCTTCGTCCCCCTCCACATACGAACGCCCAGCAAGAGACGCACAGGGGGAGCAGACACAACACCGCAATCGCCGTTTCTGCGATCACACAGGCGGTATGCGCCGCGGTGTCTGTTGACGGCAGCGTAACGCTCTACTCACGCGGTGAGCGGGAATGGTCAGGCTAGAGAACGCCGTCGACGATATACCGAGCATCTAGGAACAGATCCACCCCAATCGTCCCGCCCAAGACAGCCAGACACGAGCGTACGCCGCTCAAACCACTCCAGCGAAGTACCTCATACACGACACGTGTGTCCAATCCTGTTTTCCCTTGCTTTCCTTGCCCAGTCATCGCAGAATAGAATAGGTGCAAGTGGACTGTGGTTGTCCGCCACTGATTATGCACGCGCAGGCGAGACCTAAGCAGGTTTGGGCCGATAGCCCTGGGATTCGATTCTCTAACCTGTCGTGAGGATGTCTTAAATGAGCAAGATGCAACTTCGGACCCCCCCCATCGTTGAGGCACTTCTTGAAGTCAAATGGGGTCTGAAAGACACTGGGGTAGCGGAGTTGATCGACCCGGACTACCAACTTCTTCTCGGGAGTTTCTGGCAGCTAATCAAGGCCTCATATCCTCATCATGAGCGTCTTCCGGCAGCCTCTATTCCTGACGAGGTAACGGGCGCAGTGGTCAAGCATCGCTTCAGAGTTGCCAAGGACGAATGGCCGTTAATACAACTGGGCCCCGGAATCATGAGCGTAAACGAGACCCAGAAGTACACGACGTTTGACAAGTTCAAACCGCTCGCGGTTGATGCAATCAAGAGACTCTTCGAGGCTTACCCAGGTGATCTTGATATCAGAAGTCTGATGTTGCGCTACATAGATGCGGTTGACATGGATTACTCCCAGGAAGATGTCGTCGAGTTCGTCAGGGAGCAAATGCACATCCCTGCCAGCCTTCCAGAATTCCTCTCCCAGGACATCAATTTGGATCCGAAGCCAGCGAATTTCGCATTCAAGGTGTCGCTACGTTCGAAGAACCCGACAGGTACTGGGACACTCTCAGTGTCTACGGGATTAAGGGACGGCAAGCGGTCCCTCATCTGGGAGCAAATAATCCACTCATCCGGTGACGATGTCTGCGAAATGCCAGCCAGATTCGATGTTTGGCTGGACCAGGCTCATGCACTCATAGAAGGATGGTTCTGGAAGATGATCGAGGGAAAGCTTCAAGAGAGGTTCAATCATGCCTGATACAGAGTCAATAGAGCACATGCGGAGAGACCCTGTCTCCAATCCATGTACCTCGTCGGACCTTAGAAGTGATCTCGAATCCTCGTTTCCCGCGTGCGAGAACGTCCGCAAACTGCCAGAGAACGCTCCGCTACCTAACGCGATGGGACCACTCTCTACGTCCGTCGCGCCAGAATCTCCAGTTCTCCAATTCTCTTCAAGCGATAGCGCGCAGATTCTCCGCCTTGTGGCCCCCCAGCGATTCAAGATTTCCCTTTCAGAGGCTCGTCGGAAGGCACTTAACGCGGTGAGGCGCGCAAATAGGCGAAGGCGTATGGAGTCTGAGAGTGATCCCGATAGTTGCATGTGACGGCCCATCATGATTTACGAGTTCCCTGAGAAGACCGAGCCCATTCGCCAAGGCGATATCTTCGTCGGTATCCCGAAACCTGAGATCGAACTTTCGCAGGGCCTGCCCATCATCGACGAAGATCAGAACATCGAGACCGTCCCTTGGATGGAAGTCGCAGCGGACGAGCAACCGATTACTGTAGTCCTGGCGGTACAGCCTGTGACCGCAATAGTCCTGACCCAGGACTGTGACGCGAGAAGAGCAGCAGATATAACCTTGTGCCAAATCAGGGACTTTTTCGACGTAGAACGTGGTGTGAGCAAGGAAACCACGCCTAAGAAGCTCATCGGCAAGATTGTCAGCCAATCCAAAGTCAATCTGAAATGGTTCTATCTGCCCCCGAACAATCGGATAGGCTTCTCCGAACGGATGGCTGTCGATCTTCTCACGACGTTGCGCGTTGCGCGAGAAGACCTGCAGAGCCTGATCCCTCTTCGGAGAGGTCGACTGAACGCTGTGGCAGAAGACCACTTCCGCGAGCGGGTCGCTTACTTCTTCCGGCGATATGCCTACGATGAGTGGTATCCCTTCGGAAAGGATGAGATAGAATACTACCCCAACTACGCGACCCTTGAGCCATCCGATCTCTTCCCTTGGCAGCGATAGACCTTTCCATTCTCCCCGGACGCGCAACACTGCCAGTGGGGCAAATGCGCGACGATCGGCCTAGGCGCTCAAACCCAGAAAGACACCTTCTCGGTACACAGAGTCGCCGCCCGACGTCGAGCCCTTCACCGCCTCCAACATCCTCAAGTGGCGCGACAACCTCCTCGGCCCCCCGGAGCCTCCCCAGTAGCCCTTCCGATTCCTCCGTGCCACTCGCTCAGGTGCAGCGCTTCCCTCACAGGACACTATCGACGATGTAGCGAGCGCTCAGGAACACGTCCACACCAATCGTCCCGCCCAGAACAGCCCAGCGCAGCCAAGGCCACCGCTTCTTCTGCACCGCCATAATGAAGACGACCCCAATGGCGATCGCCCCCAGCGCGTAGATCTTCGCGGCCGCCACGAACATCCGGGAATACTCATCGGTCACCCCGAAGAAGCTGCCCGAGTACTTCAAGGCCAGCACCAGCGCGCCAATCCCCAGCGCCGCCTGGGCCAGACCCGTCCACAAGACCCACCCCTTGTCCGAAGCGCCCGCCTTGATCAGGCCTTGCAGCCCCACACCCGCCAGAACCGCCAGACACGTCAAAGGAATGCTCAGCCATAGGATCGGGCTAACCCCCACCCACGCCACCTGCTCCTTCCCCAGATAAAGCGGACAGAAAGTCAACGCCACCCCCAGCGCAATGATAAACAGAACGCCGAAACGCTTCGCCGCCAGCATCATACCCAGACCGAGCAGCAGAGGGGCAATCGGAATGTGATACAGGCTGGGCAGCGCCGCCGCGCGATTAACCAGCACCAGCGGTGCCGCGAAGGCCATCAGGTCGCGCGGCTCCAACTCCGCCTGAATCGGCACCGCGAACAAACGGTATTCGGCAACGAACCGGAAGAACAGAAAGAACACCAACACCGCCACGAACGGCAGCAGTGCCAGCACCGCCGAAAGCGTGCCGCGCTTCTCCCCGAGATACGCCGAAGGCATGAACAGCCACGGGATCGTCGCCGCCAGCAGGCTCGCCAGCGGATGAAACCGCCCCAGCGCCAGCATGAACGCCCCGAACCCATACACCAGCCCGGCTAGAAACGAGCCCGGAAAGCCCGCCACCCAACGCCGGCTCAGAACGTAGCAGCCCATCGCCGCCAGCGATGTGCTCGCCGGCAGCAGCACCTGCCACGTCGAGAACCCCCGAAAGTAAGGCTGATAAAGGTACGCCGCAAAAGCAACGTACAGCAGGATCGCCATCGCCAGCCCAGGCAAGCTCTTCGTGTGTTCGGACATGGTCGGCTTTCGCGACGCGCTCGCCCAATCCCTCGGCCGACCACCGCGCCGCGCGCGCCCCTCCCTTCAGTACTGTGTCTCCGTCAACGCTTCAGGACCACCTTGCCCGTGCCGCGCGTGATCCTCCCGATTCGGTCAACCTGCTCTCCCCAGCGCTGCAACTTCTGGGTGATCGAGTTCGCAAAATCCTCCGCAACGATCAGCACAAAGCCGATCCCCATATTGAATACGCGGAACATCTCTTTCTTCTTGACCGGTCCGGCCGCCTGCAAGAACGGAAAGATCGGCGGCACAGGCCAGCTCGACGTCTCCAGCACCGCGTCGCAATCCGCCGGCAGCACCCGCGGGATATTGCCTACCAGCCCCCCGCCGGTGATATGGGCCATCGCGTGCACCACCCGCTTGACCTTGTACTTGGTCAGCAGCTTGACGATCGGCCGCACGTAGATCCGCGTCGGCTCCAGCAACGCCTCGCCCACCGTCGTCCCGCTCGCCTCGTCCATCACCGACGTCATCTTCAGACGCGCCTGCTTGAAACACACGTTCCGCGCCAGGGTGTAGCCATTGCTGTGCAGCCCGCTCGATCGCAGGCCCAGAATCACGTCCCCCGGCCGGACAAGCTGGCCCTGGATGATCTTGTCCCGCTCCACCACCCCCACCGCAAAACCCGCCATATCGAAATCGCCCTTGCGATACGTATCGGGCATCTCCGCCGTTTCCCCCCCGATCAACGCACAGTCCGACGTCCGGCACCCCGTCGCGATCCCTTTCACCAGATCCGCCACAAACGCCGGCTCCAGCGTATTGACCGCCAGATAGTCCAAAAAGAACAGCGGCTCGGCCCCGATCACCAGCATATCATTAACGCTCATCGCCACCAGATCGATGCCCACCGTATCGAACTTCTTCGCCTTCGCCGCCAGTTGAACCTTGCTCCCCACCCCATCCGTACAAGCCACCAGCACCGGATTCTTGTAGTTCCGCCGAAAGAGCTGCTCATTGTAGTCCAACCGGAAGAGGCCGGCGAAGCCGTTGGGCAGCGCGATGACGCGCGGGCCGAACGTGCTGGCCAGGCTGGACTGGATCCGCCCGACCATCGCGTCGTTGGCCTCGATGCTCACCCCGGCCTGCTCGTAGCTGACATACTTACTCATGCGTCGCCAAGAAATCCTCAAACATCATCTGGCAGCGGCCCATTGCGTACCTGCCCGAACCCACCTCACTCCTGCGTCACCGAAAAGTCCTCAAACACTATCCGACGGTGTCCCATCGCACACTTGCTCGAACCCACCTCACTCCTGCATCGCCGTAAAGTCCTCAAACGCCATCTGGCCGCGTCCCATCGCCTATTTGGTCGAAGCCACCTTAGTCTTGTGTGGCTGCAAGATCCTCAAACGTTATTTGGCGGTGTTTCGTCGCGTACTTGGTCGAAGCCACCTCAGTCCTGCATCGCCGAAAAGTCCTCGAACATCGTCATCTGGTAGTGCTCCATCGCAAACTTGTTCAGCGCCACATCGATCGGAATCCGGTACTTGCCCGACCAACAGGCAGTGCAGTAATGATCGTCCGGGAGGGTGGCGCAGGAGAGCATTCCTTCGAGGGAGAGGTATCCTACGGAGTCGACGCCGAGGAATTCCCTTATCTCCTGGAGATCTCGGTTGTTGGCGAGGAGTTCTTCCTTGGTGGGGAAATCGACGCCGTAGTAGCAGGGGTGTCGAATGGG
>Ga0272442_10012442_pt1 | contig 10275 bp, 9 predicted proteins | sample SSMForm2O_FD_200262 | JGI IMG/M metagenome (GOLD analysis project Ga0272442, IMG submission 200262) | Marine sediment archaeal communities from Little Sippewissett salt marsh, Falmouth, MA, United States - SSM-Form-2O | ecosystem: Environmental > Aquatic > Marine > Wetlands > Sediment ... | reverse complement strand
CACGCCCGTGATGGCCGCCCGCAGTGGGCCATCCCCACGCGTGTGGGGAGCAGACCGCACGGCGCAGCGGAACGTGAAGCGTGCGCGGGCCATCCCCACGCGTGTGGGGAGCAGGCCCGCGCCCTGGGTGCCGCCCGGGGGCGTCCAGGGCCATCCCCACGCGTGTGGGGAGCAGCTCCTGGACGTAGCCGAAGAGGGGGACCTGAACGGGCCATCCCCACGCGTGTGGGGAGCAGCTTCCGGCACTGCGCCAGCTCGGCCTCTAGGGCGGGCCATCCCCACGCGTGTGGGGAGCAGCCGTCCGCCAGCCGGGATAGCGGTGGTCGAAGCGGGCCATCCCCACGCGTGTGGGGAGCAGCCGCGCCGCCGGAAGACGAGTCGCCCGTGTCGCGGGCCATCCCCACGCGTGTGGGGAGCAGTTGCTTGACGGGCGGTGGCACCTATGGCACATCGGGCCATCCCCACGCGTGTGGGGAGCAGGTAGTAGACCAGTCCCGACACGGGTCGCCCCCCGGGCCATCCCCACGCGTGTGGGGAGCAGTGGCCTCATCCGGCACAACACACCTCCCTAGCCGGGCCATCCCCACGCGTGTGGGGAGCAGTTGTAGGCCATGCGCGTGCCGCCCTCGGCGACCGGGCCATCCCCACGCGTGTGGGGAGCAGTCCCATGACGGGACGCCTATGCTGTCCTATGCAGGGCCATCCCCACGCGTGTGGGGAGCAGCGTAAGTACTGTAGTAGTAGTACTCTCTCTCTCGGGCCATCCCCACGCGTGTGGGGAGCAGTTCCCGAAGACGCCCTTCAGCCGAAAATACCGCGGGCCATCCCCACGCGTGTGGGGAGCAGCAAACGGAAGTACCGCGCGCCGCACGCCGCCAGGGGCCATCCCCACGCGTGTGGGGAGCAGAGCAACCCCTTGGGCCTTCAGAGGACATCCCTACTACTCGTAGGGGCTAAATTGTCAAGGAGCACAGCTCCTGGATTTGCTGCTGGGCGGCCGTACGGCTCTCTTTTTGGGCAGGCCTTGGCAAGGGACTGAAACACATTGCCCTTTCCATGCTCAGGTTGTAGAGACGCACGGCAATTCTCTCCAGAACAAGGACATCTTCGAGGTTGTAGCGCAGCAGTTCATCCAGAGCCGATCGATTCCCGCTGCAGGAGTCTTCCCAGAGCCGGACAGCATGGGCACCATCTACCCCCGTGGTCTCCGTGCGCGCCACCGCCAAAAGGTGTTCGCAGGTCTTCAGGCCACCACGGTAGCCCCAGGCCCGAAGGCATGGGGCCAGATCGAGATGTTCACCCTCGAAGTCCGTCTTCAGGTCTCTCCGCAGGAATTGCAGGTCGAATCTCGTCCCGCAGTACGTGATCATGAACGGGGTTGCACTCAGGCACGGCGGCAGAGCGTCAAGGTTCTTCTGACGCACGAAGAGCCTGGGCCTGTTCGGGGAGTACAGGGCGGCCGTCGTGATCACATCGAGGCAACCCAAGCCCGTTGTTTCCACATCGAAGTAAGCCGGCGTTACGTGCGGCAGGATACGGATGCGCGCAGCCGCCGGGATATTCTTCAGAAACCAACCCCAATCACATTCGGCCAGCTTCTGCCGGGCGGTTGCGATGTCGGCCTGCACCCGCGCGGCCTGGCGTGCACTCAGCTTTCTGGGAGCTTCCCTCTCGAGGTCATCCCAAGTGAAGACACCTTCCCGCCACAGACGGGCTTCGGCACGTCGGCCGAGGCCCCCAAGCATGCTGAGTGTTCGCGTCAGCACTCGTCGCTCTCCGACGATCCCGAGGAGGTCTCCTCCTGCCAGACTTCGGCCACCAGGGCCAGGCCGCAGAGCTCCGCAAGCCGGCGGGCGGTGGGGCCGAACTGGCGGATGCTGAACCCCTGTGAAGAGGCGTCCCGGCTTATGACCAGCATGCCGCAGCCCTCTCCGGCGTTTCTCCGGATGTAGTCCATGACCTTGTCACGCGTCCGGGCGTTGACCGTGCCGACGAAAACGTTGGGTTTCGGTTCGATGAACCAGCGCTTCAACAGCCCGCGGATGGCAGGAGGGGTGTCGTTGGCCACTATCACGGTCATGAGATCAGCGCCTTCAAGTCCTTTGGGAGGCGGCGCATTACGCCGACCTCCTCAATACGCAACTTCAAGAGCGTCAGCACCTCCCTGTTACCAGCGTCTGCCTTGATGGCCACTGCCTGGAACGCCGCCGGCAGGGATGTCTCCGGCTTGTAGAGATCGGCGAAGTCGTAGACCAGCGCCAGAGGCCCGGACGAGTGTACGAAGCCCAGTTGCGGCAGAAAGCCCATCGACCAGATGACGGCCAGAGTGAGCGCGTAGAGCGCGGCGTTGGCCGCCGAGACCGCCTTGTTCACGTTGTCGGATACATCCCAGTTGTTCGGGTCGTACCGCCTGCCCTTCCAGGTTACCCCGTGTCTCGCACCCAACTCCGCGTAAAGCCCCTTGACCCTCAGGCCTTCCATGGTTCGAAGCTCGCCGATGGACTTGTCAGAGACGTCGACACCAGGGAACCGCCGCGAAAACATCGCCCGGGCCACCGCCTCACGATGGCGTTTCACCGCCCATGTCTTGGCCTGCCGGCGGGCGTTGTCACTGTTGTGCGTCGGCGAATCGCCGAGACAATAGAACCTCAGCCCCTCGTCCCCCACCCAGCAGACGGGCGTATTCGACTCGCCGCAGGCCTTCATGGCCGCCTGAGTAGCAGTCGTTCCCGGGCCGAGCAGGACAGTGCTCAGCGTCGCCACGGGAATGCGAAAAACGGTGCGGTCAGCGCCAATCCACTTGACGCTACTGTCGTCGACCTCCAGCCGGCCGTGCTCCAGATAGAGCGGTGTCCATCTCTCCCGGGCCGGGGTCAGCGATTCCAGTGGCGGCCGTTCAAAAACGGGCAAGGCGCGCTACTCCTCCGCGTCCGTCACCTTCACCCGGCGTACACCGAACTCCCGCAAATCGAAGTCCAGGGGCACGTCGTGGAGGGTGTCGGTGCCGTCCTCAAAGGACGCGGCAGGGCTGATCCGGCGGAGAAGCTTCAGTTTGCGTTTGCCGGCCTCTTCCTCAAGGCACTCGACAGCCGCCTTGGCCTCCGGGTGCAGCCCTCTGCTCAGGGGCGAAGATGGAATACAGCATTTCCGTCCCAGCCAGACGCCCCACTTGGGATTGCGCAAGGCCGCTTCGCAACGGGCCAGCAGCTCCGCCCCTCCGGAGAGAACCACGCCGAAACAGGCCTCGGCGAGGTAGTCCCTCCACGTCTGCACTGTACTCCCTGGTTTCCCGTCCTTGGGCACGATTGCTTGAGGGTTCTCCTTGGGGTCATACCCGCCGCCAACCGTGTGGTAGTCTGTCCACCTTGCCGGCCGCCCGAAGACCAGGATCTCCTGAGTCAGCCCGGCCAGATTCGCTATCTCCAGGCGGTCACTCCTGGCCACGCCCAGGGCTGCACCAAGAATCCCGACCACCCCGCTCTGGGTCGGGTGCGAAAGCGTGGTGCGCCTGTCGCACTTGCTCAGGTGGCCCCAGGATTGCATGGGGCCTTCCAGCCACAGCGCCAATGCCTCTGCGTTACTGGGCATGAGCAGTCAGAGCCTCGACGAGGGCTTCGAGCTTGTCAGGCGGCAGGCGGTATTCTTCGGCCTCCAGCCCGTAGAGACTCTTCATGTCAGAGAAGTGCTCTTCCATGGCCTGCTTGGACTTCTCGAGATAGCCGCTTGAGGACATCACCGGCTTCTCGAAAGCGTTGGCGAGAGAGAGCGGTTGCCCGGTCCTGAACAGCCCAAGTACAAAGCCAGGCGGAGTGTGTCCGAACATGCTGTTGTGGCGAGCGGACGGCACCGCTTCAATGGCCGCGCGGATGAATCCGTCGACGACCTTGGCCCGCTCTTCGGGCGAGAACGCGCCAAGGTGATCCTCGTCGCGCAGAAGATCGAGGTTCAGGCCCACGTAGCGGTAGTAGCATGCACTGTTGAACTCCAGGGAACCGATATGACCGGCTCCGGCATCTTCGTCCTCGTCCTTCAGGTCGTCAACCGCCGAGAAGAAATCTACCTCGCCGCTGACCTTGTGCGTGGACAGCGCGTGGCTGAAGAGCCCCGCCCCTTCCAGCGTCAGCGAATGGTCACTTGCGACCATCCGACCGAAGATGGCGATGTCCGCGGCATCCTTCGGCTGAACGGAGCCAAGGGCCTTCTTCACGGCGCCCTTCTTGACCTCGACCTTGCCGTCGGCCTTGATCTGCTCGGCCAGGCTGCCGGCGATCGCGTCGAGTTCGCCTTGGGACAGATAGAGAGCGACCTTCGTCTTGTGCTCCCCCTTGCGCTTCGCGTCCTTTTCGCCAAGGAAGGTAATGGCGGCCTCGGAGGCCTCCTTTGCCTTGTCTTCGGCAATTCCCAAGCCCTGCAGACAGGACTGGAGCCTGGCCGCGAAGTAGTGCCCACGTTTGCCTTCAAAGAGCCCAGGGCCCCGCTCCGCCGCCAGGAGCCTTATTGCCCGTTTCCAGCACTGGCTGCTGACTCTGGCCCGCGGCGCGCCGCCGAAGACGGCCGATTTCGGCGCTCCGACATCGTCGCGGTTGAGACACGTTACCGGGAAGGACTGTAGAATGTGCAATTCGATCAGGTTCATCGTCTTCTCCTTGCTCGTTGTCCAGGATCAGTCGGCCAGCGGCTTCAGCAGCAGCAGTCCGAAACCGAAGGCCTTGGCCGGGCCGATCCCGGTTGCGTAAGCCTTAACGAAAGCGCCGAAATCCTCGACGGCCAACACGCCATCGAAGTCGACGCGGGCGTGAGTGATGCGCTGTCCGCGGCTACCGTTCCTACCGGGCTTGTGCGAGTGCTGATCGACCGGCGGGCCAGCCTGCGCTTGCTCAAGCACGAAACCGGCGGCTTCCCCCTTCCGACGCAGCCAGTCCAGAAGTTCATCCGGTCCGCAGATGCGCGTCCGGCGTCCGTTCTTGATGCGTTCTCCCGATGCACTGCGAACCACCCGCTTGACGGTCGGGTTGGCGCGCAGAGCGAACCGGTACCGTCGATGTTCCAGGAAGGAGGGTTTGACCTCTTTGGTCTCCCAGTTACCCCAAGAGAGAGTCCCCGGCTTGTCCGGAGAGAGCATCAGGGCTTCGAAGGTCCCGTCGCGTTCGTCAACCCGGCTCAGGAAATCCCGCCGCTGGCCGTCCTTGCCGGGAAAGCAATGCCACAGGGCCTGATGCCATGAGTAGCCGTCCTTCAGCCCGGCGCTGAGACCCTCGCGCACTTCGACCCGAATGCGGGTGAGCCAGCTCATTGCCCCCCTCCCGGAGCTGTCGGCGGCGAGTCCGCCGGCGCGACCGCGAGCTCCGCATCAGCGTCCACCCCCCAGAACGCCTGTGCCCAATCAAGCTTGGAGCGTTCTCCCCAGAACCACATGTCCTTGAAGAGCCGGTGATAGTTGACAGGCACTCCTCTGGCCTTGGCCGCTCGGACGATTGGGGGAACCCGCTCGGACAGTTCCCCTACATTTCCGCAGATCAGCAGACGCCGGAACCGCGCATCGAACGACTTCAGGCCATCTTCTCCGCCGCCCTTGTCAGTAGCGATCCTGTGGGCCGTGGTGCCCAGATTCCCTTCGGATGCCTCTTCCGGGTGTTCGGCGTAGCACCCGGCAACCACCAAGTGGATGATCCGCTCGCGCTCCCTGGTCAGATCCACGCCCCAACCTGCTAACAGTGGCCAGGCATAGTGCTCCGTTGCCGGGCTTAGTCCCCGCCGCAGCGCAGCCAGTGCTCCGCGGTCCTGCTTGGCGACCAGTTCCCGCAGCCTGGTCAGCAGGCCCCCGGCCTTTCGGGAAATGTCCGTCCTCCCGTCCTGCATCATTGGCTCTTCCCGCCTCCCTTCTTCGCTCGGGTTCTCTTCGTTTTCTTCGTCTTCTTCCCCTTGTCCTGTCGGCCCTACTCGTCACGCGCAGGGGCACAGAGCTTACGCTTGCCTACGGCGAACGCCTGTATCTCCCGCGGCGTAGTATGCGGACAGGCCTTCGCGTAGGCGCTGTGAGCGGTGGCCCAGATCGTCCTTGTCCAGGGATCCAGTGCCGCACCCCTGCTTGCCAGATCGGCCAGTTCCGGGGAGCGGCCGTCGAGTTGGGTCCAGAAATGGGATTCGCATCTTTGAATCAAACCAGACTTCGACTCCAGTTTCATGGCTTCACCGTACTTCTTGACTGCGCCCCTAAGTCGCCTTCTCACGCTTTCGGCCATCTCTACCCCAACCTCGTACTCGGCAAGCGAGGCATCCCCTAGAATGCCGCCAGGCAGATGGAAAGACCATTCCGCAACGTCGAGCAGCTTGCTCTTATCGCAGAGCAACCCTCCGACCCAAACGTCCAAGTCAGTTTGCTCAGACCGGCGTAGCTTCAGCAGACACAAAGCACCACCCATACCCGCACCGGCGTCCAAAGCCAGAATAGACCCAAGCTCCCTCCAGGGATGCCGAGAAGGATCGGTTCTCAGATATCTGTGCTGTGGCTGACCCTTGTTGTCCCGCACAATAACCGTTGCCATCGGTTCGCGGCCCTGTGGCAACTTCGGGTATCGAATCCCGCCGGCATAGCCCATTGCAGCCTCATCCGGGTAGAGCCTGATTGCCCTGGCTAGCGGCACGAGCCTGCCCAGGTAAGAGGCCGCCAGCAAGTCCGCCACGTCGCCCTGCGCTGCTGACGGGTACTGCTCCCAAACGGGCCGCCCCCAGGAGACTCCGTGGAGATCAGACTTCGTAACCATGTTCAGGAGAATGCTGTCAAGAACGCTCGGACCACGCAAGAGCGCCAGGAGCATCGACTGCTCTGCGCATGGTGCGGCCTCGGCGGAGTAGGCTGTCTGCCGCCCCGCCCACTTCGGCCCGCGCGTCAACCCCCCTAAGGCAAAGCACTGGCATGTCACCAAGTGGAGTGCCACCCAGGCCGGAGGTCTCTGGCGCTCGCCAGTCATGGCGCCATGGTCGAAGAGCGGCGCAATCCCAGCCGACGGTCCGAAACCAAGTCGGTCGTCCACCCCCGCATTGAGCTTATGCTCCAGCGCCGGTATTTGCAGGAACGGCCCCTCCCCATACAGCTCGAAGCGGGTCTTCCACTTCTCCAGATAGGCTAGAGCTGCCGGCACTATCTTGTCCCGACAAGCCTTCCAGTCAGCGTGGTCCTTCGGCCCGTCGAGCGCCGCCTGGGCAACGCAGAGCAGCAACCTGGTAACCGCTACACGTTCAAGCGGGGGCAGGGCCAGGTCGGCCAGATCGCCGCCGGTACTGAAAAGCTCGCCCAATCCAACGAGCTTCTGCTGGTTGTCACTGTCCAGAACGGGTATCCATGGATCACCAATCAGATTCATCCCGCCAATCCTCGCTTTCTCTATCAGAATCAACCGACCCGGGACGATCCCTTTCCGGGGATCGGTGGACGCCGAGATCGTCGGTGTACTCGTAGCCAATGGCGTTACCGTCCAGCTTCAACCGGCCGTCACCGCCAATCTGCAGGACCTTGGCACCCCAGACGTGCCGTTGCAGCCAGAGAGGCGTCGGGGCCTCATTGAAGAGGTAAGCCGGCAGCCGTACCAGATTCCGGTGCAGGGCCTTGGCGACCGCAAAGTCCCGCACACTCGGATCCGCTGTAAGCTCTTGGCCGTCGGACAGCACGACGGTTGCCTGCGACCCCGGACAGTCCACGCTTCTCACGAGCAGCACGTGGGCCATGGGAATCGAAGAATCCCGGGTGGGACAGCTGCTCTCGTCATCGTCCATGGCGGGAAGGGAAAGGGTGGCCAAGCCAAGCGCCCTGGCCCCAAGCTTCTTTCGCTCATCCGCAAGGCTGGCCCGCATCTCGGCAACCCAGGCCGGCTCGTCAGTGCACGCTTCGGAGTAGGTGCTCTCCAGTAGATTGCGGACCTCCTCGGGCAGCCTGATAGAGGCCCGGCCATCGAGCACGCGAAGCGTTCGCCACAAGACATAAGGTGCGTAGACCTTGGCCGTACCTCCCAACGCCTTGCGGAAGCTCATCGCGTCGGAAAGCTCCTGCCACTCCGGACAGGCAATAAGCGTCTCGGGACCAGCACAGGGTCGTCCCGGTCGGGCGTGCCGCCACAACCTGCCAATCCGTTGGACCAGCATGTCCACGGGCGCGATGGAAGTCACCAGGAAGTCGGCGTCCACGTCCACGCTCTGCTCGGCTATCTGGGTGGAGACCAGTGCCGCCGGCGCTTCCCTCGCCTCCTTGCCGAGGAGTCTCAGCCACTCTGTCTCCAATGCCTCGCGCCTCCACGCAGGAAAGCGTGAGTGCAGCAGGCCGACGCGATCGCCCTCGCGGCAGGCAGAACGCAAAGCACCGCAACACCCCACGGCGTCCTCGACGGTGTTGGCTATCCAGAGCACGCTTTGGCCCGCGGCAAGCCTATCAGCGACTTCCTGCGCCACAGTGCCACGATCTTCGGATGTCCACCGCAACTTGACGGTCTTGGGCTCGACGGGCTCCAGCGGAATGCTCATGGCCCCGGAACCGACTTCTGCGGAGATCAGCGGGTATGAGGTCTCGCTTGCGTATGGCACCGGACGGCCGCCTGGGTCATCGCCTTCGGCATGTCTCATGCCTTTGCTGAGCAACTGGACTCGCCTGGCCTTCGTGAGAGTGGCAGACAGAATCAGGACAGTGCACCCGATAGCCTTCAAGACCTCTATGAGCTTGTCGATCAGCACTCCCGTGTACAGGTCATAACTGTGGACCTCATCAAGAACAACAACCTTACCGGCCAGCGCGAACCATCGTACCCAGGCATGGCGCACGGGCAGCACCGCCATGAGCGCCTGATCGATGGTCCCGACACCGAAGGGATAGAGAATTGACCTACGCCGGGGAGCGAACCAACACCCTCCCGGGCGAAGCTCTACGCCGCCCTTCCTGAACTCCTTCAGCCAAGCCTGGCCATGGACCAGCCGGGCTCCGGCGTCCACCCCGAAAGCCCGCTGGACAAACCTGGCCACCCGTTCGTGAATCCGGTCACTAGTCATGCGCGTGGGCAAAGCGAAGAAGAGCCCGTAGTTGTGCCCGGCTTCCATCAACCGATAGGCCGCCCACAGTGCCGCCTCGGTCTTGCCGTGCCCTGTCGGACCTTCCAGGACATACGCGCCGGGGCCGGCGACCGCCTCGAAAAAGGCCTGCTGCATGGGGCGTGGCGAAGACACGTCGTCGCCGGCAAACAGGTCCTCGAAACCGAGCCCACGAGCTATCGGGTTCCGGTCCCATCCCGCTGCGGCCAGGTGGGCCGCGACCTCTTCCTCCTGGGACGGGCTCTTGGCGGCCCGCTCCGAAAACTCATCGTCAGATGCAAGCCAGTCCGCAACAGTCACCAGGCCAGCCGCAACCTGGAGCATGCCCAGGTTCGCCTTGGCTGTCGGCGGAAACCCGAACTCAGCCTCCAGAACGTTGAGTAGTCTTCTTCGCTGTTCTGACCACAGCGGACCACCGTACCAGGCAGATGTATCCGGCCAAGGCGGTGATGTCCTGCCGTGATGTGCTCCGATAACCGTGGCCCAAGCTCGGGCTTCAGGTTCCGCCGACCTGGAATTCAGCCAGTCCTCGTATGCCGCCTGGCTTACTGTCGAATGCGGGCCCTTGAATTGCTCGCGGGGGCGCATCCCCGGGCAAGTGGCCGTCAGCCATTCTGCGAAGTGCTTCCAGAGAAACTCCGGCGAGACCTTCCCCACGTCGTGAGCAGCAGCAAGAAGCTCAATTCCGGCTGGGAGTTGCCGCGCGCCAAGCCCGGTTAGGAGTCGGCCCGCCACTAGCGCGGTGAGTCGCGCATGCTGGAGGACGGTTACTCCTGGCTGACCGGGAGAACTGCTCTTGGCAGGACACAACTCGAAGTCAATCGCAGGCGGATGAACTGGCTTAGAAGGACGTCTGAGCGGTGTCATCACGGTCCCTTGAACATCCGCAGAAAAAGAAACAGCCCCTGCGGTTAGCTGCGAAGCGCCGCAGGGGCCTGAGCCACAGACGGGCGCCGGTGTCCGTCTGGGCCGTACTCAGTGACTCTCACCAGGGTGTCGCTGTCCGGCTCCGCTCCCAGCATGCTGCCGGGCGCTGATGATACACCTTATGTGCATCTGCGTCAAGGCCTTGGATTCTACCATAAGTCGCGAATATACGGCCGGATGGACAAGTCAAGGGAGCCGCTGTCCGCGCCCGGAATCCTCCCAGAAGAAGTCGCCCCACATCACCTGGTGGACCCGCGCGTGCTTGTCGAGTGCATG
>Ga0272442_10012441_pt1 | contig 10276 bp, 8 predicted proteins | sample SSMForm2O_FD_200262 | JGI IMG/M metagenome (GOLD analysis project Ga0272442, IMG submission 200262) | Marine sediment archaeal communities from Little Sippewissett salt marsh, Falmouth, MA, United States - SSM-Form-2O | ecosystem: Environmental > Aquatic > Marine > Wetlands > Sediment ... | reverse complement strand
ACCCCGCCTTGCGGCGACGCAGTTCCATTCAGCTACAGGCCGGAGAGCGCATGCCTGGAGGGGACTTCCACCCCTCTGACCATGCACGCTCGCAGTCGTACGCCCCGGCGGCTTACGCCGCCGGCTACATTCTGCCGCCACCTTCGGGGCTGGAGAGAGGATGTGGCCGCCGGTCCCGGCCGCTTACGCCGCCGGCTACGTTCTTTCGCCCCGTCGGGGCTGGAGGAGTGGTGAGCCCCTGGCCCCGCGGTCCACGCCGCGGGCTATCACCTTCCGCCGCTCCGCGGCTTCTGGCTCCCATGCCCGCGCACCCCGCTGTGCCGTGGACTCGCCTGCCGGTCGCCGGACGCCGGCATCCTGCTCATTCCTCAGCGGCTCGAGCCGCACGTCCGCCCCTGGCGGCGGGCGGCAGTTCGCCCGCGTTTCTCACGCCAGAAGCCCAAGGCCCGTGCCGCGGCTGTGGTCGGGACGAGGTGGGGCCTCATAGTCGACCGCCAGTGCAGGCCCGTCGGGGACGAGCAGCGACACCACGTCGAGCACCACCGTGGACTTGCGCCCCGCTTCGCCGTCGCACGCCAGCGGCGCACCGTCCAGCAGATGGTCGCAGAAGTTCTCCACCAGCCCCCAATGCGTCCACGGGAGCGGCGCACACGCCTCTCGGCGCTCCTCGCCGTCCCGCGTCCACACCAGGCTGCCTCCCTTGATGTCGTCCACTGCGATCCGCCCCTCCGAGCCCTCCAGCGCCACCTGCTCGGGCGCTCCCGTCTCCTGCCACCCTACGTTCATCACCGCCTGTGCGCCGCTCGCGGTGTCGGCGTGCAGCACCGGTCCCTCGGCCGCGTGGCTGCCAGGCGGGAGCGCCTCTGTGCGCGCCGCCACGCTCAGCACGTCGCCGCAGAACAGATGCACCAGATCCAGCCGATGGCTTGCGGGGAACTCATCGTTGAGCCACATCCGCTCGAGCCTTCCGACGGCCCCGTCGTCCAGCAGCGCCTTCGCCCGCAGGATGCTCGGGTAGCAGCGGCGGTAGTAGGCCACACCCAGCACGACGCCCTCCGCCGCACACACATCCACCATGCGTCGGCACTCGCCGGCGTCCATCGCCATGGGCTTCTCGCACAGGACGTGCCTGCCCGCCCTTGCCGACGCCTCGGTGTGCTCGGCGTGGCGCTCCGGCGGCGTGGCCACGTAGACGGCTCCGATGGCCGTCTCGTCGAGCAGCGCCTCGACGGACGCGAAGTAGCGGCACGGCCCGTGGCGCCGCGCATAGTCCTCGCCGCGCTCGCGGTTCCGCCGCGTCACACCCACGAGACGGCAGCCAGCCACCTGGTAGAGGGGCGGCCCGCCCTTCCGCTCACACACGTCGCCCGCCCCGATGATGCCCCAGTCCACCGTGTCCGCGCCCATCGATCGCCTCGCCCCCTTCTGCTCCTCAGCCCCGCGGCTTGCAGATGATCTCGAGAACCCGCGTGTCGAAGAACCGATGCGTGTTGCTCGTGCGGACCACGATCGCGGTGTCGGCGCCCTGGGCGCTGCCCGCGATGGCGATCGCCTCGCTCCCGCTCGGCACGAGCCCCGCGTCCACGGCCATACACGCGATCTCGCACCCCACCTTCACCCCCGCGCTGAACAGGCGGAGCACGTTGGCCACTACCTCCTCCACCTGCATCGCGCCGAACTTCTCGCGCACCGCCCGCCCCACCATGCCGAATGCGTGGCCGGCGAAGAACACCTTCGCCCCATTCGCCTCGATGCGCGCCAGGTTGTCCTCCGTGAGCGCCGCCGTGTTGGGCTCCCGGAACCCCACCACCCCAGCGGCCACAACGACGTTCCGCCCCTTGAACGCCTCGGACGCCTTCGCTCCCGTCTCGCCGCTGTACGACGCCACGACCACGTGCTCGATGCCCAGTGCATCGGCACGCGCCCGCGCGAGGCGGAGCGTCTCGTCCGTGTTCCCCTTCCCACGCTCCTCGAAGTAGACGACCGTCTTTTCCTGGCTCATCTTCGCTTTCCCCCGCTCAGAGCCTCAGGACCCATTCCGCCCGGCCGTGCAGTCTACCACGAACGCCGCCCCCGTCAACCGCACCCCTTGACGCAGATCGCCCCGACAGGTACGGTAGTCATGGGGACGGGCCTGCCTCAGACCACCCGGGAGCTCCACATGGACGCCCCAAGCACCCGCCCGCTCCACCTCCCCTGCCCTGCCCCGCGCCTCGCACTCGCCCTCCTCGCTCTGGCCTCCTGGGCCTCCGCCGCACAGCCCGACTGGCCGCAGTTCCACGGCCCCCAGCGCGACGCGAGGTCCGCCGAGACCGGCCTGCTCAAGCGGTGGCCCGCCGCCGGCCCCAAGCTCCTGTGGACCGCACGCGGCATCGGCCACGGCTTCTCCTCCGTCGCCATCGCCGGCGAACTCATCTATACCACCGGCAACATCGGCAACGACACGGTGATCACCGCCCTCGGCCTCGACGGCACCGCCCGATGGCAGGCCAGGAACGGCCCCGCCTACAAGCGCTCCTACCCCGGCACGCGCGGCACCCCCACCATCGACGCCGGCCGCCTCTACCACGAGAACGCCGATGGCGACGTCGTGTGCCTGGAGGCCGCGACCGGCAAGCCCCTGTGGTCGCTCAACATCCTCAAGGCCTTCGGGGGCCGCAACATCCGCTGGGCGCTCGCGGAATCCCTGCTCATCGACGGCGACCGCCTCATCTGCACCCCCGGCGGCAAGAAGGCAGGCATCGTGGCCCTCGACAAAATGACAGGCAAGACCCTCTGGGTGTGCCCCGACACCGGCGACGAGCCGGGCTACGCCTCGCCCATCGTGGTCGACTACAAGGGCATCCGCCAGGTCATCACCATGATGTCCAGATCCGTCGTCGGCGTCCACGCCGAGACGGGGCGCCTGCTGTGGAAGGTCAAGCACGCCGCCGCCTTCAACGAGAATATCCACACGCCCGTGTTCCACGACGGCCTGGTCTTCGTCTCCACCCTCCCGCCCACAGCCGCCCAGTGCATCAGGCTCACCGTGGCCGGCGACCAGGTGAGCGCCGAGCGCCTCTGGCGCACCGGAGCCCTCAACAACCACCACGGAGGCGTCGTCCTCGTCGACGGCTATCTCTACGGCTCCACCACGCTCGGCAACTGGGTGTGCCTCGACCTGAAGACAGGCAGGAAGATGCACGGAGCCCGGGGCGTGGGGAAAGGCTCCGTGGTCTATGCCGATGGCATGCTCATCACCTACAGCGAAAAGGGCAGGGTGGGCTTGGTGAAGGCCACCCCCGAGCACCACCAGGTCATCAGCCAGTTCCGCATCCCCAAGGGCGGCAAGGGTCCCTCGTGGGCTCACCCCGTCGTGTGCCGCGGCCGCCTCTACCTGCGCCACGGCGACTTCCTGTTCTGCTACGACATCCGGAGGCAGTAAGGTCGCTGTGCGTGTCGGGTGCCCTTCGCCACGTCCCGAACGCGCTCACTCGAGCAGGTCGGGGATCGGGGGCTTGGCGTGCCCTTCGGCACCCCTCCGGCCTGGACAGCGCACGTGGATCTGCGGCAACATGACGTTGCAGAACGTCAACATATGCGTACGTCTCGATCCGACAATTAGTTATGGCCAGAACGTCCCTCAGCAAGACCGGGACTGTTGACAACACGCAACATTCGGTCCCGAGGCCGTGACGCCGCCTGCGCGGGCGACACTGCACACGCAATCCCACCCTCAGGCCGCTCAACCACTTACCGCTTCTGTGTGTGGCCGCCAGGATACGCTCCGGGCGGCATGTGGTTTGCACGCGCCGACCCATGGGTCGGGTAGGCCTGAGGGGGTAATACGATGAAGCACCGTTACCTCACTGCTATTGTGGCGATCGCGCTCGCGGGCACAGCACACGCCGCCCCGGTCTTCTACCCGGGCACGGGGCACTGGTACGAGGCCGTCTACACGCCGCAGGGCATCGGCTGGGAAACGGCTCGGGACGACGCGCAAACGGCCGGGGGCTACCTGGCGACCTCCCTATCCCAGGACGAAAACGAGTTCATCTACGGCCTCGTCACCGACCTGAGTTTCTGGCTCGTGGACGGGGTGGGCAACTCGCAAGGCCCCTTCCTCGGCGGCATCCAGGCGCCCGACCAGCCCGAGCCCGACATCGGCTGGGGCTGGGTGACCGGGGAGCCGTGGGCGTTCACCAACTGGGCGACGGCAGAGCCCAACGACGCGGGCCTCACCCTCAACGTCGAGGACAACGAGGAGAACGTCCTCCAGTTCTTCCGCCCGGGACGCGCCCCGAACGGGCAGCCATGGACGGCCGACACGTGGAACGACATCGTGGTGGGCGAGCCGCCCAACTCCTACGTCCACGGCTACGTGATCGAGTACGACCGCTTGGTCGGCGGCATCGCGCTCATCAAGGAGGTGGAGGGGCCGACGCCGCCGCTCGACTGGGTGTTCGACACGGACATGCCGCTGCCCGTGGCGCAGCTCGTCCTGCCGGCCGCGGGCGGGAGCGTGGGCTTCGCCGGCATCCCCGTGGGCGACTACAGCCTTACCGAGACCACTCAGCCGGACTACACGGTGACCTCGTGGGCCAGCACGGGCCAGACAGGCGGCGCCTCCATCACATTCTCCATCAACCACGGCGAGACGACCACCGTGGTGTTCACCAACACCTTCATCCCCGAGCCGGCCACGCTGGGCCTGCTGGCCATCGGGGTGCTCGCGCTTCGTCGCCGGCGCAGGCGCTGAACGCGCGGCGGTCCCGGCGACGTCTGCTCACCAGCCACGACCACCTCTACTCCCTCCTGGACTCTTGCGCATGCGTACAGCCTGCGGCGCGGGTCACTGCTTCCTGTACTTCGCCGCGAGGACAGTGAAGTCGGGCAGTTCGTCGCGGGTGATCAGGTGGGGGTGGGTGTAAGTGGTCTTGACCCATTCTGGCGAGTTGTGCTTGCCCCCGACGAACCAGGCCAGGCAGTAGAGCCACTTCGGGCCATCCTTGGCCATCCTGTCGGGGTTCGGGATGGCGCCGGCCTCGCTGAGGGCCAGGATCTTGCCTGGCGCCACCTGCCCCGCGATGGCAAACGCCCGCGGGTAGGCGGTCTCCTGATACGGCCCCCAGCCGTAGTAGGCGTTCGCGTAGATGTCGATGCCCGCGATGTCCACGTACTTCGCGCCGGGGTAGTAGCGCCTGCGGAGGGCAACCTGCTCCACGTCGCGTCCCTTGGGGGTCTTGAGCGCGGCGTTGTAGACCCAGATGAGGTTATGGAGCTTGCGCTCCTTCACATAGTAGTCGAACAGGAGGCGCCACAGGCCGGCGGTGTTCTCGGGGGTCTCGCGGTCGGTCCACCAGAACCACCCGCCGTCGATCTCGTGGAGCGGGCGGAACAGGACGGGCACGCGGGCGTCGAGAAGCTGCTGGAGGTAGTCACCAGTTCTGCGCAGGTCGCGCATCACCTGGGCGTGCTCCTGCGTGTCGGGCTGGAGTGCCCTGGCAAGGTCGAAGGGGCCGCTGGGCGGGTTCTTGCCGTGCTTGCCCACCCACGACGTGCCGTTGGGCTTGCCGGGGTGCTTCCAGTGGAACTGCATCGTGACGATGCCGCCGGCCTTCCACCACGCCTTGGCCTGCTCCACGTAGCGCTCGACCACACGGGTGTAGCTCTTGCCCCACGTGGGGCTGTTCCAGCCGCTGATGTCGATGGCCACAATCGCGGGGGATTTGCCGCAGATCTCGCGGATCTTCTCGGCGTTCCCCATGCCGCTCACACCGCTGAGGGTGCGCTTCCCATACACGGACGCCAGGTACTCAAGCACGGCGCGTGCCTCGGGGATCAGATCGGGGCTCGCAGGCTCCAGGGTGCCCGCCCCGGCCGACCCGGCAAGGAAAGCACCAAGAGCAAGACCGATCATACGTCCAGGAGCCATTCTGCTCTCCTGCGTGTGTGGGCCTCCCTGAGCCCGCGCCGCGAGCAGCGGTCACGGTTGCTTGTAGACTACTTCGATGCGGCGGTTTACTTCAACACCCTGAACCGTCTGCTCCCTGCCTCCCGGCCAGAGGATCTCAAGGGCGACTGGGGCGGAGCGCTTGCCGAGGCCGAAGTGGAGGCACAGGTCGTTCTGATTGCCTTCGCCCGTGCCGGCTTCCACCTGGCGGGTGAGGGTCTGGTTCCCCAGCTTGATCCGCACCTGGGCGCCGATGGCGGAGCGATTGACCCGCTTGCCGTCTCCCTGGAGGCGGAGCGCGAGCCAGTGGCGGCCCGTGCCCTGATTCTCGAAGAGCTTGCCCGCCGTTGCCAGGTCGAGATCCCCATCGCCATCGAAGTCGGCCCAGGCGGCCTGATAGGTGGGCGGCAGCTTGGCGACGTGCGCGGTCGCCGTGACGTCGGCGAAGGCGAAGTTGCCGTCGTTGCGGAAGAGGACGGGGTGGTTCCTGCGGCTGAATGAGGCGACGCCGTAGACGGTGGTGAAGAAGAGGTCGAGGTCGCCGTCGTTATCGTAGTCGCCGGCGGCGGGGGTGGCGTAGGATTCCTGATAGAAGACGCCGCACGTGCCGCGGTCGTGGAAGGCGGCCTTGCCCTCGGCGCGGAGGTTGCGGAGGAAGCGCGACTTGGGCTGGTCGCCGCGGCGGTCGCGATGGGCGAAGTTGCCGGCGAACAGGTCGGGCCAGCCGTCGTTATCGAAGTCGCCCCAGGCGGCGCCAATGGAGTGGCCGCCGCGGAAGCCGCCCGAGGTGGCCAGGGCGTTTTGGGCCGCGGCGACATCCTGGAACGCGCCCGAGCCGTCGTTGAGCCACAGGACGTTGGGCTGAAGGCGGTAGTTGGACACGTAGACATCCAGGTCGCCATCGCGGTCGAAGTCGCAGGCGGTCACGCCTCGGGCGCGGTGGCGGGCATCGCGCCAGGCGAGCCTGAACCCCTTCCCCTTCTCGTTGATCAGCAGGAGGTCGGGGTAGGTGATGCCCTTGCCCCAATTCTCGTAGCCGCCCACGTAGAGGTCGGCGAAGCCGTCGGCATTGAAGTCGCCCCAGCAGGCGCCGCGGCAGGCGCCGGCGGGGAGCTTGGGCATCGCAATCGGCGTGAAGGCCTTGCCCGATGCGTTGCGGTAGACGCGCTTCGACGACCACGAGAACAGGTCGACGAACCCATCGTTATCGAAGTCGGCGGCGACCACGTGGCCGAGACCCTCGGCGAGCTTCGTGAAGCTCTTTCCCGCGTTGTTCCGCCACACCACCCCGCCCGTGGCCAGGTCGGGCCACCCGTCGTTGTCGAAATCGGCCCAGCAGGCGGCGGCGTTCGCGAGCTTGAGACCCAGCTCGCCCGCTCGATCCTTGAAGACGGTGGGCTGCTGCGCGGCAGCCGCACCACCGATCAGCGCAAGGACGAGCGCGCTCCAGGCTGGAGGGATGCGGATGGCCCGGACGGGTCCAGCCTGATCATGATTCGCCACAAGGCACGTCAACCTGTCTGCCTCCGATGCAGGCCCTGGCGGGCGACGCCGCTGGAGCAATCGTAGCGCGGACTCCCCTGCGCCTCAAGGCGCAGTCCGGCCGCAGAGGCCATGGAGAGTCACTCGCGGAGACCCCACGGACACAGTGCGACGTGCGGCAGGATTGCTTACCGGGCGGCAGACGAAACGGGAAGCGCAAAGCGCTGCCGCCATCGGTTGCAGTAACTCCCTTGCATCCTGTGGCGTTGACAAACGGGTCTGCCTTCCCCGACAGACGGCCGCACCGCCTGAGGCCTGCGGGTGGGATCTAGCGCCGATGGGCCACCTAACTATTGGGAAGTGAACCACTTACATGGCATGTCGGGCGCCGAGCTCCATCCTCTACTGCCGGCACGAGATTTGCGTCGCTGTACACTACGTGATGATGTGGGCCGTGCAGTAGATCGCAGTGTCCGGTCTGAGCTGAACCACCACACTAGGGGACGACCATGCAGGGAGCAGCGAGGAGAGGCCGCGTGCGGATGGCAATCGTGCTGGTAGCCGCGGGGCTGGCCCTTGCCGGACGGGTCGAGGCGTTCCCTGCCGTGGTCGACCTGAGCAGCCTGGACGGCAGCAACGGCTTCGTGGTGAACGGCGTTGCGCAGGGTGATATTTCGGGCGCTTCGGTAAGTGGCGGGGGGGATGTCAACGGCGACGGTATCGCCGACCTCATCATTGGTGCCTCGAGCGGGTACAACCGTCGGGGCCAGGCTCACGTGGTCTTCGGGAGGAGTACCGGCTTCGGCGCTTCGCTGGACCTGGGCGGCCTCGACGGCGCGAACGGCTTCACCCTCAACGGCATCAGTTCGTTCGACCGGGCGGGACGCTCCGTGAGCGACGCTGGAGATGTCAACGGGGATGGCTACGACGACGTGATCGTTGGGGCGCCTGATGCCGGCTCCTGGGGGGGCCAGAGCTACGTGGTCTTTGGCAAGCAAACGGGCTTCCCTGCTTCTCAGAGCCTTTACTACCTCGATGGTGCCAATGGCTTCAGCCTGGACGGCGGCCCGGCCAGTGGCACGTCGGGCCGCTCGGTGAGCGGGGCGGGCGACGTCAACGGCGACGGCTACGACGACGTGATCATCGGCGCGCCCTTGAGCTCGCCCGACGGCATCATCGGGGCGGGCCAGAGCTACGTGGTTTTCGGGAAGGCGAGCGGATTCGGCCCTTCGCTGAGCCTGGGCGCCCTCAACGGCACCAATGGCTTCACCATCAACGGGACCGTTGACCGGGGCCAGGCAGGGGAATCCGTCAGCGGGGCAGGTGACGTTAACGGCGACGGCTACGACGACGTGATCATCGGCGCGTTCCAGGTCAGTGGCTTCAGGGGACGCGCGTACGTCGTCTTCGGCAAGGCCGGCGCTTTCCCGTCGACCCTGAGAGTCGACACTCTCAATGGCGTCAATGGCTTTGCCATCAACGGCTCGGCGGCGTTCGGCGACCTGGGCATGTCGGTGAGCGGCGCGGGCGATGTTAACGGCGACGGCTTCGCCGACGTGATCGTGGGAGCCCCCTACGCCGACGTGGACGGCAACAACGCAGCGGGGCATGCCTACGTGCTGTTCGGCAAGTCCACAGGGTTCGCCCCATCGCTGGACGTGAGTTCCCTCGATGGCACGAACGGCTTCGCCATCCACGGTATCGCGCAGGAGGACGCTGCGGGCGAATCGGTGAGCGGCGCAGGCGATGTCAATGGCGATGGCTTTGCCGATCTGATCATCGGGGCCAGATACGCCGATCCCGATGGGAATCCGAACGCAGGACAGAGCTACGTGGTCTTCGGCCGCGCCGACGGGTTCCCTGTTGCCATCGACCTCGCTTCCCTCGACGGCACAACAGGCTTCACCCTGAACGGGCTTGTCGCCAGCGACGAGTTGGGCCGTTGGGTGAGCAACGCTGGAGATGTCAACGGGGATGGCTGCGACGACCTGATCGTTGGGGCGCCTTCTGCCAACTCCTGGGCGGGCCAGAGCTACGTGGTCTTCGGCGAGGGCGCTGCCGCCATCGTGCCAGAACCCACCACGGTGGCCTTGCTGGCCGCAGGTTGCCTGCTGGTCGTGCGCCGCCGTAGCCGCCGCAGGCCGTAGGCACAGACCACCCGCGCAATGCAAGCGGGGACGGGGTCTACTCCCCGCCTGTCGCGATACAGGCCGATGGCCATGCCTGGGGGACCCGTTCACGCCTTCGGCGGGTCGAACTGGGGGATCTTGAGCCTCTCGCCGCCTTTGAGGGCGCTCTGGTGGGCGATGATGCCGGGCACCGTCATGGCCAGGGCTTCGTAGACGTTGATCATCGGCTCGCGGTCTTCCAGGATGGCGGTGACGAACTCGTCCATGAGGTGGCCGTGGGAGCCGCCGTGGCCGCCCGCTGGCACGCCGGGCGGAAGCGGGGGGCGCGTCACGTCGGGCCGCGGCCGCAGCCTCCCCCGGTAGTTCATGCCGTCCATCCAGCCCTTCTCGCCGAACACGCGGCCCGTCTCGGAGATCCTCGAGAAGACGGCGTGCCACATGCCCATCCGCGACACGCCGCCCTCGCTCGTCTCGAAGAGGGCAATCTCGTCGCTGAACGGGTTCTTGTACTTGTTCGCGCCGGGCCGGTAGGCCGGCAGGTCGGCCTTGAAGCCCATGCAGGAGACCGAGGTGAACCGCTTGCCGGTCACGCCGATGTAGTAGGCCGTCGAGTGGGTGGGGTACCACAGCGGCGGGGGGCCGATGCGCCAGCCCTTGTAGGAGCCGATGGGGGTCGGGCAGTAGTGGTAGTACTCGCCCTCGGAGTAGACGAGGCGGCCGAAGCCGCCGGCGT
>Ga0272442_10012439_pt1 | contig 10276 bp, 11 predicted proteins | sample SSMForm2O_FD_200262 | JGI IMG/M metagenome (GOLD analysis project Ga0272442, IMG submission 200262) | Marine sediment archaeal communities from Little Sippewissett salt marsh, Falmouth, MA, United States - SSM-Form-2O | ecosystem: Environmental > Aquatic > Marine > Wetlands > Sediment ... | reverse complement strand
TAACTGGTTCAGTATTTTATTTCGCAGGTTTCGATACAGTTTTAAAGGTGCTACTTTCGCGGAGGTGAAAACAATGGGGTTCATTTCAGTTATCGTTGCAGATGATCATAAGCTTTTCCGGGATGGTGTAAGGAAACTTCTTGAGCCTGAACCAGACATTGAGGTAATTGGTGAAGCTGAAGACGGTATTGAGGCACTCGATGTCGTTCGGGATAACGGCCCGGACATTCTTCTGTTTGATGTGAACCTCCCGAGGCTCGATGGACTGCAACTTGTGAGGGAGCTCAACAATTTTCACTCCAAGGTCAAATACGTCGCCCTCAGTGCCCAGGATGACGAGGAACGTCTGTCCGCACTTTCGGCTGAAGGAGTGTTGGGATTTGTACTCAAGGCATCTGGAAAGGTAGAACTTCTATCGGCTATCCGTTCTGCCCACAGGGGGCAGAATTATGTGGACCCCAAGGTTGCAGGCAGGCTCCTTACCTCCTTTTACAGGAGAAAAGAGGATACCGATCAGCTTTATGATCTTACTCCCAGGGAAAAGGAGATCCTCTACTGGCTTTCCCAGGGTTTCAGCAACAATGAGATTGCCAATAAAATGGTCCTCAGCGAAAAAACCGTAAAGAACCACGTCAGTCATGTCCTCAAGAAACTGGATCTGAGAGACAGAACACAGGCTGCCATTATGGCATGGAAAGTCGGGTTCGCACAGCTCAATCCTGATTCCGTCCACAAGATCCTGGAGTTCAATAGAAAATCCATTTGACATATTATCGGAAGACATGTTTTTTTCTGCAGCGGCATACAGATCACTGGTCTTTTTGTAGTTCCTGAGGGGGATTTCCCGTTTTGTCTCTGAAAAAAGGACTTGTTCTATTCCTTGTGCTCACTTTTGGGGTCAGCACCTTCATCCTTTTCTCCAGTGTGGAAAAACACACTTACGAGATGATCATGGGTGCTGATAAGCGGGGACTTCTTATAGCACTCTTCATGGTGATCCTTGCATGGTGTTTCGATGCACTCCGTTTCTGCGCGGTCGCCCGGGCCGCTTCCGAAAAGATCAGTTTTCGCCTTGGTCTTATTCTCACATGGCTTCACTATTTTGGCTGTGCCGTGACTCCCATGCAGACGGGAGGTGGCCCTTTCCAGGTTTACGTTCTTTACAAGGGCAAGATGCCCATTGGCAAGGGGGTTGCCATCACCCTTACCAGGACCCTTCTAACCATGCTTCTCCTCGGAATGGTGGTTCCCCTGGCTGTAATAATTGAGCCTGATCTGCTGAAAGGGCACCGGATCCTGACGGGCTTTTTCTCATACGTGGTCATCTTCGTGATCTTTTCGTGGTTTCTCGTGGTGATAAGTTTCTTTCGCCCCAGAATGATCAAGAGGTGGGGTCAGGTCATAACGCTTCTTCTGAAGAGGATAGGACTGGTAAAGCCCAGATCAGTTCTCTATGTTGTAAGAAGGGTGAATTCCGAGATCGACAACTACAATCTTAATTTCAGGCTCTTTTTCACCACCGGTCTGCCCCATTTTATAAAGGCCGTGGTCTATTCCTGCTTTCATCTACTTTTCCTTTTTTCCGTGCTGCCGGTCCTCATCTGGTCACTTGGACTGGAAGTTTCCTTCTTTCAGGCCCTTCTGGCCCAGGGTGTCTTCCTCTTCGTTCTGTATTTTGTTCCCACTCCTGGAGCGAGCGGCTTCGCCGAGGGTGGGGGAGCGGTCCTTTTCAGCCTGCTTGTGCCCTGGAATATCGCAGGGGTCACAGCCATTGCATGGAGATTCTTTACCGAATATCTGGCTATCTTCATGGGTGCCATGGTGGCTATAAAGATGCTTGGATGGGGCATGTCAGAGGAGATCTTCCGAAAGGATCGTGAACAGTTTGCAGAGGAGGACTGATCTTCAGTCCCTGGTCTTCAAGCTGAGGGGTGGGATATGGACGGTCCTTTTCCTGGGGGTCCTTTTTTATGCCGATCCCTCAGGACAGACCATCCCCCTGGCCCTTGCCCTTGTAATAGCCGGACAGTCCCTGAGATTCTGGGCCGCCGGTAACATCGGACTCTATAGGGGAGAGAAGGTAAAGGCCAGACAGCTGGTCACCTGGGGCCCCTACGCCCTCATCAGGAATCCCCTTTACCTTGCCAACGGGATGATAGGAGCAGGCTGGTCCTTCCTTGCTGGCAGGGCTGTCTTCCTGGTCTTCCTGTTGGTATTTGTGGCCATGTATAACCTCTGCATCATACCGCTGGAGGAGTCCTTCCTTGAGCGGACCTTTGGGGATAGATATCGGGCTTACAGGGAGAGGACCGGAAGGTTCATTCCCAAAACCCTGCAGCTACCATCTTCAGGAGGACGTTTCAATGTATCGGTTATCCTCAGAAGTGAGGCCCATTCCGTCCTGGTAACCCTGGCTGGAACGGTTCTTCTCCTGTCTCGGATATGGTGGTAGCTTATCAATATTCATGACAGTGAATAGGGGGAGGTCAGCCAGAGCTGCCTCCCCCTATTCTTATCTTCTGGATTCAACTTGATAAAAAGGATCCTATAATCTCGCCATGGGCCCCCCGAAGAGCCTCTGCCAGGTTTCGTCGTAGACCTGGCCTTTTGGTATGTTCAGAATGGCCAGGCCTTCCTCTATGGTCTTCTGGGCAACGACCTCTGCAACTTTGGGAGTTACTTCATCACAGAAAAGATCCGGCAGTATATGGGTTTCCGAAAGCCTCATTCTGTCCACTACTTTCTTGACAGCCCTTGCAGCGGCCTCAAGGATGTTCCTGTTCATTCCGGTGGCCCTTACATCCAGCAATCCCCTGCATATTCCGGGATATACGTGGAGGTTTGGCATGGGATTTATGCTGTCGAAAAGGCTCGATCCAGCAATGGCGGCTCCAGCAGCGATAGCCTCTTCCGGGGTGATCTCCGGTTCAGGTCGAGCCAGGGCGAAAACGATAGCCTTATCGTTCATCCTCTTCACCTGTTCCTTGGTGAGAGTGCCGTTCACACTGAAACCTATGAAAACATCTGCACCCTGGATAGCCTCTTCGAGGCCTCCCTTGATACCCTCGGGATTTATCCTGGTGGACAGTTCCTGCTGGAAATGATTCATCTTATCGTTGTCAGGTCCCAGGATGCCAGAACGATTAATGGCAATGATGTTCTTTGCTCCCACATGGAGCAGCAGTTCTGTGGTGGCTATCCCGGCTGCACCTGCTCCAAGTATGACGATCTTCACGTCCTCCAGATTTTTCCCCACCACTTCGAGTGCATTCCACAGGGCTGCAAGGATAAGCACTGCAGTTCCATGCTGATCATCCGATACGACCGGGATCTCAACACGTTTCTGCAGTTCCCTCACAACCGTGAAGGTGTTTGGTGCTGCAATATCCTCTATGTTAATGGCTCCGAAAGAAGGTGCTATAAGCTGGGCGGCATGCATGATATCGTCCACGTGCTGGGAATCAAGACATATCGGGAAGGCATTGATATCAGCAAAAAGCCTGAAAAGCAGGCATTTCCCTTCCATAACAGGAAGGCTTGCATCCGGGCCGATATTTCCCAGTCCCAGGGTGGCTGATCCATCCGTGATAACGGCAAGCCGGTTCTTTTTGCCGGTGTAGTCGTAGACGCTGGTCTTTTCCGCCATGATCTCCCTGGCTGGATAAATACTTCCCGGGACGTAGACCATTGCCATATCGTCTTCGTTCCTCACATTGATGGTCGGGAAATTCCTTATCTTTCCTCTTGCTCTTCTGTGAAGTTCAAGGGCTTTCAGCTTATCCACGGTCATTTCTTCCCATCCCCCTATCTTTCAGCTTTTTTACATGTTCCATACGTGACCTTAAGAGATGCAACTTTTCTTTTCTGTCCGGGTCCCCTGGAAAAACCACCTTCCTGCCGTCCAGGTCGAAGATCATGTTATCCCTGGCGGCAAAAACCCTGGACCATAACAGGTTCATATCCCTGATGCACTGTTCGGGACCCTTTTCGAGGATCGACGTACCGAAATGGGTCAGGATAGCCCATTCGGGACTGATCTTCTCCAGGATCTTTTCCGTTTCCGGAATTGAGAGGTGGTCTATCCTGTCTATCCTTCTCAAAAGAGTTGTATTTATTACAAGTCCCTGGCATCCAACATACGGTTCAAGCAGTTCTTCCCGAAAATCGGTATCGGTTATGAATCCTGCAGGCTCGAAGCCCCGGGCCTCCAGGATGAAACCGAAACAGTCAACTCCGTGATGGAGAAGTTTCACTGCCCGGATGCGAGTCTGGTCTCCAAGGGTGAAACAGGTTCCTTCTTTCCATTTCAGAACCTCGCATACCTGGTCCCTTATATGTTTGAGTATCACCGGCTCTGAAGAATCCAGCCCATCCTCCGGGATCAGGACAGTGCCTTTCCTCATCCTTCCCCCGTAGGTCATGGCCTCTATCATTACATTGAGATCACAGGAATGATCCATATGCCTGTGCGTCACTATTATGGCATCCAGAAGCATGGGGTCAAGCTCGGGATAATTTTCGGTGATCCTGACCAGGGAACCTGGTCCCGGATCTACAAGGATATTCCGTCCATTGATCCTTATCCAGATACCTCCAGATGCCCTGACCTGGAATATCATGGAGAACCTGGCACCGGATGTTCCCAGGAACCAGATGAAATTATCCGGAAGTTCCACTTTTCCAGGTATCTCCTTCACCCCCATTTCAGATTACTTGAAAAGAGGCAGAAGTGCCTTGAATTCGGGAGTGCCTGACTGGCAGATCAGCTGGTATATGACCGATTCCACGGGAAGGACCAGGGCACCCGCACTCGCAAGGGTATTCATGGCGATCTCATGGTTTTTCGGGTCCCTGCTTCCACAACCGTCGTAGACCACTACCACCTTCATTCCCTTTTCAAGCATGGCCATAACTGTCGAAAGAACGCAGATATGGCTCTCGATCCCGAACACCACCACCTTGTCCCTCTGAGGGTCGCTCAGGAAAGATTCAAAACCCTGTTCATCCATGCAGGAAAAATGGTTCTTCGCAAGATACTGTCCCTTTTCTCCAAGGATCTCGAGGATGGTTGCAACAGTGGGCCCCAGGCCTTTGGGATACTGTTCGGTGAATTTAACCGGTATATCCAGGACCTGGGCAGTTTTCAGCAGTTTAACGATGCTGTCCGTCACTCTATCTTTGTCCGAAATGGCAGGAAGAAGTTTCTCCTGAAGGTCTATCATGAGGAACTGGGTATTCTCTTTCTCAAGTGTAAATGCTGACATAAAAGGGAACCTCCTTTTCCGTTCAATAGTATGATACTGCTATCTTTCCTGAAAACCATAACATAAGAAAGCTTAAGGTAAAATCAGTAAAAAGGGCCAGGTTGAAATTCCATAACAATGTGCTATGCTTTCTGCAAGTGTGAAACATATATCCCAGAGGTGTATTTATGACGTCTTCAGGCAATAGTCACCACGAAAGAGAGTGGAAGATCAGCGATATTTTCCGCAAGATGGATACCAGGAAATATCCTGATTTTATTACAAAAATGGTAGAGCAGGTACAGGACTGGATGATCCATATTATCCAGGACGGTATGTCGGATATGGAAAGGGACACCTTCTTTTCCATCCTCGAAGGTGCCATCCAGGGAGATCCGGAAAAACTTATCAAGGATCTCGAATGGGTAGAGGATCATGCAGACCTCGTCCCGGGAACCCGGAGACCAGTTGGCCATGAGGACATTGTGGTTCTGTGCCTGGGGCCTGCTGATTTTGACGATGGCATGAGACTTGCAGTGGACTATTCAGCCCTTTTCAGCAAGGGACTCTGCAAGAGGGTCTGGATGATATGTGACAGCTGGATAATCGGTGATGTGGTCAGGTATCTGGAGCACATCAGGGCTCTTGTATCCGAAGGAGTGGCCTTTAACTTCATCCTGGTCACCCCATGGGGCTGGTCCGAGATCCCCATCCGTGCTGAAGCTCTAAATGGAGGAAAACTGGACTGGAAAGGCGGGAAGAAGGGGCGTTCCAGTACGTCCAATGGCACCATTGATGACGAAACTTCCCAGGGGTCGTGAAATAACGTTTGACTCCCTGCCTTTCACAATGGTAAAATCCCACCGTTCGGGGCGTAGCGCAGCCTGGTTAGCGCGCCTGGTTCGGGACTAGGAGGTCGGAGGTTCGAATCCTCTCGCCCCGACCATATCAAGGAGATAAAATCCTGGCATTCCTGCCAGGATTTTTCTTTTCTCCAGCTTCGAGGGCAGGTTCCCGCAACATTGATTAATACTGACTAATCTGTTATAATCAGCATTGAAAGGTGGATAGTATGGAAGATCGAAAAGTGGCTACTAACAGAAAAGCAAGGCATGATTATTTCATACTTGAATCCTGGGAATGTGGTATCGTCCTTACAGGGACCGAGATAAAATCCGTTCGAGAAGGAAGGGTCAACCTCAAGGACGGATATGCCGCTATAAAAGAAGGGGAAATATGGCTTTTCAATGTACATATATCTCCCTATGAAAAAGGAAGCTATTATAATCACGAGCCCTTGAGGCCCAGAAAGCTTTTGATGCACAAAAAGGAGATCATGAGGCTCATGGGCAAGATCAAGGAAAAAGGGCTCACCCTTGTGCCTCTGTCCATGTACATAAAGGAAGGCAAAAGGGCCAAGGTCGAGCTGGCTATGGTCAAGGGTAAGACAAGCTATGACAAGAGAGAAGCCATAGCGGCCAGGGATGCCAAAAGAGCCATGGACAAAGCAGTAAAGATGAACAACAGGTAGGTTTTTTGAAAATTGAATATGGGGGCGACTGGTTTCGACGGCAAGATGGAGGGTCTGGAAGAGCGAGTCGAGGTCTCCGTAACCTCGTTAACAAACGGAACCTAAAGATAATTGCCAACAATAATTACGCACTGGCTGCATAATTAGCGGCCACGTCTTCAGTAGCTTTTTCTGCCGGGCTTCTGAAAGACGTCACTAAGGCGGATGCTCCACCGGGAATGTCTCCGGTCCGGTGGTCAAGATTCAGGGGGCTTGGGGAAGGATATCCTGTTCCTGGGAGATCCAACCCGACACTAAAACAGGAAATACGCTCGTAGCGCTTCCACGGCTGGCCCTTGGCGGACCGGAGTTCGAATCTCCGCGCCTCCACCATATGATAACAGGCAGTCAACAGAGAACATTCTGTTGGCTGCTTTTTTATGAATCAACGAAAGCTTGCTTGTCAGCTCTGGGTAATAAGTTCCAGAAAACGGGTGGATCAGTATCCAGAGAGAGTTTGATAAATACCCTTTTTCCTATAATGAATACCCTGGTCATTCATGTTATCATCTTGAATGATCAATCCAGGTATTCTTTTTTCAAGTGTTATATTTCCCAGTTGATGATTTCGTTTTATGAAAAGGAGTGAAATCGTTATCAGAAAACATGGTTTTCTTACCTTCCTGCTATGCCTGCCTGCATGTTGAGAACCTCTTTGGATTTTCTGTTGATGAAGTTACGTCAGATTCCATTTGAACATTATCAATAAGAGTTATTTGCATGAATGATTTGCAATAATAATCATTAACTTCAAACTTGAATTGAAGGGAGAGATATCAGTGAAAAAAAGCTTCTTTGTCCTTTTCGTGGTGATGTTTATGTTGATCTGTTCCGGTTACGGTTATGCAGCCGAATTCAATATTTCTACTGAGGAAAGTTTCCAGGATGCCCTTGATACAGCGCAGTCCAACGGAGAGGGTGACACTATTACCCTCCAAGCGGGGACATATCTGGTCAGTTCCAATGGAGGCACTTTTACCTATGATCCGAAAGTGACTAGTGAAGACAGTTTGACCATCAGAGGCAATGGAGAGGTGATCCTTGACGGGGAAGGATCCGACAACATCTTCCTTATTCTTAATGAAAGTCCATATCTGACCGAAATCACCCTTCAGGGCCTCACCATCCAGAACGGGAAAAACACAATGAGCGGTTGCGGTGCCTATATTGAGATCAATTCCGGGAATATTAATATTATTGAATGTTCTTTTAAGGATAACGAATCTGATAATGAAGGTGGAGCAATCTATGCCTATATAGCCGATACTGGCAACGTAACCCTTCAGGAAAACAGCTTCTCTGGCAATTCTTCTGAACGCAGAGGAGGTGCTGCAAACATCGAGGTTGGATCAGGGGATGTCACTATAACAGGTACCGTTTTTAACAGTAACAGTTCCGTGGATAATTCATCAGGGGCCCTGGATGTGCGTACCGAAGAAGGAAATATAACTTTGTTCGATACCGTATTTTCCAGTAACGAATCTTACCGCAACACGGGGGCAGCATTCCTCAGCATATCAGGAAGTACAGGTTACATAGAGGTAGATTCCTGTGATTTTACAGGCAACAGGACATACGGTTATGAAGCTGGAGCCCTATGGGTATCAAACTATGGTGAAGGTGTTCTGATCACCAATAGCAGGTTTGAAGATAATATGGCAGAAACCCGTGGGGGAGGGGCATACCTGTCCTGCGAGAACGGTTTTGTTTTAGTTCAGAACTGTCTTTTCTCTCATAATAGCTCTAGCAGAGATGGTGCGGGATTTTACTTATCTTCAGATGCGTATTCTCCTGAAAAACTGACCTCTGCTGACATAATCAATAACACGATCACCGGCAATGTAGTGTCCGGGGACAATTATGGCGGCGGTGTTTATGTTCGCTGCGGAGACCCGGATACCGTCTATTCCTTTATTAATAATATTATCTGGGGTAACAGTGCTGATGCTGGTGCTGATGTGTATCTCAAAGACGAACGTAAGATCAACAGTTATTCCTTTAATATTTCCAATAACGATATCTCTGTCATTTCCCATGACCTGTCTGAGGACAGTGAAATGTTGGGAAATGACAACATTAACGAAGACCCATTGTTTGTATCCCCAACGGATTATCGTCTTCAGAGCGTTTCCCCGGTGATAGACATGGGAGATAATAACGCACGCTCCCTGCCAGAGTTCGACCTCGATGGCAATGCAAGGATCTATGGGGACGCAGTGGATATGGGAGCCTATGAATATAGTTCCGGTACGGTTGATGATGACGACGATGACGATGACAGCGGAGGCTGCAATATCGCTGCATTCTCAGGCATTGGTTTCCTCCTGCTTGTACCGCTCATGTTCCTGTCGGGAAGAAGGAAATAACAGTCCAGCTTAAGATAAATAGAAACACCATATAGATTATCAGAAAGCCAGGTCCATTTCCCGGCCTGGCTTTTTTCTTGCCCTTTGCCGAGTTCCATAAAATGATCGGAATTAGTATCCAAATCCTATATGTAAACTATGAATGGTGATGGGAAGAAAGCCTCACGATAAAATGAGCGATTTGTACATTTGAGAGAAGTATAGCTCGTGTTGCAACCATCATGTTGAGTGTTCTGACCATTGCTGTGTGAGCAATATCATGGAGAAGGCAAGTGAGGGATTTCTGATATGAAAATTGAGCAACATCTATCTCTTCAAATCATCCAATATATTCAGAATACGTAAAAATGCATATCTCTGGAATCTTTTTCAGGATATACTCCTTCGAGGCTAACATTCCCTTTTTATACTTCCTGTAATAGGCATTAATCTCGGTAAGCATATCTGTTAATGGAGATGATAGAAGTGAAAAACTTTTTTGAAAGACATCGTAGCTTCCTAAGTTGGATTATAGTTGTGCCCATATTATTCTTGTTGTTTCTTTCTCCAATCCCTGAAACTTCATTTTTGGGTTCCTACAGTGAATATTTGGGATTTTTCCTTCTCATAATTGCCGCTATAGGCAGAATATGGACTTCTTTATATATTTGTGGGAAGAAGGATTCTGAACTTATTACTGAGGGTCCTTTTTCTATTTGTCGAAACCCACTATATGTTTTTTCCTTTATTGGTGCAGTAGGTTTGATGCTGGCAGGTGAAAGTCTCATCCTTGCCGGATTAATGGTCCCTATCTTCTGGGGCTATTACCATTTTGTTATCAAGGGAGAAGAACAAAGGCTTGAGCTTTTATTTGGAGATGAATATAAAACCTATTGTCATAAGACTCCTAGAATTGTACCCAAATTATCTCTTTATCATTCAGTTTCGAATATAAGAATTGAACTGAAAACTATGGAAAGAAGTATTCTTGATGCTAGCTGTTTTCTGATTCTAATTGTCATGATAGAGGTTCTTGAGCAGATAAAGGTTCATTGATCTAGTTCATGTACAAGACTCTTTCTTTTATCCGGTTAAACAGGAATCTTCAAGGTTTAATT
>Ga0272442_10012438_pt1 | contig 10276 bp, 19 predicted proteins | sample SSMForm2O_FD_200262 | JGI IMG/M metagenome (GOLD analysis project Ga0272442, IMG submission 200262) | Marine sediment archaeal communities from Little Sippewissett salt marsh, Falmouth, MA, United States - SSM-Form-2O | ecosystem: Environmental > Aquatic > Marine > Wetlands > Sediment ... | reverse complement strand
CCCCGCGCTTATAAGCGTGGGTATTATCGCTATGATGGCAAGGAATATGGCGCCGGGCAGCGTGATTCGGGTCATCACGTAGTCCAGGTATTCGGCCGTCGCCTTGCCGGGCCTGATGCCGGGCACAAAGCCCCCGTAGCGTTTCATATTTTCCGCCACGTCTATTGGGTTAAAGGTTATAGCCGTATAAAAATAGCAGAAAAATATTATAAGAAGGGAGTATATGATGTTATATACGACCCCGCGCTCCGCCAGGCCCGCGGCCAGGTTTTGCAGAAAACTTCCGGGCAGTATACTGGCGATAGTCGCCGGGAATAATATCAAGCTCTGGGCGAAGATTATGGGTATTACACCGGCCTGATTAACCCTCAATGGTATATACGTGCTTTGCCCGCCGTATATCTTTCTTCCTATGATACGCTTTGCGTACTGTATAGGTATTTTTCTCTGGCCCTGCGTTATCAATATGACGGCCACTATGACGCCTATAAACATCACCGCCATAAAAAGGAGCGTAAACGGCTCTATCTGACGTTTTTCCGTCGAGAAAGAAACGAGGCCCGTCAGCTGGGCGATGGCGCTGGGCAGTCTCGATATTATGCCGGCGGTGATAATAAGCGATATGCCGTTTCCGATGCCGAATTCCTGTATCTGCTCCCCGAGCCACATTATGAACGCGGTGCCGCTTGTCAGTGTGATGATCGTTATAAGACGAAATGCCAATCCCCCGTTTGGGACGATGACTTCCCCCTGGAAGTGCGCCGGATTCTCCAGCCACATCGCTATAAAGAAGGATTGTATTACCGCCAAAAGGACGGTCCCGTATCGGGTGTACTGCATAATCGTGCGGCGGCCGGCCTCGCCTTCCTTCGCCAGGCGCTCCAGATGCGGGACTACTGCCGTTAAAAGCTGCAGTATGATAGAAGCGGAGATGTAAGGCATTATCCCCAGCGCGAATATGGTGGCCCTTTGCATTGCGCCGCCGGAGAACACGTTAAACAGCCCGAACAGCGTCCCCCCGCTGCTTTTGGCTATATTTTCAAAGAACCCCACCAGTTTGGCGCTGTCTATCCCGGGCGTGGGAATAAACGCGCCTATACGGTATACCGCGATAAGCCCCAGGGTGATGAGCAGCTTTTTCTTCAGATCGGGTATTTTAAATATATTTAGAAACGCGTCAAACATATCTTTTTACTTTGGCTCTTTTGACCCGGTCTTAAACGGTATTTTCTCCGCCGAGCCGCCGGCCTTTTTTATCTTTTCGACGGCCGATTTTGAGAAAGAATGCGCGCGTACCGCTAAGGGCTTTTTAATGTCGCCTTTACCCAATATCTTTACCGGGACGCGGGAGCTCTTTATAAAGTTATTCTCCCTAAGCTTCAGCGGGTCCACTGTATCGTCCTTGCGAAACTCGTTAAGGTCCTCGGTGTTGACTATCTGATTGACGACTTTAAAGCGGCTCCTGAACCCGCGCTTAGGCACGCGGCGTATAAGCGGCATTTGGCCGCCTTCGAAGCCGATGCGCAGTTTGCCGCCCGCGCCGGTCCTCGCCTTAAGCCCCTTATGCCCTTTGCCGCTTGTCTTTCCGTGCCCGGAACCCGATCCCCGGCCTATCCTTTTTATTTTTTTGCGCGCCCCGTGCGGCAGCCTGATCTCATGCAGTCTCATTGCGTCATTGCCTCGCCTTCCGGCTTTTTCTCCGCCTGTTTCACGCGCTTCAGGCGCTGAAGCCCGTCCACAGTCGCCTTTACCACATTAAGAGAGTTGGTTGACCTCAACGATTTGGTCAATATATTTTTTATCCCGGCGGCGTCGCATACCGCCCTGACCGCGTTGCTCGCTATTACGCCCGTGCCGGGGCCCGCGGGCTTAAGCATTACCCGCGCCGCCTTGTATTTTCCGATTATCTCGTGCGCTATGGTGGAATTTACGATAGGCACATAGATCATATTCTTTTTAGCGTGCGTCAGGGCCTTTTTGATGGCATCGGAGACCTCGTTGGCCTTTCCGAAGCCGTATCCGGCCCTGCCCTTCGCGTCTCCGACGGCAACGAGGGCGCTGAAGGAAAATCTCCTCCCGCCTTTCACTACCTTGGCGACCCTGTTGATATTTATGACCCTCTCGATATATTGCGGCTGCGATGCCTCTTCGATTTTTCTTATCGTCTCATTCTTTTTGCGAGTCGCTTCTTGTGGGCTCATTTAAAACACCAGTCCGTTTTTTCTGGCGGATTCCGCGAATGCCTTTATCCTGCCGTGATAGATATAGCCACCGCGGTCAAAAACAACCTTTGAGACGCCCTTTGACTTGGCCGCCGCAGCCATCGTTTCGCCGAGTGCCTCGGCCGCTTTCACTCCTCCGCCGTATTTTATTTTATCCTTCGTTTTTGAGTTAAGTGTAGACGCGGAGCAAACGGTTTTTCCGTTTATATCGTCGATAAGCTGCGCGTATAGGTTTTTATGGCTCCGGTGAACGGCCAGCCGCGGCAGTTCCTTGCTGCCTATCACCTTTTTCCTTAGCCTTTTATGCCTCTTTGTCCTTGCCGCTTCTTTTTTATTTTTCATTTTCGCCTCATCCGCGCGTCACGGCGCCCCGCCGTGCCGGCATCGTAAAATTACGCGACCGTCTTACCGGCTTTATGCCTGACGTATTCGCCTGCGTACCTTACGCCCTTGCCCTTATATGGCTCCGGCCTGTAAAAATCGCGGAGTTCCGCGGCCACCTCGCCCACCTTGACCTTGTCGGCCCCCTTTATTATCACTATGGTGGGTTTTGGCGTCTCTACGGTAACCCCTTCGGGTATATTGTATTCTATGGGGTGCGAATATCCGAGGGCCATCGTGAGCTTCGCCCCCTGGACCTGCGCCTTGTATCCGACGCCCCTTATCTCCAGCTCTTTTTTATATCCCTCCGTTACCCCTATTATCATATTGCTTATGAGGGTGCGCACCAGTCCGTGCAGCGACATATGTATCTTGGCGTCCGAAGGCCGCGATACGTTTATTGTTCCTCCGCTGACCTTGACTTCGATAGGGCCGGGTATGGCGTATTGAAGTTTTCCCTTTGGCCCTTCAACGGATATTACGCCGTTTTCAACGGCTATCTTCACGCCCGCGGGGACTGTTATAATTTTTTTGCCTAATCTTGACATATCCGGTTCCCTACCATATATAGCAGATGACCTCGCCGCCGGTCTTCTGCTTTCTGGCCTCTTTATTGGTCATCACGCCTTTGGAGCTTGAGATGACCGCGCTGCCCAGGCCGTTTAGTACCTTAGGGATGTTTTCTTTGTTCGCGTAGACCCGCAGGCCCGGCTTCGATATCCGCTTTATCTCTGTAATTACCGGCGCCTTGCCTTCGTATTTCAGGTATACCCTTATAGTGCCCTGCCGCCTGTCGTCCATATGTTTAAAATTTTTGATATACCCTTCACGCTTGAAGATGTCCAGTATCTCGCGGTTCATCCTGGAGGACTTTACGTCTACCTTATCCTTTTTCCCCCTGGAGCCGTTTCTTATTATCGTCAGCATGTCCGCTATTAAATCTGTAACTGCCATGTTCTCCTCGCTTTTATCGGGGATTTATCGCTTTGGGGAGCCTCCCCGCTACCAGCTCGCCTTGACTATACCCGGGATTTCGCCTTTCGAGGCGAGCTCCCTGAAGCAGATACGGCACAGCTCAAACTTGCGCATAAAACCCCTTCTCCTCCCGCACAGTCTGCAGCGACAGTATCTCCTCACTTTAAATTTCGGCGTTTTTTTGCATTTTTCTATAAGGGCCTTTTTTGCCATATCACCTCTTGCCTGTTTATTCCCGTGCGCCGTCAGGACCTGAAAGGCATGCCGAATAGCTTAAGCAGCTGGCGTGCCTCATCGTCCGTCTTGGCCGATGTCCCGATTATGATATCCATACCCTTGATCAGGGTCACCTTGTCCGCGTCTATTTCCGGAAAAGCCGATTGTTCCTTTAACCCCATGGCGTAGTTGCCGCGTCCGTCGAATGAACGCGGAGACAGGCCGCGAAAGTCCTTTATTCGCGGCATTACTACGGCTATAAGCCTGTCCAGAAATTCGTACATCATGTCGCCCCGGAGCGTTACCTTGCAGCCCACGGCGGAGCCTTTGCGTATCTTGAAGTTTGCCACCGCCTTTTTTGCGCGTGTCACGACCGGGCGCTGGCCGGCGATAAGCGAAAGCTCCCTGGAGGCGTCTTCTATTATTTTATTATCCTGCGCGCCCTGCCCGAGCCCCATATTTATCACGATTTTTTCCAGCGCCGGCGTCCTCATACGATTTTTATAGCCATAGCGTTCCATCATGGCCGGTACGATTTCTTTTGAGTATTTATCCTTTAATCTGGCCATTTAAGCTATGACCTCCCCGCATTTTTTGCATACGCGCGCCCTGCTCGATCCGTCCTTCATCAGCCGAAAGCCCACCTTCGCGGGCTTGTTGCAGTGCTTGCATACCATCATTAGGTTTGAAAGCCGGATGGGGCTCTCCTTCTGAATGATGCCGCCTTTTGTGTCCTGCCTTGTCTGCCTGGTATGGCGCTTTACGAAATTGACGCCCTCCACCAGGGCCCTCTCTTTCTTGGGGAATACGGCGAGGATCTTGCCGGTCTTTCCCCTGTCTTTTCCCGAGAGCACCTTGACCATATCGTTTCTTTTTAATCTCGACATATCTAGACCACCTCCGGAGCGAGAGAGACAATTTTCATAAATTTCTTTTCCCTCAGCTCGCGCGCTACCGGCCCAAACACCCTTGTGCCGCGCGGATTTTTTTGTGTATCTATTATTACCACGGCGTTTGAGTCAAATCTCAGGTATGAGCCGTCGCCCCTGCGGATCCTGTTTACCGTTCGCACTACCACTGCCTTCACGACCTCGCCCTTTTTTACCGTGGAGGCGGGCGCGGCCTCTTTTATATTGGCGCTGATTATATCGCCTATCCTGGCGTAGGCCCTGTTTCCGCGCTCTATTACCCCTATGCAGGAGGCCCGCTTGGCCCCTGTGTTGTCCGCTATTTCCAGAATCGAACGCATCCTTATCATTTTTTCGCCTTGGTTTTTTCTATTATTCCGTCCAGGCGCCATCTCTTGTCTTTGGAGATAGGGGCGGCCTGTATTATGCGCACGGCATCCCCTGTCTTCGCGGCGTTTTTCTCGTCATGTACCTTCACCTTGGCGAAGCGGCGTATGACCTTTTTATAAATCTGGTGGCGCGTTATCCTTTTCATCCTCACGAGGATGGTCTTATTCATCTTATCGCTTACTACGACGCCGGTTTTTATCGAGGATTTTTTCACGGCGTTTTTTTTATCGTTTGTCGGCATTTCGCAGTTCCTTTTCTCTTATGGCGGTTTTACACCTGGCTATTTGCCTGCGCAACTGCTTGAACCTGTGCGGTTTTTCCACGCGCGAGGTCTCGGCGCGGTAGTTGAGCCCGTATAACTCTTTCTCCAGGGATTCTATTTTTTTGTTTATATCCTCTATGTCGAGGGTGTTTATCTCTTCCATATACCGTTTCATCAGGCGTGTCTCCTCGATACGAATTTCGTGCGCAAGGGCAGCTTATGCGCGGCCAGACGCAGGGCGTCCTTGGCGAGCTGGGGCGGTATCCCCTCGAGTTCAAAAAGCACGCGGCCCCTCTTTATGGGCGCGACCCACTTTTCCGGCATCCCTTTGCCTTTTCCCATTCGCGTCTCGGCGGGTTTTTTGGTAATGGGCTTATCCGGGAATATTCTTACCCATGTCTTTCCGCCCCTCCTGGTTATCTTCATAAGGGCCACTCGCGCGGCCTCTATCTGCCGGTCCGTTATCCACGCGTTTTCAAGCGCCTGCAGGCCGAATTCCCCGAATGTGACGGATGAGCCTTTATAGCTTACACCCTGCCTTCTGCCTCTCTGCTGTTTTCTGAATTTTACCCTTTTCGGCATCAGCGTCATTTTTAATTCCCCTTGCCCTTATCGCCCGCCCTGAATCTCGGCCGGCTTTTCGCGTCCTTTTCTTTTTCCGCTTCGTTGTAGAGCGCCAGCTTCTCGCCCTTATATACCCATACCTTTATGCCTATGAGGCCGTATGTGGTATGCGCCTCGGTAAATCCGTATTCTATGTCTGCCCTCATCGTCTGCAGGGGGACCTTGCCTAGCTTGTATTTTTCCGAACGGGCTATTTCGCTTCCCCCCAGGCGTCCGGCGCATAAAACCTTGATGCCCTGCGCCCCCTGGTTCATCGCCAGCGTTACCGCCTTTTTCATCACCCGCCTGAACGGCATCCTTTTTTCAAGCTGAAACGCGATATTTTCCGCTATAAGCTGGGCCTCCACAGCGGCGCTTTTTATCTCCTTGATGTCTATGAACATCTGCTTGCCGGTTAGCGTGTGCAACTCTTCCCTCAGGCGGTCTATCTCGGCGCCCTTCCTGCCTATAATCAATCCGGGCCGCGCCGACCATATCGCTACGCGTATTTTATTGCTCGCGCGGTATATCCCTATTTTGGCTACGGCGGCCTGTTCCAGGCTCTTTTTCAGGTGCAGGCGTATCTTTCTGTCTTCCTCTATATTATCCGCGAAGTCCTTTTTTCTCTGTGCGAACCAGACAGAATCCCAGTTGCGTATATACCCGAGCCTAAAACTGTGCGGATGTATTTTTTGCCCCACTTATATACCTCCCAAGGTCATTTTTTCGCCGCCGCGGCCCTGCGTCCGGAGGGACGCGCCTTTTTTTTTCGGCCGGCTTCTTTTTTGCGAATATGGCGCCTTTTTTCGCCGGCGCCTTTTTTGCCTCGTCCTTTTTTTTCGGCGCCTTTTTTGCCTTCAGGTGGACCGTTATATGGCTTGTCCGTTTTCTTATCATACCGGCCCGCCCCATGCTTGCCGCCCTGTACCTCTTCAGCGTGGGTCCGCCGTCGGCGCTTATCATCGATATATAGAGCCCGCTTTCATTAAAGGCCGAGTCCTTTTTTCGCGCGTTGTCAAAAGCCGATTTCAGCGTTTGGAGTATAAAACGGGCTGCCCTTTTATTCGCGAACGCGAGGATGGCGTATGCCTCCTCCACGGTTTTCCCCTTTACCATGCGCGTGAGCAGGCGCGTCTTTCTGGGTGATATCCTGTTGTATTTTGAAACCGCCTTCGCTATCATTATGTCAGCTCTTTCGATACCTCTGTGCGCGCGCCGTGTTTTCTAAACAATCTGGTCGGCGCGAACTCGCCCAGTTTGTGGCCTACCATATTTTCCGTTACGTAAACGGATGTAAACGCCCTGCCGTTGTGTATCGAAAAGGTGAATCCCACAAAGTCGGGGGTTATCACCGACCTCCTGGACCAGGTTTTTATAGGCCTTTTCCCGCCGGACCTCATCATCCGCTCTACCTTTTCCGCGAGTTTCGGATCCACGTACGGACCTTTTTTCATCGACCTTGACATCATTTCCTCCGTTTAACTATCCACTTATCCGACTGCTTCGACTTTCGCGTCTTGAGACCCTTTGAGGCCTGCCCCCACGGCGAAACCGGGTGTCTGCCGCCCGAGCTCTTTCCCTCGCCGCCGCCCATCGGGTGGTCTATTGGATTTTTCACGACCCCGCGCGAATACGGCCTTTTTCCGAGATATCTTGAGCTGCCCGCTTTTCCCCGGCTTATGGCCTCGTTTTCCGCGTTGCTTATCTGGCCTATGGTCGCGTAGCAGTCCAGCGATACCAGCCTTACTTCTCCGGAGGGCATCTTCAGGTGCGCGTATGGGCCTTCCTTTGAAAGTATCATACATGAACTGCCGGCGCTTCTGGCCACCTGTCCACCCCTGCCCTTTTTTAGTTCCACGTTGCAGATGGGTATGCCCGGGGGGATATTCCTAAGCTCTATCGCGTTGCCTATTTTTATTTCCGCCGCCGGAGCGGATATGATCTCGTCATTTGCCCTGAGGCCGAGAGGGCTCAGTATATAGGCCTTTTCACCGTCAGTGTATTGCAGAAGGGCTATACGGCCCGTCCTGTTGGGGTCGTATTGAACGGATAAGACCTTGGCCGGCACATTAAGCCTTTTTCTCGTGAAGTCGATTAAGCGCAGCATCCTCTTATGGCCGCCGCCGCGGTGCCTGGAAGTTATCCTGCCCTGAGAGTTTCTCCCGCCGGATTTCTTAAGCGGAACGAGAAGCGCTTTCTCCGGCCTGGCCTTTTTGTCTATCTCTTTCAGGTCCGAGCGTTTTACCCACCTTATGCCGGCGGATGTCGGCTTATACGATTTTATACCCATGTGGCCTTCCTTAAATATTACGCTGTTTCGATCTTGTCCCCTTGACGCAGCTGGACGATCGCCTTTTTACGGTCAGGAGTCAGGCCTTCTTCGCGCCTTACCCTCTTCAATTTGCCCCTTGATATCTGGGTGTTTACCTTGGTCACCGTCACGTTATATAGGGCCTCGACCGCCTTTTTTATCTCAAGTTTATTCGCTCCCGGGGCTACCCTGAAAAGGTACTTGTTTTCCCCGAGCATCATCGTGCCTTTTTCGGTCTGAAGAGGCGTTTTTAATATCTTATAAGGATTTTTCATTTTATTTGGGCCCCTCAAGCATTTTTTGCAGCGAATCCTTGGCTATCGCCAGTTTATCATGCCTCAGCACGTCGAGCGCGTTTACGTCTTTGCGGTTTTTTACGAGGAATCCCGATATATTTCTCGATGCTAGGATGACGTTGGGCCCTATTCTCTCCGTTACCATGAGGCATTTTTTGCCAAGCTTCATAGATTTTATTATCGAGGCCATATCCTTGGTCCGGGGTTTCTCCAGTGATATGCCGTCAAAGACCACAATGCTGTCGGACTGTATCTTCGATTTTACCGCCTCCGCCGTCGCCAGGCGCTTTGCCTTAACCGGCATCGCGTGCGTGTAGCTTCTCGGGTTTGGACCGAATACGATACCCCCGCCTCTCCATATCGGATTGCGTATACTGCCGGAGCGCGCGCGGCCGGTGCCCTTCTGCCTCCACGGCTTTTTCCCGCCGCCGCGGACTTCGTCGCGCTTCTTTGTCTTATGCGTCCCCCTGTGGAGCGCGGCGCGATAATAGTTTTTCGCGTAGTAAAGCAGGCGGCTGTTTACGCGTCCGTCCATTATTTCCTTATCCACGGTAAGGGCGCCTATCTCTTTACCCTTCGAATTGTACACGGCCAGCTTAGACATCTTTTGAGCCCTTTTCACTCGCGGCGGGCGGCATCTTGAGGGCGCTTCTCAGCGTCAGGTATGAATTATTGTGCCCCGGTATCGTCCCCTTGACCGCGATTATGTTATTTTCCTTGTCTATCTTTATGATTTTAAGGTTTTGGACAGTGACCCGTTCGCTTCCCATGTGCCCGGGCATATGCTGCCCTTTTAGAACTCTCGACGGGAAAGAGCTCGCGCCTATGGAGCCGGGCCGCCTGTGGTGCATAGAGCCGTGTCCGCCCTTGCCCGCGGTCCAATTCCACCTTTTCATCCCGCCTTGAAACCCCTTCCCCTTTGACGTCCCGGCTATATCCACGTATTCGCCTTCCTTGAATATATCCGCCCTGATTTCCTCGCCCTTCTTATACCGTTCCGCGGCGAGGACGCGGATTTCCCTGACGAACTTCTTCGGCCTCGAACCGGCCTTTTTGAAATTTCCCAACTCCGCCTTATTCGCCCGAGATTCCTTTTTATCGTCAAATCCCAGCCTCACCGACACCGGGCCCCCTTTACGGGCGGGCTCGTTGACTTTCAGCACCGCGCAGGGTCCTGCCTCTATGACCGTAACGGGCACAAGCAGGTTCTGCTCGGTATATAGCTGGGTCATCCCGATTTTTTTTCCGAGTATGCCTTTCATCGCCTATTTTACCTCTACATGGACTCCGGCCGGGAGGTCCAGCTTTCTCAGCGCGTCTATCGTCCTCGCCGTCGGATTTACGATGTCTACGATCCTTTTATGCGTTTTCAGCAAAAACTGCTCCCTTGACTTCTTATCCACGTGAGGAGAGCGCAGCACCGTAAATATCTCCCGCTTCGTGGGCAGGGGCACCGGTCCGGACACGGAGGCGCCTGTCTTCTTCGCCGTCTCCACTATGTCCTCTGTGGACAGATCAAGCAGCCTGTGATCGTAAGCCCGTAATTTTATTCGTATCTTCTGCTGGGGTTTCGCCATTTTTTCCCTTATTTTAATACCTCTGTCACGACGCCCGCGCCTACGGTGTGCCCGCCTTCCCTGATGGCGAAGCGGAGCTCTTTCTCCATGGCGATGGGCGTTATGAGTTCGACCTCAAAGCTTATGTTGTCTCCG
>Ga0272442_10012437_pt1 | contig 10277 bp, 10 predicted proteins | sample SSMForm2O_FD_200262 | JGI IMG/M metagenome (GOLD analysis project Ga0272442, IMG submission 200262) | Marine sediment archaeal communities from Little Sippewissett salt marsh, Falmouth, MA, United States - SSM-Form-2O | ecosystem: Environmental > Aquatic > Marine > Wetlands > Sediment ... | reverse complement strand
AATTACAATTAGCAATACCGGAAGTAAAAATTCATTTAAAAAGCTCTGTCTTGAAAAAGGAATAAAACATCCCGCAAGATATCCAGAAAAACTGGTGGAATTCTTTATTAAAGCTGGCACTAATGAAAGAGATGTAGTTCTGGATCCTTTTATGGGATCAGGAACAACAGCTGTTGTAGCTCAGAAACTTAATAGATATTGGATTGGAATCGAAGCTAACTGCGATTACTGTGAATTAGCAAGATTAAGGATTGAAGAAGAATGTCCGAATGAAAAATAAAAAAATACATATACAAAAAACGAATGACTATTCATTTGTAATTAAATTTGATATTTTTAAATCAGGATTGTTTTTCTTTAATTCCCCAATTTTATAAATGCCTGCATGCATCAAATCTCGAAATATTATTACTGGTTCCTCATCAATATTTGGATAACATATTCTAATAATTTCTTCAAAGTCTGTGTCATCAAAAGTCGAGGTACCCCATTTTGTTTGAGCGCCAGAAACAGGTTTTCGTTGAAGATTATTACTAACAGCATATGAGAATGCAAATATTGCCATATCTTTTGAATTTTTAAATCCGAAATATTCTTTTAATTCTTCATTAATTACATTTGCCTCATTAGTTAGTCCAATCGTAACCATGGCTTAAATATCTCCTTCTATTAACACGATATGACTTTCTAATGCTGAAACCCTTTCGATAATGTACTTTGCTTTTACTGCATCAGGTATTAACCAGCTTACCTGTTCTTCATCAATTTCCCTGTCATGTACAAGCAAAATTACCTGTTCTGACAATTTAGGCATTATTTGGATTAAATTTTGGGAATTTTCTTGATCAAGTCTTCCAAACGATGTATCCATAAATAAAGGACCGGGGAGGGGAGCGTTATTATGAAGGGCTCCTATTAATGAAAATGCAACAAGATGTTCATATCCAGAGGAACGGAGGGGTATTTCAGTTCCATCTTGATGGATTATTTCTAGCCCATAATTTTCATTAATCTTTAAACCCATGTATTCTTTTTCATTACTAAGCTGAGTAAAAAGACGTGTTGCGTCATCTTGAACCCGTATTTTTAGATCTTCTTGATAACGAGAAATACTGTGCTTTATTAGTTCTAACAGCTGCATTGCAAATTCTTTTTGCCTTCTAGCAATTTCGACTTCTCCCTCACCTGTGACTCTCTTTAATTGAGTATCCAATTTTTTCAACAAATCCTCCTTATTTTTTAGTTCATTTTTGGTATTCTTCAAACCTTCTAGTGTGTTAATTTCTTTTTGTTTTAACTCATCTCTATGGTTGGTCAGATTTTTAAACTCTTCACGGGATAAACTAACAGTTTTAACTTTTTCATTGATCTCTTCCAAATCATTTTCTGCGAAAACTAAATCAATACCCTTTTTTTCAATATCAGTTTCTAATTCACAAATTGTTGAAATAGAACATGAATCGGCAAATGTATCAATGTATTTAGATTGGGATTGCAGCATAAGAAGGCGATCAGCATAATAATTAGGATCGTATTCTTCTATACATTCATTTGATTGTTCCTCTAAAAGGGAGCAAAGAATACTATATGCTTTTTCATCAAGTGGACGTTTGCATAAATCACATCGATTTGTATCAATTGATGCCTTTAATTTAGCAATGGTGTCCTCTTTAGCTTTTTTCTTTGTTTTCAAATCGTTAATAGTTTTAATTTCTGAGAGAATTGATTTTTTCTGATTCTTAAGTATTGGAGACAGTAATCCTTCCCAAGCAGTTTGTAATTCTGAGTTTCTTTTTTCCTTTTTTTCAGCAATTTGCTTTTTTAATGAATTAACATTGTTCTCGATTTGAACTTGTTCTTCAAATATTTGTTTATATGTCGCTGAATTTTCCAATCGATTCTGAATGTCGTCTAATTCATCACGAATAGAGTTCAGTTCCTTAGTTGATAAATCGATATCTATTATGTATTCATCCTTATGTCTGTTGGCAGTTTCAATGGCATTACCAATTTCTTTTGTTTTATTATTTGATTTAGTTATTTTCTCAAAATTGCGATGAAGTTCTTTATAGCAAAAATCGACGTGATCTTTAGCATTAGTTAATATTGGTACTCCAAGAATATTTTCAATACCTTCCTTGATTTTAGTCGCTCCTACATCTGGCTCTACCATTAACTGACTCTCATATTCTTTTAATAACTCCCCATCAAACAAATAGAATCTTGCAACATGCTCATCCATGATCTGATTTAGTATGCGTTTTATCTCAATGTCTGGTAAAATCCGTATTTTACCTGATTTATCGACTTCTTTAATCATTACCTGTGGGGGCAGATAATCTCGATCTGTTTCTGGTATAAGAACTCCAGGTCTAGGTGAGAAGGTTCGAGTTATTTCATATGTGTTTTCATTGAGTTCGACGTCCAAAATAACCTTATAACTATAATTTCCCTCATTTTTACTAAGAATATTAATATAATTCACGAGTTCAACAGATTTTTTTCCATTTAATTTGACAGAACCGAACAGAACAAATCTTAATCCACTTAAAATAGATGTTTTTCCACGTCCATTTTTTCCGCGTATGATTACAATGCCTCTTTCTGTAGGAAATGTAATCTTTTGAACTCCTTTGTAAGGTCCAAAATTTTCGAATGTCAATTGTTTAAAAGTTAGCATATTTCGCCCTATTTTACATCTGTTGGGATGTATTTGTTAATTTCATCTTTTATCAGGGATAGGGATTTATCTCGATCACCTAAGTTTTTCCTTTCAATTTTCAATATTTTCTCAACAAGTTCTTTAGGTATATTTGGGTAATCAGTCTCACGAATTTGATTAACGATATCGAACATGTTTTGCATCTCATCTTCATTCTTCATTTTCATCATCATATCCCAGATTTCTAACATTGTTAATATTTATATGGAAATCTAGTGCAATATTATTTAAATCCGCTACACATTTTGGAAATGAAGATCCCTCCCCAAATAAAATAGCTCTGGCAAGTTCAGCCTCAATAATCGAATTTGCCACATCTTCTAATGAATCCTCTTCTGTTTTGGCTTTATATGGAAGAACTATTAAATCATGCACATATGCTATATGCTTTCCTTTAGCTTTTCTGAGTACTCTCCCTCTACGCTGAATAAATTCACGAGAATTTTTTGAGGAGGCGATAATAAGTGCATGAGATACTGAAGGAATATCCACTCCTTCGTCAAGACACTTGACTGAAAAAACTAACCCCCCGTTAGTGTTAAAATATTGCATCACATTATGACGCTCTTTCGAATCTAGTTTTGAATGATATTCTAATACTGGAAAACTATGTAATTTTTCCATTAGGAGATGTATTTGTTCAATACTATCGCAGTATACTATCCATTTTTGACCAGATTTATAATTATTAGAAATAATTTCAACAGTGGCATTGACCTTGTTTTGTGCCCTTTTAATCACACGAGATCTAGCTATAAGGAGATTTTTTATTTTTTTATTGGAAATGAATGATTCATTGGCCTTAGAATTTTTTAATATTGCAATTTTCTGCTTAATTTCTAAAGTATATTCATCCCATTCGTCTTGTTCAGTCTTCGTAAGAACAACTGTCTTTGGAAAATATTTATATTCAGTAAGTACTCCATCGGAAATTGCATCCTTTAATGTATATACAGGATTAATTACTCGTTCAAAATATGAAAATATTAATTCAGTTCCAGCTCGATCTCCAAATCGTTCAGGGGTAGCACTTAATCCAAGACGGGGGCCAGATTTTATTGTAAAAGTATTACTATATTTTGGGCTACCAAGTCTATGAACTTCATCTGCAACAAAAAAGATGTGTTTTCCCCCCCTAAATTTTTCAAGAAATTCTTTTGTTGATGCAGTAGCCATTACTGCAAGAATAATACGTTTCCTGTCAATATTTGGGGAAGAACTTGTGATTATTGTTAAATTTTGTTTCCATTTGCTATTTCCTCCGCCGCAAAGAAATATAGATGGAGAGATATCATTCAATGAATCTTTAAGTTCAATATGCCATTGTTGTAATAATTCTACAGAAGGCACTAGTATAAATGGAATCTCCCCTTTTTCAAGTGAATCTCTAATTGCACAAATTGCTGTAAATGTCTTTCCACTCCCAGTAGCATGCTCTAAAAGACCTCTCCGATTGTTCTTATCCCAGTCATCAAGTGCATCTTTCTGATGCTTTCTTGGCTTTTTGAAAGGAATTGTCTGATTAATTTCTTTTTTTGTTTCTATAACTTTATACAATAATTCTTCAAAATTTTCTTGCTGTGAGATTTCCAGAAATTTTTTCTTTATACTAGATGGAAGATCATATACGCATACATTTTGGATTCTATTATTCCATAATGACTCAAATGAATTCTTTGCCTCATTTGCTCGAACTAGATCTGATTCACTTTCTGACCAATTCCAATACACATCAATGGATTCACCATTTCCATCAGATGCAAGCCCGTTATATGTTTCATTCATTGTTCCTCTAAAACCAACCAGATTTCCATAATTATCTTCAAATACTCCAACCTTATCATGGAACAACGCGTTATTTGACATAACAGCAAGATGGATATCCAAAATATTCTTAGATATTAGGCAGGCGAGAAGTTTTGCAGGGCACGATAAACTTGGATTTAAAAGTTGTTTATCAAACTCAGATAGAAGATATTTAGATAATTTTTCGTTGTTTTGAGAATCAAATCCATCCAACATGGCTTTTCTATCCTCATTACTCAAATGAGGGGAGCATATGATGCGAATTTTTCCATTGTTTTCGATAAATTCCTGTAATGCTTCCCAAGCAATAATGTAGATTCCACTGGAAAAGTAACCCGTAAGACGATCATATCTATTAGCGGCTCTCATACATGGAAGATAAAAATTATCTGCAACATTACAGTCTTTTTTATCATAGATATAGCTTAAATTAAGATCAGATAGTGTCATATTCATACCCATTTGAATAATGATTTTGTTAATATCAGTAAATCGCCAAACAGAATGTTATTGATCTCCTTTTTCCAAGTAATTACTGATTAAAAACCTCCTATTTTTTAAGGTTTTGCACCCCCTGTTAAGATAATTTCTTTTATTCTTTTTAAACAAGTTGCTTAGATAAAAAAAGAAAGAGATAAGTGATATACAGAGATTATCGGTATTTTGCCTCATATATTCGGAATATTCAGAGATCTATTTGTGCGATCAATTGACTGTGGTAGTGTGTTTATTATCCTGAAGCAAATTCAAAATATAACATCATTATCGTAAATCTCACGATTTGATGTTGTTATCCACGAATTGTAGAATTTGTGAAAATTGATTATAAGATGTTGCATTGGTTGCAATAACTGTAGGTAAAGGTAGGTTAACGTTACTATTTCAGTACCTCAACAGTCAGGATATCTTTGAATTTTTTATTCCTCACAAATTTATTCAAAATATTCCTAAATGTCAGATAATTCATGGATTGTCTCGCAATTACGAGTTGAAAATCCATCCAAAACTTCATGCAACCTCACCATCGCAAGAGTATCCATTTTGCAATATTCCAGTAAGTCAGCACGATTCTTTTCCATATCTTCTGTATCCATTTTTCCCTGTGCCATCTTCGCAAAGGTCACAAGTGCTGTATCTCCATCTGCAATTTCCAATCCATTATAGGAAAGAGCCGGTACGAGGACAGGCAAGACAATCTTGATGGATGTTCTTCCGCAGAATTCAGGATGATTGATACATTTTATGCACTTTTCGAGATCGACAATCCGGTCAATAAGGGATTGCAGTTCTTCGGATAGATCGGGGAATGTCTTGATTAGTTTTGTGATTGTTGTTTTTTCAAAACTGCTGTATGAGATGATTGATCCCTTCCCTTTACAATCCTCAATAAGTCTTTTAGCAAGGTCACGGCGACAGTCACGTTGTGGATCCGCTAGGTATTCTGCATGGCAAATAATGGTTCCGGGATCATCACAGACATGGAGAGAGTACTGGACTGGGATTTGTTCATATGGCGCAATATCTGGCCAAAGAGGGAGTGCTGCCATCATTGTCTCAAAATCAAGATAGTATGCAGGCCATTGGATTTCTGATAATTTGTTCTGGAGATCAGAATCCACTTCCATCTCTCCACACTGAACACATTTGACCACCTGTCTCTGGTTATCAGACAATGGAAAATTATCAGGAATTTCATGAATCGAAGTGATTCCTGATGCAATAAGGTCTTCAATTTTATTCTGCCGAATTCTTGGAATCTCAAAAATATGTGCTCCAGTATCTTCTCCATGGCATTCATTGAACTGAATACAGTTTTTGCAATTGAAGGTAAGCTTTGGTTTTGACTCATTTGGTGTGCCGGTTATAGCATCAACGGAATCAAATACCGTTTTGAATTCTTCAACTCTGTCAAGGACTTTTTCCGTCATGTCGAGTTTCACAAAAAGTTGTTCAGTGGGCATACCGAAACGATAATTTCGGTCAATGAGCATGAGACTGACCACAGAAGGTGATAAACCGGCTGCCTGTGCAATCATTGTGGTGTAAGCCATATCGTCAATGAATTCTTTCTTATCTGCCACGGTTGATTTTACTTCGATAAGTTCCCATCTGTCTTCGTCTCTTATGAGAATATCTGCTTTTGTGATGTAATTGTCTGCAAGAAATGTGGCTTCGAATAGTACCCGGTGGGTTGAATTTTTCAAGATATCATTGGTATATATGGCGGCAGTATGGGGTTCGAATTCATTTACAAAAATACCTTCAGGATACAGAGTGCGGGCCAGCCTACCGATCTCTTTTCCCTGTTCCATACGGAATAATTGACCTGGTGAAGAATCTGTCTGGATTTTTTGATTCCGTAATCTCCATCCTAATGTTGTGCAAAAAATTGTATTGAGGAATATATCCTTTGTAATGAATTGCATGATTTCACCTGAAAGTATGTCTGAGATTAATGAAACTTGGGTTTATTAGGGATATTACTTCTGAAGTGCATCTCTTATTCGGAGAATGTCTTGTATTGTCTATCCACGTTTGAAGAAGCAGCCAAATTTTCTCAAATTGGACGTTAAAAGACAAAAATCTGAATAAATATTCGTTTTGAAAAAGTAATTATTTCCAAATGTTGGGGGTTAAATATTTATGTTATATCTTTGTGGGAAGCCACAAATGGGATGACCACATATATGAAATTATGTATCTCTTTTTCGATGTTGAAACAAATGGACTTCCGAAACGCTATAACGCTCCAATTGATGATGTGGATAATTGGCCAAGAGTTGTACAAATAGCTTTTTCTAGATATTCTGAGGATGGAGATGAAGTTAGCTCCTATGGTGCAATTGTGTATCCTGATGATTTTGAAATACCTCAAGAGACTGTGGATGTTCATGGAATTACTAAGGAAAGAGCACTGAATGAAGGTATTTCTGGTAATGAAGTATTTACTGCATTTACGAACGAAGCCCTAAAATCAAAATATCTCGTAGCTCATAACTTTGACTTTGATTATCCGACTGTGAGTGCCGAAATTGTCCGATATGGTCTGAAAAATGAAATAAATGGGAAGGAATCCATTTGTACAATGAAACCGCGAGCTGTCAAAGAGTTCTGTGCATTACCAGGAAGGTTTGGTGATTATAAATGGCCCAAACTTACTGAATTACATGAAAAATTGTTTGGAGAACCCTTTGAAGATGCACACGATGCTCTTGTTGATGTAAATGCATGTGCGCGTTGCTTCTTTGAACTCAAAAAGAGAGGGATTCTCTAGTGTCAGAGAATCACACCTCAACAACTGCCCACAAAAATCATTCTCCCCCATGAGGACCATTTTTTGAATAATGAACGCACCAAAAATGATATTTTTCACCGACATCTTGCCTCTTCCGCTTCTTTCTTTCAATAGAGCCAGATCAGAAGCCCCGTCAGCTCCAGCGGATAGTAGAGATCCATATCCATCACCACTCCCGTGTTGTTCGGGGCTAAGTTGCCGTTTGCGGACATCTCGTAGATATGCCCCAGTCCCGCACCGATGAGATTGATTCCAGTGCTGATGATGGTCGCGGTCCAGAAGCCCTCACTCTTGAACTTCAGGCAGAGATTGATGGGGGGCTGCCACATGAGAACGGTTTCCACCAATTTTTCAACCCCATCACCCTCCCCGGTAAAGTCAGACTTATATTACCAAAGGTAATGTCTTCATATGTCAGCCGCCACCGGGGAACCGGCTGGCAGAAGTGCGAACATGTGTTCGTGAATGTATGTCCGCAGGTGCCAACACCACCACAGACTTCTTCCTCAGGCCCCCCGTTGCTATCACACTCATACTCTGTGAATAGTGGACACTCTCTGTCTCGAACGGAGGAGGTAAAATGATGAACGAAAACAGGAACACAGGCGCAAACATAAGCGCAAAGGAAAGCACAAACGAAAGCACAAAGGAAAACACAAACGAAAAACCGAACGAAAACAAACGGGAAACCACCGTCCCCCACGCCCTCTCCCTCCTCTTCCCCTCAGGCTCGGTCGTGGAACTCCGGGCCTTGGGGGACGCCGGGGTCAAAAACGGCTACTTCACGGACTTTGAACTGCTTGCCGACCGGGCACGGACGCTGGACGCATTCTCCGATGTTCGCGGGGTGTACGTCACCCTCAACACGGTCGACCCGGCGCTGCTCTCCCGGCGGGCGAACCGGGTGAAGCACCGGCTGTCCCGGACGGATGCGACGACCGCGACGACTGCAGACGCAGACATCATCCACCGCCGGTGGCTCCCCATCGACCTCGTATTTCACCGTAGTGGGGCACAGTCATGCGATCACTCAAACGCCTGTCCTTACGTGAAATTCATTTATATCAGCAGAGGTGGGTGAAAACGAGTGGGAATTGGACAACGAAGAACAGCGTTGATACCTACCTGTAAATCGTATCATGATGGTCAAAATCAAGAAGGCGAACAGCCTTTTCAGATTCAATGATCTCATAGATCAGAACAAATGATTTGTTTATATGGACTCTCCGCATTCCCTTCAGATCATGACGGAGTGGTTTGAAATGGTACGGATTAATCTGAATCTCACGCACTTTCTTTGAAATAATGGTGAAGGTATTCCTATCCGTCTTTCTGAGTCTGGTGAGTTTGGCTTCGAGTGTTTCGGATATATACAGATGATACAGACAAATCCTCTTCTGGAAAAGATTATTCGGATACTTCAAAGTGTTTCTCGAAATCCGCAACCGGGGCGAACCGCTCTTTTCGGATTTTTGCCAGCTTTTCAATATATTCTTCTCTCACGGCAAATTCTTCTTCCAGCTGGAACGTCATGAAATTCTCAATCTGTTTGCTCATGTTGAGGCCAAGACGTTTGCATTCTGCGGAATATTTCTCATAGACAGCATCTGATATGCTGAAGCTTTTAACACCCATTGTATTTCTCCTGATTATGTAATCTTAAATAATCTTATTTAATTTTATGTAAGGTGTGTTCCTATGATATTTTTACAGGGCAAGCCTGTTTGTGTGATCCGGTATGCCTTCATGGTATCCCCGCATGATGACCTTTGAGTATCACAAAAATGCGGTAGAAGTCAATAAGAAATTTACTCATTTATCGTAAATCCATGGTTACTGTTTCACGCATTCCAAACGAATATGAAACGATAGACAGTTACTGTTTCATTTTACTGCAAAATTGTATGAAACAGTAGATTCATTTTGAAATTGTTCAATAAAACGCCCATATCTGGTATTAAATCCCGTTTAAATCGAAATTTGCGGGAATGTATTCGGTGGGCATTGGTTCTACTGTATCACCACTTCAGGATGAAATATTTCATGAATGGATTCGCCTGCCTGAAATTTGGGTAAAGGTGACTCCATATCACATTCACTCTGGTCCCAGCCATTCCCATGCATTCGAAATCTCTTCGGTCCTGAACTGCAGAGAAGTGGTCCATCCTCCATCTCTCTCTCTCCAAATCTCCCTTTCATAGGACAGACATATATTACCAAAAGTAATATCTTCATATGTCAGCCGCCACTGGGGAACCGGCTGGCAGAAGTGCGAACATGTGTTTGTGAATCCATGTCCGCAGGTGCCACCACCACCACAGACTTCTCCCTCAGACCCCGCTGCTATCACACTCATACTCTGTGAATAGTGGACACTCTCTGTCTCGAACAGAGGGGAGGAAAATTATGACTGAAAATGAAAACGAAACCAAACCAAAAAGATCAGAACCGGAA
>Ga0272442_10012436_pt1 | contig 10277 bp, 4 predicted proteins | sample SSMForm2O_FD_200262 | JGI IMG/M metagenome (GOLD analysis project Ga0272442, IMG submission 200262) | Marine sediment archaeal communities from Little Sippewissett salt marsh, Falmouth, MA, United States - SSM-Form-2O | ecosystem: Environmental > Aquatic > Marine > Wetlands > Sediment ... | reverse complement strand
CGGACCGGCTGAAATTCATTATCGGTTCCAAGTTTGAGGAGAATGACTATACGGGTTTCGAATACCAGCCCTCGGCGCGCTTGCTGTGGACGCCGGATGAACGCCATGCGATCTGGGCCGCCTTCACGCGCGCGGTCCAAATCCCCTCACGCAGTCATGAAGACATGCAAAGCAATTATCTTGTTCTGAATCCCGCGACGGTGTTCTCTTTTTCCAATAATGATGGCCTCGAACCCCAGACGTTGAAGTCTTACGAACTCGGCTATCGGATGAAGCCACAAGACGGCCTGTTTGTGGATATCACCGGATTTTATCATGAATATGACGACCTTTACAGTCTCGAAAATAATCCCACCGCCTTCACGAAGATATTGGATAACAAGATTTACGCCGAGACGTATGGCGGCGAAATATCCGCGCACTGGCAGGTCCGAGACGACTGGAAACTCATGGCGGGATACAGCTTTCTGCAAATACAATCACACTTGAAGTCTTCCAGTACGGATACGACCAAGATTCCGACGAACGAGGATTCGTCGCCCCATAATACCTTTCAGTTGAGGTCTTATGTTGATTTACCCGGTGCCTTTGAATTCGATACGGCTCTCTATTATGTTGATAATGTACCCTTCCATGATATTCCCCACTACATTCGGTTGGATGCCCGTTTGGGTTGGCATATCCACGAGAATATGGAAGTGTCTGTGGTGGGACAGAACCTTTTGGATTTACACCATCCCGAGTTCGACGATGACAGCGTAATGAATGCCGAAGTGCAGCGGGGCTTTTGGGTGGAATTGACGTATAGATTCTAACGTATGAGAGAATGGATATTCGCGTTGAATGAAAATTAGGTCATCCATATTGTTGTTGATATTATTTTCTCTTGTTGTTGGAGCGGGGCCCCCGGTTTGCGCCAATTCCGAAATGAGCAAGGAATATCAAATCAAGGCGGCTTTTCTATACAACTTTATCCGGTTTGTGGATTGGCCCAAAGAAAGACTCATCGACGAAAAAGCGATCACCATTGGTATCATCGGTAAAAGTCCGTTTGGAAAGGCTTTTGAGCCTCTTAAAGATAAAAAAGCCAGGGACAAGAAGATCCTCGTCAAGCAATTCCCGAATGTCGAAGTATCGAAGCTGTCCAGCAAACAGATTCAGGCCCTCCGGAAGTGTCACGTATTGTTTCTCTGCCGCTCGGAAGCCAAACATTTTAGAAAAATCATGCAATCCGTTAAGGATCACAGTGTCTTGTTCGTAGGAGACACGGAGAATTTTCTCGCGTTCGGCGGCATGATTAATTTCATCAAGGAGAACGAAAAAGTCCGATTTGAGATCAATAACAAGGCGGCCAAAGAAGCCGGGCTCGACATCCGCTCGAAACTCCTGCGTTTGGCAAAGAGAGTGATCGACGAAAAAGCATCGAACGGAGGGAAGAACTGATTATGTCTTTCGTGGGGAACATGGCGATAAAGCACAAGCTCATGCTGATCATCATGGCGGCATGCACGGTGGCCTTGTTGCTGTACAGCGCGCTCCATTTGTTGTCCGAGCGGGAGGAGTTCCGCGAGGAAACGCTCGACAGTATCTCGTGCTACGCCGAGATGATCGGAGATAACTGTCGGGCGGCTCTGGCGTTCGGGGATGCCGAAGACGCGGTAGAAACTCTCGAGTCTTTGCAGGCGGAGTCTTCCATCGTTTTTACCTGTATCTACACGAAAGACCAGAAGATGCTGGCCGGGTATCAGCGTGTCGGGATGGTGAATATCATCTCGCCCCCGCCGTGTGAAAAGGAAGGATACCGTTTTGATCGTCATTACTTCAAACTCTTTAAACACATCAAAGATCACGACGAACTGATCGGGACGGTTTATATCCAGCTTGATTTGTCTGCGGGAAGAACGAAACTGTGGTTGAAAGCGGGCGCGATTGCTTTCGTGGTGTTGATATGTTCTCTGATGGCCTACTTGGTCTCGCTGCGACTTCAGAGAGTGATCTCCGGACCGCTCTTGGGTCTTGCGGAGGTCGCCAAAGTCGTGTCGGAGAAAGAGGATTATTCCACGCGGGCCTTGAAGCAGAGTAATGATGAGGTCGGGTTGCTTATCGACGCCTTCAACGAAATGTTGGAACAAATCCAGCATCGCGACGCTGCGCTGACCAACGCCAAGAACAAGCTGGAGACGAGGGTTCGCGAGCGCACGGCCGAATTGTCTCTCGCCTATAAGAGGACGGAGGGTTTGAATCGTTTGAAAGGGAACCTCCTGACCTCCAGAGATCTTGCCAGGAAGCTCAAGTGTATCACGGACGCCATCGTCGAGACTTTTGAAGCCGATTTTGTCCGCATATGGCTCCTTCGACCGGGCGACCAATGCGATTCGGGTTGTGTGCACACCGTCGCCGAAGAGGATGCCCATGTTTGCCGTCATCGCGACCGCTGCCTTCATTTGAAGGTGAGCTCGGGACGTTATACGCACATCGACGGCCGGATGCACAGCCGCGTCCCACTCGGTTGCTACAAGATCGGGCGCATCGCGGCCGGCGAGGACCTCAAGTGCATTATCAACGATGTCACGCATGATCCTCGCATCTACGATCATCACTGGGCCAGAGACCTCGGTTTGGTCTCATTCGCCGCTTACCGGCTTGTCTCGGCAAAGGGAGAACTGGTCGGCGTTCTGGGGCTCTTCAGCAAGCACGTCATTTCGGACGAAGAGGACGCATTGCTCGAAGGGATTGCCAATACGACGTCTCAGGTGATTCAAATGGCGATGGCGGAGGAAGAGCTGGAGAAGACGCATCAGAGGTTGATCGTGACGTCGCATCAAGCGGGCATGGCGGAGGTGGCGACGGACGTCCTGCATAATGTGGGCAACGTTCTGAATAGTATCAACGTGTCGGCAAACTTCATACAGGACAAGGTTCTGAACTCGAAGGTTGCGAATCTGAAAAAAGTGGTCGATATGATGTCTGAGCATGCCGACGATCTCAACGCGTATCTCACGGAAGATGAGCGCGGAAGGCATATTCCTGTGTATCTGACCGAAGCGGCGAAGCTTCTGGTTCACGAACATTCGGATATTGCCGACAAGCTCCGCTCGCTGACGAAAAACGTCGAGCACGTCAAGCAAATCATCAAGGCGCAGCAGGGATATGCCCGGGCGGGAGGCGTCGAAGTCTTCATGAATGTGAACGAGGTGATCGAAGATGCCATAGAGATCAACAGTGCCATGTTGACGCGAGACGAAGTCGATTTGAAACTCGATTTGGCCGACATGCCGAAGGTTTCTCTGGATAAACAGCGTATGTTGCTGATCTTCGTTAACCTGATTACCAATGCCAAGTATGCCTTATCCATGAGTGAGAAACAAGAGAAATTGCTGGTGATACGAAGTTATCGGCACGGTAAGGGCAAATTGCGGATCGACGTGGAAGACAACGGCGTCGGGATACCCCAAAACAATCTGGCCAAGATTTTCAGGCATGGTTTTACAACCCGAGAAAGCGGTCACGGCTTTGGCTTGCACAGCAGCGCGCTGGCCGCCCGGGAAATGGGCGGCTCTTTGATCGCTCATAGTGACGGCACGGAGCACGGCGCGACGTTTACGTTGGAGTTGCCGTTGAGAATACAGCGTGAAACCCGTCATGGACAGGACCACGGATCGGGAATAGAAACTGCGGGGAACCGGTCATGAGCACGGACAAACCGACCTATGCACAACTGGAAAAACGCCTGGTTGAAGCCGAAAAAGTAATTCAGGCTTTGCAGGATAGGCAGGCAAATCCTGCTGTTTCGAAGCAGGAAGTGTCGGTGTCGCGCTTAAAAGAAGCAGAGAAGGCGCTTCGAGAGAATGAACAGAAGTATAAATCAGTGATTGAGAACGCCAATATTGGCATCATCGTTATTCAGGAGGGTAAGCAGGTCTTCTATAATTCCAAGATATACGAGATGCTCGGTTATACAGACCAGGAATACGGGCGAGTGGACTTTATGTCTCTGGTCCATCCACAGGACAGATCTCTGGCATTTGATCGGATCAGACAACGGTTGGATGGCATTCGGATGGATCCGGACTCCGTGGAAATGAGGCTTCTGTCAAAGTCTGGAAAAACAATATGGATCGAGGCCAACTCCACCGTGATCCAGTGGGAGGGTCGGCCGGCCTTGCAATCCTTTGTGACCGACATCACCGCGCAGAAGAAGGCCGCGGCGGCTTTGCAGGAGAGGGAAGCTTTTTTGAACACGTTGCTCGATGCGATTTCGATTCCGGTGTTTTATAAAGACCGGGAGGGACGGTATCTGGGATTTAACCGGGCCTTCGAGCAATTCTTCGGCGTGGCAGAGAAAGAGTGGATCGGACAGAGCGTATTCGACGTCAGTTCGCCGGATCTTGCGGAGGTTTGCCACACCAGGGATAAAGAACTGCTTGAGCGCGGGGGAATTCAACAATACGAGTGTCAGGTCAAGAACGCACAGGGTCTTTTGCGAGACGTGATTTTCGATAAGGCGGTTTATACGGACCATCAGGGAACGGTCAATGGTCTGATTGGGGCCATTCTTGATATCACGGATATGAAGCGCGCGCAAGAAAAAATTGAGAGTCTTTCAAAATTCCCGTCCGAAAATCCCAGCCCCGTGCTGCGTGTTCGGCGAGATGGAACCATTTTATACTGCAACGATGCAGCATTGACGTTGCTGGCCATATGGAAAACAGAGGTGGGAAGCCTCATTCCGGCGAAATGGCAATACCTGATCGACGAGGCGTTTGAGTCTGGGAAGACCGGACGAAAAGAAGAAGAGATCGATGGCAGGATTTTCTCATTCGTCATTGCTCCTATTGCAGAGGGGGATTATGCAAATTTATATGGGCGCGATGTCACCCAGCATAAGCAAGCGGAGAATGAGTTGCAAAAAAGCGAGGAACGATTCCGCCGATTCGCAATGGCCTCGGGTTATGGTTTTGCGATGGGCGAGCTCACCGGACAGCTTGTTTTTGCCAACACCGCCACGCTCCAAATACTCGAAGAGGCATCCGAAGAAGCCTTTACCAGCAAGACATTTTACCAGTACTACATACCGGAAGACGCCCAACGCCTGAGACAAGAGATCCTGCCGATCGTTTTGGAGAAAGGCCAGTGGGTGGGAGAAATCCCGCTTCTCTCCGCAAAAGGCAATATGATTGCTACCGAGCAGAACATTTTTCTCATTCGTGATGATCAGGGAGCGCCGCAGATGATCGGTAACATCGTCACCGATATTACCGAACGGACACAAAGAGAAAATGAACTTCGAAGGCTCAATGCGGATTTGGTGCTCGCATCGCGCCGAGCGGGTATGGCAGAAGTGGCGACCGATGTGCTTCACAATGTAGGGAATGTTCTTAACAGCGTTAATATGTCAGCACGCTTCATCGCGGACAAGGTATTGAACTCGAAGGCCTCGAATTTAAAGAAGGTGACTGATATCCTTGCAGAGCATACCGGTGATTTGGGGACTTTTCTTACGGAAGATGAACGAGGAAAACATATACCGATATATCTGACAGAGGCGGCAAGGTTTATTCTGGATGAACAAAGTATGATCGCTGAAAAACTCCAGTCGCTGACGAAAAACATCGAGCACCTCAAGCAGATCATTAACGCTCAGCAGAATTATGCCAGGACCGGCGGGATTGAAGTATTCACAAGTATTGGCGAGGTCATACAAGATGCTGTAGAAATCCATCATGCCGCTCTGAAACGATACGGCATTGATGTGAAGTTTGAATTGACCGAACTGCCGAGGCTACAGATGGATAAACAGCGCATCCTGCAGATTCTCCTCAACCTGATCACCAATGCCAAGCAGGCCTTGGCGGAAAGCGCCAAACCGGGGAAGGTATTGACCATCCGAACTTCCAGGCACGGCAAGGACAACGTCCGAATCGAAGTGGCGGACAATGGCGTTGGAATATCACCTGAGAGTATGCCCCGGATGTTCACGTATGGGTTTACCACGAAAAAAAGCGGTCACGGCTTTGGCCTGCACGGCAGCGCCGTGGCCGCCCGCGAGATGGGGGGCTCGTTGAACGTGCTTAGCGACGGCCCGGGGCACGGAGCGACATTTATATTGGAATTACCTCAGACCAAATCGGGGGCAATAACCGATGGATGCATTGAACCATGAGAAAAATAGACGTATTTTGATCATCGACGATAATGAGGCGATCCATGATGACTTTCGGGTGATCCTTTCGAGCCAAACGCTGGATACCTCCGCGCTTGACCGGGCGGAAGCGGCCATTCTTGGGGGAACGTATGACCAAGCCGAGCCGGAGTATTTTGAGATCGACTCGGCCTTTCAGGGGCAGGAAGGCCTGGAGAAAATTCAGCAGGCCCTGCAGAAAGACCGGCCCTATGCGATGGCGTTTGTGGACGTGCGGATGCCGCCGGGCTGGGATGGCATCGAGACTATCCAGCGCCTATGGAAAGAATGTTCGGATTTGCAGGTGGTCATTTGTACGGCTTATTCCGACTACGAATGGCACGAGATCGTCAAGAAGCTGGGCAGAACGGAAAAGCTCCTGATTCTGAAAAAACCGTTCGAAAAGGAAGAGGTGTATCAGCTCGCCATCGCGCTGACGGAGAAATGGCACCTCTCGAAGCAGGCAAAACTCAAACACAGGGAATTGGAGCAGATTGTCAATCAACGAACGCGCCAGATTGAAGAGGCAAACAGGGATTTAACGATGGCGTTGGAGGAGGCTGAAAAAGCCGATCGCGCCAAGAGCGAATTTCTTGCCAATATGAGTCATGAAATTCGCACGCCGATGAACAGTGTGATTGGTTTTAGCGAGGTGCTGGCCCAGGAGGATCTGACGGACGAGCAGCAGAAGTATGTCAATCTCATTTGGAGAAGCGGCAAGAACCTCATGCGAATTATCAATGATATTCTGGATTTCTCTAAAATTGAAGCGGGAAAGCTTGAGATGGATATGGTCGATTGTGCCATTTCCCAAATTCTCGCTGACGTGGATGAAATGTTGCGCCCGATGGCCCAGGACAAGGGCCTGGACTTTAAGATCCTGCAAAGCGGTCAATTGCCCGTCAAAATCTGCACGGATCCGGAACGTTTGCACCAATGCCTCATTAACCTTGTCAGCAATGCGATTAAATTTACGGATGAAGGGCATGTGTACATCAAGGTGACCATGAAGCGGCGCAGCGACGAGAAGATGTATATTCTTTTTGATATTGAAGATAGCGGTATCGGCATCAAGGCCCGGGACCGTGAGAAAATTTTTGAGTCGTTTACTCAGGCCGATGGGAGTACGCGCCGCAAGTATGGCGGCACCGGACTGGGTTTGGCGATCACCGGGTGCCTGGCGCGACTTCTCGGCGGAGAGCTGATGTTGAACAGTGAGGAAGGAAAGGGGTCCACGTTTTCACTTATGCTCCCCGCGGATTTTGATCCAACGAAGGCGATGTCTTCGGAGATAGAACATGATACCCGTCGGATCAAAAGATGCGACGAAAAGGATGGGCAAGGAAAGCAAAACAAGTTTTCCGGTCAGGTTCTTGTCGCCGAGGACGTCAAGACCAACCAAATCCTTACCAGGGCCCTGTTGTCTCGAATGGGATTAGACGTCACGATTGCGGCCGATGGCCACGAAGCCGTGCAAATGGTCCTTGAGCGGGAATTTGACCTGATTTTCATGGACATTCAGATGCCGGGTATGGACGGTCTCGAGGCCACCAAAACGCTGAGAGGAAAAGGAGTCGAAACGCCCATTGTCGCGCTCACGGCGTATGCGATGAAGGGAGACGATAAAAGATGCATGGAGGCCGGTTGTAATGGCTATTTATCCAAGCCCCTCGATCGTCTTCGGTTGCTGGAAAAAGTGCGCCGATATCTATCGAAGGCAGGTGATTCTCCCAGCGAAATAATCGTATCGATCAATTCCGGCATCGATGAACGGGCTTCTCAAGAAGGCCGTGTGGACAAGGGGGGCCGAAACGGGGATAGACATCAAATCATGAACTGGGATCGCCTGATGGGTCGATTGGGAGATGAGGACTTGATCCAGAAAGTCGTGCCGATCTTTTTAAAAGACAATAAAGAACGGCTCGAAAAACTCGAAGAAGCGGTAAAGGCCGCCGATGCGGAGGCCGTCAAGCTGTATGCCCATGCCATCAAAGGAGCGGGACGGAATGTCGGCGCCCGATCCTTGTCCGATGTCGCCGACGAGATGGAATGTACCGGCGGAGAGGGTGACATCGAAGCTTGCATCGCTCTTTTCGATAGCGTCAAGACGGAGCTGGAAAAAGTCATGACGTTCTTGTCCAGGCCGGACTGGATCGAAGTGGCAAAAAGGGAGAAGATCATTACGGACGATATTCTTCATGCCGCTATGGTTTCCTAATTGGGTGACGAAGAAGTCTTTCTCTGTTTGTCTCTTCAAACCGTGTGTTGGGTCGATGAGCATAGTGAGGAGGGCACACGGGGTTGATCAAAAAGGACCTGGGGGCACGATGTGTGCCCCCAGGTCCGTGGACATTACTTACCAGGTTTGTAGAGTGTGTATTACAAACCTGCTATCTGACGAATCTCAGCCTCAGACAAGGCCCAATCGTAGATATGCACATCATCGATTGTCCCATTAAAGAACTTCTCCAAGGTGACGACTGCGGAATCGGATGCCCCATCTATAGCTCCGATAAGGGCATTGGCCTGGGACGTCCCCGAAAGGTCGTATCCCTCAGGTAAATCGATGCTTCCATCCAGGACGCCATCCACATAGACAAGCGAGGTGTTCCCATATCTCATGCCGACGACGTGATGCCAGTTACCGTCATTGACGATCGTCGCACCCAATGCCTGTCTCTTCGTGGAATCGTCATCGGTGGTGAGCGTCATTTTATTATCGTTGGCCTCACCCATGGCCAGTGTGTACCGAATTCCGCCGCTGTTATCGCCTCCCTTGGCATAGACGGTGCCTCTTTCGGTTGCCGTCATATTGATCCAGGCGGAAACGGTAAAATCACCGGTCCCGAAATCGAGCGCGGCTGGATTGCCGCAATCCACGTAATCATCCACACCATCGAGCTCCAACGCACCGTCTAACATCCCCTCTACCCACAGGGGATCGCCGTTCAGGGTGCCGTCGAGACCATTGCCGCTTGAATCCCCGGCGGTGGTGCCTTCGCCGTCATCAAGCTTCCATTGCGCCACGGGCTGATTGTTCGGGAACCACCGGAGACTGCCGACGGTGATCACACCCGTGCCGCCGGGAGTCGGATTGTCCACGTCGCCGATGCCAAGGGCGACCGAACGAATCGCACTCAGATCGACCTCAAGGCGTCCGATATGGAAGGACCAATCGGTCCAATCGGTTTTCTGCGTGGCCCCCGGATCGGGATTACGCACGACCGCCGTCGCACCGCTCGTATCTTTGAGTTCGACGAACAGGGGCTCGGCCGAATTAGCAGGCGGCATGCCGATTTCCGTGGAAGTAAACGCCCCTTCGGCGACACCACCGGTCGTCATCATGTTCGAGAAGGTCGCTTCGGCGAAAACGTCCTCGCCGGAATGCGATGTGACCGCCAAACCGATATAGAGACTTGGTGACATCGGAAGAATCTGCGGATTCCAGGACATTGGAATAAACGTCAAACCGTCGGTGGAGTAGTAGGCATTAATCATCGGGAACGACCGCTCCAACATGATCCAGACCGGCGCACTAAGGGCTTTTTGCTCGTCCGTCGCGACGGGGGTGTCGCTGTCGGCCGAAGCGCCGGGCATCGCCCTTGACTGGAATGCGACGCCATTCTCACCGGTAGCAAAGACCGCCGCAAACGCCGAATCGGGATCCAGCGTCTGGCGAATCATGATACCGGCCTTGGTCCACGGATCGGTATGAACGAGGTTGTCCACCTTTAAGATCATGGAGCCATCGCCAACGAGCATCTTGTGGGCGTACTGGAACTGATCCGCAGTGCCCCAGATGTCGCCGCCGGCGCCGACGATGGTAACTGTGCCGGCGTCTTCGTCCACTGTGACGCTGCCACCCGCACGTTGTCCGCGATATCGAAGCGTGAGCGTGCTAAGTCCGTCACTCCAGTCCCAGGGCGGGTCAAATTCTAATTCGGCGCCCGACAGGTACGGTTCTGCGGTGTTATCGTACGGTACGGGCGTCTCCTCGTCGAAGATCACCACGTTGTCGCCCGTCGTGAAGCTCCAGATGCGACCTTTCGTGACGCTGCCGTCGGCGTTGACTTCATCGATGCGCCAGTAGTACGTC
>Ga0272442_10012435_pt1 | contig 10277 bp, 6 predicted proteins | sample SSMForm2O_FD_200262 | JGI IMG/M metagenome (GOLD analysis project Ga0272442, IMG submission 200262) | Marine sediment archaeal communities from Little Sippewissett salt marsh, Falmouth, MA, United States - SSM-Form-2O | ecosystem: Environmental > Aquatic > Marine > Wetlands > Sediment ... | reverse complement strand
CTTCTCGAAGATGGCGGCGAGGGCGCGCGCGAAATCGGACGAACGGATGACCAGCGCCTCGGAGTTGTCGTAGTAGGCCGAGAAGTCGAGGGGGAGGAGGCTGCCGATCCAGACGCGGCTGTCGTCGACGATGAAGAAGTTGTCAGAGAGGGACCACGCCTCGTGCGCGATTACGATGGAAGCGCCGGCGGAGGCGAGTTGCTCGACGGGCGCGGAGGTCTCTCCGGCGAGGATGATGCGGACGAGGACGCCGCGGTTTTCGGCGGCGAGGAGCGCGTCGGTGGTCTGCGTGGAGGCCAGGCCGGTGAGGCAGGCGGATATGCTTCGCTCGGCGGACTCGATGAAGCCGGTGAGGAGTCCGGCCTGCGCGGGCGCGGGGAAGAGAATGGCGCGCACGTCGGGCAGGCGAACGGGGCGATCAACCGCGGCGGCCTCGGCCTCGACGAGGGAGGGACCGACGTCGACGGTGAGCGCGGCGCGCGCCGTGTCGAGCAGGTCCTGGGCCTCGTCGGATCGGGGCCCGCCGGGATGCGCCGCCAGCGCGTCCTCGAGGAACTTGATGGCGACGGCGTACTCGCCGCCGTCGACGTACCAGCGCGCGCTCTCGACCGCCTCCGTCATGTCGACCTCGACGAGACGACCGGTGACGTCGGAAGAGAGGGCTGGGTCGGCTTCGGCGGCGCGGTGGAAGGTCTGGCGCGCGGGGCCGTAAAGGCCGTGGGCGAGGCAGTAGTCACCAAGCTCGTAGAAGCCCGCGGCATCGGCCGGGTCCAGGGCCGCCAGGCGCGAGCGGTACGTGTCCCAGGGGTCGGCCTGGGGCGTGGCGCGCTCTATCGACGAGACGGCATCGCGCGAGACGGTCACCGTTCCGCCCTCGACCTCGATGCGGACAACGGCAGGGCCCTCGCCGACGACCGTGCCGCGTATCTCGCCGCCGCTTCTGAGGTGGACGACGTCGGCGCGGGCCGCCGACGCGACAAAACACACCCCGGCGCCAAGGACGGAAACGGCCACCATGACGATGGCGGCCGTGCTATTGCTCATTCTCATCATGCGGTTATGGTCGCCCCCTGCCTGTTGGATGGCACCCTCTTACGCCGAAACCCTCGCCCCCCGAATGCCCCCCAGCGCCACCGGCCCCGCTCCCCCCACTCGCCCCGGTCGCCCCTGGCGCCCCTCGAACGCCTATTCTACCCCGGCCACCCGGGTGTCCTGGAGTTTGGCGGTGACGAATATGATGAGGTTGGATACGTGATCGCGGTTGTAGGTGCCGCCGAAGAGCGACCCGATCACCGGCGCACGGTGTACCCAGGGCAGACCGCGGTCGACCTCGGACCTGGCGTTGCGGATGAGCCCGCCCAGCATAACGGTCTCGCCGTCGGCGACGCTGATCTTGGTCTGGACCTCGCGCACGACGAACGTGGGCATGCGCACGGATATGAACGTAGGTACATCCGTGGGGTACCGACTCCACTCCACGAACTCCGTGACGCGCGGCGTTATCACCAGAGTGATAACGTTGCTGCCCTCGGACACGCTGGGCGTCACCGACAGCCTCACACCGACGGTATACTCGGATACATCATCCACGACCAGGCGCTCGTCGGTGACCTCGGCGGTCGTGGTAACAGTGGTTATCTCCTCGAGCTCGACCTCCTCGACGCTGTATGAGATGGGGAAGGGCACGCTGCTCCCGGACGTAATGTAGGCGGGATGGTTATTGACGGTGACGATGCGCGGCGAGGAGAGGACCTTTGCCTTCTCAGACTCCTCGAGGGCGGAGATGATGAGGTTGACCTGCCAGTCGGCGAGGCGCGTGAGCTGCAGGAGCGCGCCGGCGCTGCCCCCGGCACGGGGTATCAGCCCGCCGGTAACAACGGAGACGTCGTAGGTCCTGTTTGCGTCGAGCTGGTTGCCGAGCTCCTGCCAGTCTATGCCGAAATCCTCGTAGTTGGTGGCGGTCACTTCGAGGAACTTGGCCTCGATGAGTATCTGCCTGGGCTGCTCGTCGAGGTCGGAGATGATCTGCTCGGCGATTCTGATGTTCGCGGGCGTGTTTCGGATGATGACCGAGCGGGTGGCCGGTGAGACGGTGATGGAGGAGTCCTCTCCGCCGCCTCCCATGAGTTCACTGCTGCTGCGCGGGACCGTGCTCTCGAGTATCTGCTGAAGACTGGCGGGTATGGACTCGAGCGTGAATACACGGGTCTCGAGAGCGGCCTGGCCGGGAGCGATGCGCCGGACGCTGACGATGTTGCCGGAGAGTTCGTAGTGCAGACCCTTAGCGCGGACGAGCAGGTCGAGCGCGGACGCGAGCGGAATGGGGTTGCGGACGTAGGCGGTCACGCGCAGCTCGGGCGGCTCACCGGTCTGCGGGTCGGGCGCCCTGACGCTCTCGTGAGGGACTATGTTGACCTGGGTCTTCTCGGAGAGGTCGGCGAGGACATCGAGGAGGTCCTCGTTCTCGGCGTCGACGGTCACGAGCTTCTGGAGGCCCTTTGCGAGCTCGTCGGTGATCTTGGCGGTGGCGGGGACGCCGGCGGCCGAGCCCAAGGCCACCTTGTCGACGACGTTAGGGGGCACCCAGGCCCTGGCGGCCTGGAGTATCATCCGCTCCGTCTGCTCGACGCGCAGCCTGCGGAGCCTTTCGGCCTCGCGCTCCTGGGCCTCCGTGCGGACGGCGACGATGAGCTGTTCGGCGTCCTGGTAGAGCGGGTCGGCGGGTACGACGAGGTTGTCGTCGATGACGTGCGAGGTCTCGACTATGGCCTGCGCGTAGCGGCCCTCGTCGCGGAGCTGTTCGCCCTTGCGGATGTGCTCGGCGGCCTGCTGGCGCTGCCTGCGGCGATTCTCGAACTCGGCGCGGGCCTCGGTCCGCATCTCGGCGACGGCCTCCTTGGCGCTCTCGAGGTAGCGCCGGGCGGCCGAGTTGCCGGGGTCGAACTCGAGCGCACGCTCGAAGGCGCGCACGGCCTGCGCGTACTCGCCGTCGGCCCAGTGGAGCCTGCCCTTCTCAAACTCGGCGCGGAACTTCTCGTCGGTACCGGCGTCCCTGGCCTTGTCGTAGAGACGGCGCGCAGCCCTGTGCTCGGGGTCGAGCGCAAGGACCTTTGCGAGCTGGGCGGCCGCCTCGTCGTAACGCCCGTCATCATACAGGCGCTGGCCGTCCGCGTAGATCTCCGCTATGGCGCGACTGCGCTGGCTGAGGAGTTCCTCGGTGCGCAGGGCATCCCGCTCCCTGGCGGCATCGACGGCATCCCGGGCGCCGTCGGCGGCCGTCTGGGCGCCGGCGACAGAGACGGCGGTCGCCGCCCCCACAACCAGAGCGACTATCAAGCGCATAGGCACAAACCCCGTCCAGGACGCCGCGCGACGACTTCTTCTGGCCATCATTTGCCTCTGCATTATTGGGCCACAGCCCGCCAGGGCTCACCTGCGGGCGTCAGTATCTCAGCCGTGACGAATATGAGAAGGCTTCGGCTCTCAACCGAATCGTGTTCGCGGCGGAACAGCCATCGGAGACCCGGTATGCGTCCCAGCAACGGGACCGCGCGAACGACGTGTTCCTCGCGCTCGCGCACCGAACCGCCTACGACGAGCGTATCGCCGTCGCCCACGATGGCGATGGTCTCCAGGTTCTCCGTCACCCGCGGGAACAGGAGAATGGTGTCCTCATCCTCGCCGAACGCCTGGCCATCTTGAAGGGAGGTCACCTGCGGTTGCAGATCCAGCGTGATGGTCCTGCGATCGGCCGATACGGTTGGGGTGACGGTGAGCGATATGCCGGTCTCAACGGGTTCGAGTTCGGTGGGGACCGTGGCGATCCGCTGGCCGTAAGGCCCGACGCCGGACCATCTCCTGTTCGGGTTGTCCGGGTCGGTGAGGAAAGTTATGCGCTCCGACGACTCGGCCTCCGGCAAGTAGGTGACGTATCGCAGCGTCATGAAGGCGGCGGAGCCGCTCGTCGTCGTGACCCGCGGGGCCGAGAGCGTATTAGCCGTCGTGTCCTTCTCGATGGCGGTCAGCAGGGCTTCGATGTGCAAGTGCTCGAGCCTGGTGATGGTGGCCTGGGTATAGGCCGAGTCGATGCCGCCCTCGGAGTATTCCGCAGTGCCGGACTGCAGACCGATATCCTGCGGTCCCACGCCGAAGTCGGTCGTGGTCTCCACGTCCCAGTGCCTGTTCGCGTCGAGCAGGTTGTCGATGGCGGGGAACTCGACGGCGATCTGCCTCATGTGGGACGTGTTGATGTCCACGAACCGGGCCTCGATGGAGACCTGCGGCGGCACCTCGTCCATGGCGGCCACGAGCTGCTCGATGACCTTCATTTTGGAGGGCGTGGTGGTGACCACGAGCGCGCCGTCGGGCGTGCGCAGAAGGCCCTCGCCCCGGGTCTCGTCAATGTCGATGGCCGAGCGAATGAGCTCCTCTATGGGTATGCCCTCTGTGAGCGTGGGCTGACCCGCGAGCGACTCGGCCATCTCGTCGGGGGTCAGACCATAGTCGCCGCTGCCGCCGGCACCGCCGGGGATCTGCGCGCAGGCAAGCGTGGCCGCGCCGGCCAAGACGATCATTACTAGGAAGCTGTATCTCATCCTGGGGGTTCCCGCTCCTACCACTGGTCGTACCCCGTCCCGCTGCCCGTTGACGTAGTGGTGCCTTCCTCTTCGGTTGTCAGTACCACGCCGCCGCCCGTTCGGAGCCTGAACACCCTGGTGGTCAGCTCCTCCCGAGCCATGTTCGCGGCCGTCGTGACCCATATGGCGTTGCGCTCGACGCGGAAGGTCAGACCCTTCGACTCGAGGACCGTCCGCAGCACGTCGATCATGGGCGTCTCGTTGACGATGTTGATGGTGACCTCGGGCGAGACGTATCCGGCTTCGGCACCCGCGCTGTATCCGGTGTCGAAGTGGCCGCCGCCCGCTCCGGGCGCACGGGGCGCACCAAAATCGCCGCCCGTGCCGAAGGTGTCGGACGCGCCGTAGGTGTCCGTCGCGAAGAAGTCCCCTTCACTCTGGAACACGCTCTCGTCGAGGATGATGTTCACGCCCGAGACGTCCGAGAGGAAACTGAGCACCTGCCGTATGTCGGCCTTGGTGAAGGAGAGGGTGACCCTGGTGAGCATGGCCTCGTTGATGTCGCCCGGCTCGATGGGGCCGCCGGGCGCGATGGGCGCCAGACCGTCGCGCGAGCCCTCGCCGCGCCTCTCCTGCGACCACAGGCGAGTCGGTTCGAGAGCCATGTCGCTGCCGACCAGCCCCACCTCGCTGACCGTGGACCTCATCTGTGATTCGACGTGGGCCAGCCGGGCCTCGTGGATGAGCCTCTCGGCCTGCCTGTATCGCGGATCACCGGGCGGCAGAACGACCAGAACGCGCTCCCACGCCTTCTCGGCCTGCTCGAACAGGCCCTGGTCGAAGTAGCGCATGCCCTCGGCCGTGTACTGGCCGGCCTTCGCCCTGCCCTCGGTCGGGCCGGTCTCGGCCGCCTTGTCCGTCGCCAACTGCCAGTACTCCAGCGCCGTTGCATCGTCCGGGTTTGCGGCCAGGACGCGCTCGAGCGCCTTTATGGCCTCGTCGTACTCATCGCGCTTGTAATGCCGGATGCCGGCCTTGCGCGTATCGGCGAGCTCCTTCCGGCGGTCGGCCTCCTCGCGATCGCGCTGCTTCTCGATCTCGCGGTCGGCCTTGGCGAGGAGATTCTTCGCGTCCTGGTGGTCGGGGTTCTGTTCGAGTATGAGGTTGAGCCTGCCGACGGCCTCGTCGTACCGGCGACGCTCGAAGAGTTCCTCCGCTTGCTTGTAGAGGAGCCTGTTGCGCTCGGCCCGCTCGAAGGCGAGGCGCTCGGCGCGGAACTCGGCTTGGCGGAGGGCGTCGCCGACGGCGTCGGGCGGCGCGTCGGGCGGGAGCTGCGGGGTATACGCCGGCGCGGCCGGCGGCATGGGCTCGGAAGGCTCCGTGAGCTCGGCAGCCACACCTTCGCTGTCGGCGCGCGTGGCGATACGCACGGAGACCCGCCGGCTCGGCCGGGTACCGAGATTGTCGAATACGTCGCGGCCGACCGGGGCCGACCCACCCAACTCTGCCCCGGCTGCGGCGGGCTCGACGGGCTCGGCGGGCGGCTGGGGCAGCGTCGCGGGGGCCTCCGGGGCCTCGGGCGGCGGAGGGGGCGGCGGAGGCGCAGTCTCGAACCCGGCCGCCGCCTCGGCCCGCTCCAGGTAGTCCCCGGCCAGCGGGTGCTGCGGGTCCATCTCGACGACCCTGCGGAACGTATCGGCCGCCTCGGCCATCCGCCCGTCCCTATACTGCTGCATGCCTTCGAGGAAAAGGGCGTTGACCGTGGCCGCGTCCTGCGCCCAGCAGACGCCGAGCAGCACGGCCGCAACCAGCACCCCGGCTATCCCCGACCTCATTCTATGGCTCTCCCCAACTCGGCCGTTTCACCGCCCTCGGGCTCGCCTTCGGGCGGCGTCTCCATCGCGGGCCCGGGCATCAGGCCGCGCGCGGCGACCTCCACGCCCTCCACGAGTTCGTAGATCTGGCCGGTGTCGTTGTCTTGTATCTGAACAGTCTTCCCGTCTATGACCTTCAAGAGGGTAACACGCCCGTCCCGGCTAGTCGAGCCCTCTGTTAGGGGGTTGAACGTGGTTTTGTCCCGGGGGTTGGCCGTGTTGACCAGCTCGATGAAGAACCGCATCTGGTCGTTGACCGTGGCCTGCCCCGCAAGCTTCCAGGCCCTGGCCGCCCGGACCGTCACCACGGGCGGATCGCCGCCCGCCTTAGGGGGTTCCACCTCGACGGGAACCTGGCCGAGCTCCTGGAAGGGGTTGCGCCGCGCAAGGTCCTCGAAGTAGGTGGGGGGCTTGGGGCTGACGCGGGCGCGGAGCGCCTCGGCCCTGTCCTTGGCCTCCTGGACGCGCTCCTCGACCCTGGGCCCGCGCAGGCCGCCACGACGGACGGGGCCACCGTATCCCCCGGCCCCTCCGTCGACCGACGGCGGGAAGAGGAACTTGTACGCCACCAGGCCTACTAACGCCAACAGCAGCAGGCCGGTGACGGCTTTCTCAATATGCGCCGTAAGGGTTTTGACCCGCAGGGTCAAAGCCGGGGGTAGCGCTGGCACTTAGCGGTATCTCCTCGAGCTGAGGCTTGGCGAAATAACTGGAAACAAGGAAGCTGGCCAGGAGGTAATGGTCGTACTCCGGCGTGAGATCGGCGGCCTCCTCTCTGACCCGATCCGAGCCGCGGCGCGTTGCGATGCGCTCTATCTTCTGCGTAACGGATACCACTTCGAGGCCGCGGACGGCGTAGTAGCGCGGCGCGGACTGCAACGCGTGGAGGAAGTTCGTCAAGGCGTCCACGCTGCAGGCCAGCGTGAAGTTGACGTCGACGCGCTCGAACAACCCGTCGTCGACCGGCGCGGTCTCGTCGGGGCTGTATCTGTTTCTGGCGACGATCTGATCGAACGCCTCGACGGATCGCGCCCGCGAGGCCTGCGCCATACCGACTATCTCGCGCCGGATGCGCAGTTGGGAGAGCAACTTGGGGACCTCAGCGGTCTCGGGCAGCTTCGTCTCGCCGAAGCCCAGCGTCCGGTCGTAGGAAAAGTCGAAGCCGGCCGGGTACAGCGACTCGAGCTCGGCCTGAGCCTTCGGAAGCTCCACAACCCAGTACTGCCGGGCGTCCTCGCCCTCGGGGACCTCAGGCATTTCATCGAGGCCGAGGTCGCCAAGCGCCTCCTCGTAGCCCTTCTTCGTCTCGGCGGCAAGCTCCTCAACACGCTCGACCGTCTCGGGCATCGGCGGCCCGAAGGGCCAGGCCGGACCCGAGTACTCAGCCAACTGCCTCTGGGCCATCTGGAGGCTCCCGGAGACCTTCGCGCCCGCCAGTATCGACGGCAGCGCCAGCCCGGCGAACAGAAGCACGCACAAGACGACCGCGCCGATCGTGACCGCCACCACCATGTGCTCGCGCACCCAGCTCATAGCGCACCCTCACTTCCGCCGGAGGATGAGTCGGCCACGGTGAGGTTGAGCTGGAAGCGGTAGATCTTCTGGACCGGTGGGGCCTCGACCGGCCGGCCCCCGGGCCCGACAAGCGTGCGGTCGGGCGGGTTCTCCAGCATGTCCTCGCCCATCTTCCACAACGCGGTCGGGTAGCCGCCCAGGTCGGCGCTTTCGAACAGCGGCGAGCTGGACAGCCTCTGGAGGAACTCGGTGATGTAATCGGTCCTCTGTGCATAACCGGTTACGATGAGCGCGTCGCCGGCCTCGACCCCGGCCGCGGCTCGCGCGCCCATCGGACTCGTGTAGGCCAACGAGCCGCCCGGCGCGCCGGGCGCGCCCATGGCTCCCGGCATGGGGGCCATACCGCCACCGGGAGGCGGAGCGCCTATCGCGCCGCTTCCCATCGGAGCGCCCCCGACCCCGTCGCCTAGAGACGGCCGCGACCTCAGCAAGTCGCGCCCGCGACCGGGACCCTCGGCGCCGGCCTCCTCGGTCCTGAACGATTCTATCCAGATATGGTCCTCGCACAGCCGCGCGACCTCGAGCAGGACATCGGGCCAGAGGTCGCGGTCGGCGACGAGCTCCTCGACCTTCTCGATCTTGCCCGCGACGCCCGAGTAATCCCGCTGCGCCTGCTTCAGCGCCGACTCGTTGCGTCGGTAGATGCGCAGCTTGTTGTCTATGGACTGAAGCTCCGTGTTGTACAGCGACACCTTCTCGCGGGATATCTGCCCGAAGAGCAGTATGCTGGCCGCGGCTAACGCGCAGCAGGCCCCCACGTAGGGGATCTTCTTGCGCATCTCTTTGGCCGCACGGATGGACTGCGGAATGAGGTTGATATTGATCTCGCAGGGGCCGATGCCGCGCATGGCCAGACCCACCGCGACGCTGTACGTGGGGTCGACGGCGTCCTCGGGCGTGACGTCGCCGTCGGCTATGAGGCCCTCGAAGGGACGCGCGACGGCCACGACGGAGCCCAGGCGCGCGCTGAGGTAACCGGCGAGGTCACCCAGGTTGGCCGCGCCGCCGGAGATCAGTATCTTGTGGACGGTCTTGCCCCGAAGCTGCGAACGGAAGTAGCCGATGGATCGCTGGACCTCGAAGACCAGGTCGTCGAGGACGCCCGAGACGGCCTCGGCTATCGCGGCGGCGCGATCGTCGAGCTGATGCTCGGGGGACGGCATGACGGGCGGTGCGCTCCCCTCGGAGGCCAAGAGCGCCTTTGCCTCCTCGCGGTCGACCGAGAGCTTCTCCGCGACGGCGTCGACCATCCGCGCCGCGCCCACCCGTATGCTGGTCGTCCAGCAGAGCCGGCCGTCGCGCTCGATGGAGAGGTCCGACGACTTCGATCCGATGTGCAGCAGGACCGTCGTCTTGCCCTCCTCGATGTCGCCGGAGGCCTTCAGCGCGTTGTAGACCGCGAGCGGCTCGTTGTCGATGATCGAGGGCGTGAGGCCGAGCGGCTTCAGGCGGGAGATGAGGTCCTCGACGATATCGACCTTGACGGCGACGAGGACGATGTTGGCCTCGGTGGGGTCGGCGGACGAGAGGCGCTGGTAGGCCCAGATGAGTTCGTCGAGGGAGAACGGGAGCGTCTGCTGCGCCTCGTAGGTGACGATCTGGTCCATCTTGCCCGAGGCGACGGGGGGCAGTTTGGCGTACCTGGTGAAGGTATTGGAGCCTTGCGTGGCGACGGCGAGGTCGCCCCTGCGGGACTTGGGATCGCCGAGGAGATCGGTGAGGATCTCACCCACCCTTGCCTCGGCGGCGCCTGCGCCGCCTTCGGCCGGCACGCCCAGGGGCACACGGACGGCGCGCACGACGTGTATCCCGTCGCGCTCCTTCCGCAACTCCACCAGCTTCACGGAGCTGGAGCCTATGTCCAAGCCGAGGCCGACTGCGGATCCTGCCATCAGATGCCCTCAGTCGCCCGCATGACAAGCGAGGAGGTGAAATCAGCAGAAGAGCCCGTATTTCCCTTGGCTGGTCGCGCGGCCGGAAGAAGCCGCCGACCGTTTCGCCTACCGCGAGCCGCGGCATACGGGCTTCGTCTTATCATCACCCAAGCCCCAGCGCCGCCGTGACGCCAGGGCCGGACTACACTATCAGTTATCGGCCAATCTGTCAACGCCATTCTCTCCCGGGGCTTGTGCGTGTGGGGCGGCCTGGGCGGCCCTGTCCGGCACCCTCGTGGGGACGTCTGGCCCCCCTCCCACGCCTCTCCGGCCCGCCGCGCCCCCCTTCCAGCGCCCCCCTTCCAGCGCCCCCCTTC
>Ga0272442_10012434_pt1 | contig 10278 bp, 10 predicted proteins | sample SSMForm2O_FD_200262 | JGI IMG/M metagenome (GOLD analysis project Ga0272442, IMG submission 200262) | Marine sediment archaeal communities from Little Sippewissett salt marsh, Falmouth, MA, United States - SSM-Form-2O | ecosystem: Environmental > Aquatic > Marine > Wetlands > Sediment ... | reverse complement strand
GTATAGTATAAGGTGTAATTCTGTCATCAATCTCATCTTCAGTTTTATCTTCATCTGTTTCTTTTTCTTCCCCATTTATTACAAGATAATACGCTGCTAATCCAGCAATTACTAGAATTACTACTACTATTGCTGCAACAATTTTAGTTGAAATTCCCCCAGCCATATATATTCACCTGAAAAGCCATATCTGATTTTTCTAAATAATATTAATCACTTAATATATAATACTATCTGTATAATATATTATGAAAATTTATATGTTTGATTTATAAAAAAATATTAGCTAAATATCTAAATAAACGAAACATGTAAAAATAAGTTCTTGGTTATCAGTTTTAGTCATGAAGATTAAAAACATCCAACTAAAGACAATTGAAGCAAGACGATATCTTGACCAGGCTGAAAGACCCAAACAAGTAAGGATTGATCATAACAGCACTGTTTCTCAAATGACAAACTTAAAAAACGACCTGGCTTCAATCTCCTTTCAATATACAGCAAGTTATGGACCCGTGGGAATGATTAAACTAGAAGGATCACTATTATATGAGGATAGTGATGCAAGAAAAATCACCAAGCAGTGGAGCGAGACACGTAAGATGCCCGATAAAATTGCAGGTCATATTCATACTGCAGTTATGCATGCATGTGTACCTGAAGCAGTTGGCCTTGCAAAGGACTTAGGTCTTCCACCACCGATACCATTGCCACAGGTGAGACTGGGAGCGAAACCAAAGACTGCTAAGATAGACGGACCTGAGATTGCCTAATTTTTCTTTGACAATCTAAATAAATCATTTTCCTATTTACCTTTTTTTGATGGAATCGATTGTCATAAACATTGGCGGGTCTGTATTACTTTCAGATGATGTTGATAATTCATATTTTAGTAAATTAAGAAATTTATTATCTGAATATTGCAAAAAAAACAGAATCTTCATAGTAATAGGTGGCGGAAAAATTGCAAGAAACTATATTGAAATTGGTAGACAACACGGTCTTGATGAGGAAAAACTAGATCGATTAGGTATTGATGTAACAAGGATAAATGCCAAGATTTTCTCTTTTATTATTGGATTGGAGAATTACAAAATACCTATTTCAACCGATGAGGCAAAAAGGATTGATTCTCCCATCGTAGTGATGGGCGGAACAGTTCCCGGCCATAGCACAGACATGGTTGGTGCCGAGCTTGCAGACAAAGTTAACGCTTCTAAGTTTATTATCGCCACTAATGTGGATGGGGTCTATGACAAGGACCCGAATAAATTTGGTGATGCAAAACAGCTCAGAGAGGTAGCAATTAAGGATCTTATCAAGGAATATGGAACAGATTGGACTTTGGCAGGAAAAAATATGGTAATAGATGGACCTGCACTTGATATAATCTACAAAGCAAAGCTTCCAACATATGTTTTAAATGGAAAAAAACTCTCAGAGCTTGAAAAACTACTTGATAACAAGCAATTTAATGGGACTGTAATAAAAATATAAAAAGATTGTAAGATAATTCTTATCTTACAAAATCTATGTTCATTTTTTGGTCTGTTACTGGTTGAATGACCGGGCTTTGCCTGATTGATGCTAATGGGTTTGGTCCTAGAAGATTTGGTGATTGAACACCTGTCATAATTGCCATGACCCTGCATTTGCCTTCAAACTCTGGTATTACTCTAGCACCAAGTATGACATTTGAATAGCAGTCCAGGTCGTTTGTTAGTCTTTTTGCAACATCCTGAACATATTTAAGGCTCATGTTTGGTCCGCCTGTGATGTGAACAAGCGCTCCATTTGCCCCCTTATAATCAACATTCAGTAATGGATGGTTAAGTGCTTCCTCTACAATTGCGTCAACTCCAGCATCCTCTTCTGCTTCTCCCCATAACATGACCGAAAGTCCACCTTGGTCCATTATGGCCTTCATATCTGCATAATCAAGATTAATCAAAGAAGGAATGGTAATTGTCTCGGATATCCCCTTTACGGTTTCTGCTATCATCTGGTCCATTACAGAAAATGCCTGATTTATTGGTAGATTTGGAACAAATTCTAGTAACCTGTTGTTGTCCAATACAACTGTACTGTCTGCCTTTGTCCTGAGCTTGTCCAGTCCCTCATCTGCCTTTACAAGCCTTGCTCTTTCAACATTGAATGGTGTTGAGACCATACATGTTACAACTGCATTGTGCTTTTTTGCAATCTCTGCAACTACGGGCGCTGATCCGGTACCTGTTCCCCCTCCCATTCCTGCAGTAATGAACACAAGGTCTGAGCCGTCTATCAACTCTTCAATTTCGTGAAGTGATTCACGAGCAGCACGCTCTGCAACATCTGGAAATCCACCAGCTCCCAACCCTCTGGTTATTCTTGAACCGATAAGTATCTTATGGTTCGCCTCAACAAGGTCGAGGGCTTGAGCATCTGTGTTTATGGCAATCGTGTCTGCTCCCTTTACTCCCAATTTATTCAATCGGGTAACAGTGTTTCCTCCAGCTCCACCACATCCAACGATTGTAATTCGTGGTGTGCCAAACATATCTCCTTTTTTTAAATCAAATTTACTTTCTTCTTCTTTTTTATTTTCAATAGCATTTGTTATAAAATCTTTCATGTTTTTATTGTCTCCCATTCCATTCCTCCTAAATATAGTGGTAGTTCGAAGGACGCCCATCCCTAGGCGTCCTTCTATAGGGGTGCATCCCATCCCCTCCTAATTTTTTACCATCATTTTTTCATGTAAGGTTCGATAGATTCCACAGCAAGCTCGAGCTCTTGGACTTTTTTGATTTTTTCCGCCTTTTCAATTATATTGTTGGCGTAATTTTTTACAAAATCATTTACTGCATGCCGGATAACTTCTGACCTTGTTGCAAATTCTCCAGCTCTTACAAAAAGATCTATTGAATGAATATTGTGCTGGGGAAGTCTTATAGTTATCCGCTGTGTATCCATTGTTTCTCCTCACATTCACCATTGACAGACTGGTATCATATATACGTCATTTACATGTCTTTTGGGCATCTGACAAACGACAAATGACATCCAATGTCTGACAAATGTATAATCGAATGGGTCGTTTAGTTTAAATAATTTTCGTTATTTCTTGCACATAAATATGCAGGTAATTATACAGATATTTATACGTTTAAAATCCTGCCAAAAGCAACAGTCCCAGAGATCTTTTCGATCTTGACTTTTACAGACGTACCCTTCACTGCACCAGCCACATAAATGGTGTATTTATCAAAATAGGCTATACCATCACCCTTTTTACCAATGTCCTTAATTGTAAGGTCATATGTACTACCTTCCTTCAATGATTCAGAAGGCTGTGTGACTGTCTTTTTCTTACGAGATTTAACAGATCGAAATGCACCACATGCATCACATCTGATGAGAGTGGTCCTGCCCTGCTTTACCAAATGTGTATCCGGCCGATTACACTCAGAGCACATGACATAAGTATCAATATATTCCTTTAACTTGTCCTGGACGCTCTTCATTGGTATTTTTCCCTGAAAAACCACCCTGCTTCCCTCTAGTTCTCCAGCAGTTCCTAGTCCTCCTAATAAATACTTTAAAATAAGTTCAGGACTTCGGTTAATGGCACTGGAAATCTTATCGAAATTCTTTATTACGGTTGTATTTCCCTCATAAAAAACCTCGGCCTTTGGAAGTTTGAATCTATCGTCTAAAATCTCATTTTTAGGAGTACTATCCATTACACGTTTCAACAATGATTTATAGTCATTTTCTGTCATACTTAAAAAAGGTTAATATAATTAGTTACTAAAAAACTTCCGTTGAAAAAATAAAAGATCCCCTCTAAAATTCCCTAATATTTTATTATGTTGGGTTTAACTCTTTTCCCCAATACCAATAAACCATTTTTCATTGCTTCTTCAGCAACTTCGGTTTGCCTTGTATAGACCTTACTGTTCCCTTTGGTCCAATACCAAATGAATTCAGTCATTATCTCCCCCACAATTATGGTATTACAATTTAGTGACAATAAAAAGTTGTATAAATATTTTATTAAATTTAAAAAGAAGATATTTTTACATTTTTCTTCAATAAAATTGATTAAATTTTTAAAAAGGCCTGGGGAATGATGTAATTTGATAAAACCCTCCTTAACCAAGAGACAAAATGTTCCGATTAACCTTGAGAAATCTAGATAATTGTAGATAACTCCAGACCTGAAAAATTAAATGTGTTTATTGTTATTAAATCTTATTAAAAGCATACAATGGTTTAGAATCTGCTAAAAAAAATGGAATGACTGAAAAGAGATTTTTTCCTTTTCAGCCCAAATTAAGTTTTTAAAATTGTTGTTGGGTCTTCCAATATTCTCGAAGTTCGTCTAAGGTCTTGTCTAGGGTTACTGTGTCTGAGACTTGGAATATGTATTGGGTTGGTATTGGCATTATTGTATTGTATGGTAGGTTCCATGTTTGACATAGGTATGGGTCTACGAAACATCCGTAGTTCTGCAGTGTTCCGCCTGAGTCAACCCAGCAATATACTGTTCCAACTCTGGAATGTGTTTTGTCATATACTGGCATTTCAACTAGTTTGTCTGTTGGGCATGTGGTAGATCCACAGGTTACTGTTTTATTCCAAAATTTAGATAGCTCATCCATTGTCCTGTTTAGATTTACACAATCTCCAACTTCTTTGATATAATCATTATAGACAGGTATTAGTTTATGTGTGCCTCTAAAATAGGTGCATCGAGTGTTTTCATTGGGTTTAATTCCAAAGAAATAGCCTGGATAGTTTTGATTCCAACTGTTCCAGATCTTGTCAATGCAACCAACAGGTATACCATTTGCGTCACAAACTTCTTTTCCAACTAATTCATGGGGGTTATTAACTTTCATATCCCATCGCACCTCAAATATATGAGACCCCATTGTATATTTAAATATAAGCTTTTTGATATTACAAATGTTTTATTTTTTAAGGTTTTATTGTTATAATATTTAAAATAATTGTGTGTTATTTATTAACAGAAAATTACAAATTTTCGTTTTTTCCTTTTTAATATATAAAAAAGTGCTAATATCATTAAGTATATTTTTTTATCATTCGACTTTTAATACTTCTGCATGTGACAATCAGTCCACATCGACTTGCATACTCTGCAAAATCTGGATTTGTTGTAAACAATGTAATTAATTTATTTGGTTTCTTTATTACATATATATATTTAATTTTCCTATTTCTCTTTTTATTGTTAATCAATCCTGTATATACGATATTTTTGCAAAGATATCTATTTTGGATGAATGTTTGCGCCATGGAAAACCACAATGTACGGTTTTACAGGTTTTTTTATAAAGGTTTTATTTTACACTTCTTATCCAGTTTCTTTACATCTGTTTTCAAAATAATCAATGATTTTTAATGTTTATTAAAATACTTTTTATATTATTTTTTTAAAAAATTTTTAATATGTCTGAGGAATTTAAAAAAACATTTAAATTATTTAAAATCATTAAATACAAAATTTATTAATATATAATACTGTTACCGAGAAAAAGTTAAATCATAAATAGAACAAATGGAGAAGCAAATATGGTTGAGTTCAAAGTTGTTGTTAATGATACAAAAACAGGGAAATCTCATCAGGTTCAAGTCAGTGGACATCATGCAAATTCCTTAATTGGAAAAAAAATTGGGGATGAAGTTGATGGAATTTTCATATCCCTTCCAGGTTATAAGCTTAAGATATCTGGGGGGACAGATAAAGATGGTTTTCCAATGAGATCAGATCTACCAGGTACAGTTAGAAGGAGATTACTAATTAGCAAAGGAAAAGGCTTTAATGCAAAGGAAAATGGCATTCGCAGAAAAAAATCCATTCGTGGTAATTCTATAAATCAAGATATTGTTCAGATAAATATGAAAGTGGTAAAACATAGTGCCAAGCCAATTGAAAAATTAATTCAAAAAGAGGAAAAATCTGAGGAAGGTAAAAAAGAGGAACCGCAAGAGGAGCAAAAATGAGTCTTCCAAGGCAACCTGAAATAAATATAGGCATGATAGGTCATGTTGATCATGGAAAAACAACCTTAACACAAAGGCTGACTGATAAATGGACAGATGAACATTCTGAGGAGCTTAAGAGAGGTATATCAATTAAACTTGGATATGCTGATGCTGCTTTCTATAAATGTGTTAAATGTGCGGAGCCTGATTGTTTTTGTTCGAAAAGTCAATGTCCAAAATGTAAGAGCCCTGCAGAACTTTTAAGGGTTGTTTCTTTTGTTGATGCTCCGGGTCATGAAACACTCATGGCAATAATGCTTTCAGGAGCAGCAATAATGGATGGGGCAGTCCTTGTTATTGCAGCAAATGAGCATTGTCCACAACCTCAGACCAGAGAACATTTAACTGCTCTTGATATTGCAGGAATTAAAAACATTGTCATTGTTCAAAACAAGGTTGATCTTGTCTCAGAAAAGGTTGCATTAGGTAATTATGAACAGATTAAAAAATTTATAAAGGGAACTGTTGCTGAAAATGCACCAATCATCCCTGTTAGCGCCCATCAGGATATCAACATAGACATTCTAATTAAGGCCCTACAGGACAATATTCCAACACCTGAAAGGGATCTTGACAAACCACCAATTATGTACACTGCAAGAAGCTTTGATATCAATAAACCTGGTTCACGACCTGATAAGCTTAGAGGTGGCGTTATAGGTGGGTCTATTATACAAGGCGTTTTAAGAAAAGGTGAAGAAATAGAGATTGCCCCTGGTAGAAAGGTTGAGGTTGAGAACCAAATGATATTGGAGCCTATTACAACCTCAATTGATTCATTGTTTACAGCAGGGAAATCTGTTAAGGAAGCCTCACCTGGAGGATTGATAGCTCTAGGTACAAGGCTTGATCCGACAAGGACGAAATCTGATTCCTTTGCAGGAAAGGTTGTTGGTAAAAAAGGTCAATTACCACCTACATTGGATAGTTTTGAACTTACCATTAATCTTCTTAAAAGGGTGGTCGGAACAATTGAGGAGAAGAATGTTGAGCCCATCAAGACAAACGAACCACTTATGCTTACAATTGGAACTGCAACAACAGTGGGAATAGTTTCAGACCTAAAAAGTGATAAGATCGGAGTCAAACTTAAGCTTTCCGTTTGTGCAGATTATGGACAGAGAATAGCTATAAGTAGAAGGATTGATGGCAGATGGCATCTGATAGGTTACGGGGAAATCCAGAAAAAAGAGTGATCCTTGACAGTAATGCCATTTTAATGCTTTTTGAGTTTTCAATTGACTTAGAATCAGAACTAACTCGACTTGTTGGCAAACACAGGATTATTGTTCCGGAGCCGATTTTAAGGGAACTTATATTTTTATCAAAAGATGGAAAAGGGCAAAAAAAGGTTAATGCAAAGGCAGCTCTAGAACTAATCAAGGATTATGATATAGTTGAAATAGAAGCAAAAAATGCTGATGATTCAGTTCTCAATTTAGCAAAAAAAGCAAAAGGTGTTGTGGTTACTAACGATAAGGAGCTAAAGAAGAAATTAAAGGAAAATTCGATTTCAGTGGTTTTTTTGAGGGGAAAAGGTAAACTTGAAAAAATTTAATTTTCTATTAATCTTGTTAGAATAATTTCAAGGAACTTTAAATATCATATTGTCTATTCCAGTTAAAATCCAGGTCGGGGTGGCTCAGCCTGGTTAGAGCGCCTGACTCATAAGCTCAGCTAAAGGGTTCGTATTAGCCAAGTGCTAAGAAATCAGGAGGTCGCGGGTTCAGATCCCGCCCCCGACATCTTATATCATTATTAAAAACCTATAGCTATGTATTCTGATAATCTAAGAATATCATGAATTTCAATTTATTATGTTATCAATTAATTTTTGTTGAGAATAGAACTGAATATTTCCATTAGAATCTAGATAACCATCTCCATAATTTGACCAACTTGCATAAGGAACATCTTTTGGTTGAGCCAATATCTTAATCTCTCTGAAATTGGGATTTAAATTTTTATCCTCTAATCTAAAAACAGACCAATTAGCTTTTATTGGATCAACTGGGGACCACCCATTTAAACTTGATACAAAATCACTTGTTAAATTTTCATCATATACATAACCTGTTACACCGATTTCTGTTTCATCCCAAACCTTATTATTAGGATCCAAAAAATCCCTATCTGAGGGCTCAGGGACATATTCATGGTTAAATTGGAATACACTAATAGATATTTTCTCCCAATCATTCTGATCGTAAGGTGGACCATTGGTCCCATGTGAATAATCCAATAATGTGGTATCATAAATACATTGATAGTTCATGACACTCCTGTAATCAACCCATTTATATTCATCTTTAGGCCACAGAGGAAAACCATAAGAATTATTATCACAGCCTTCAAATGTCCAAGGTGCTATTCCTATAGTATGTCCTATTTCATGCATCGCAACAGCTGCTATTGCTATTCTTTGACCTCTTATTGTAGGATTAATACCAAAACCAATGAGTAATCTAATTGCTTGTAAGGGTTTTATCTGTAACAATGGATCATATGAAATAATAATATTATCTCCATAATTTCCTTTAGTAGGGTAATTAAAACCTCCTTTATTGCCTACAACTAAATATCTGAAAATTCCCTTTCTTTCATCGGGGAAATAATTATTATAATATCTTAGCATCATACCAGATTCACCCGATAGTTTTTTGTAAAAAGGTAGCAAGTCTCCTCCACCGTTTATTGGTCCACCAGGCCAACCGTCATCAAAATATATTCTTATATCATGTTCTGCAAATTTCTCGATAATTGCTTGTTGACATTCTTTATAAAAATATCTATTTCTATCAAATAGTCCATTTCCTCTCATAACATCGACCTCTACATAGATATCTTGCGCGTATGGATCTGCAAACCATTTTCTGGTTTGGTATTCCTCTATATTTTCTATTCCATCTAGGTCTGGGTCTAATTTTTTATGGTCATCCCATGTGTGCGGGTCATATCCATATTTCCATTCCCAGTCTGTGGGTATACCATCTAAGTCTGGGTCATTTTTACTATCATCTCTGCGAGGGTCAGTGCCTAAGATGTTTACCTCTGTCCAGTATGGTATAAAATCATTATCAAAGTCTATTTGGTATATGTTGAACCATATCTCAAATGTTTCACCTAAATAGTAACCATATCCGTCTTTATCTTTATAGTTGTCATCTCCTTTCCATCGTCCGGTTCTATAGTCGTATTCCAGGTTTATTTGATCTCTTGGGATTTCTGTTTTTCTTTTTAATATGGCCCCTTTGGTTTCTATTTCTACTATTGTTAGTGTGATTTTTGAGGTTTTTTGTTCTTCTTTTACATCTCTCATTATACGGTATTCTTCGAACATGCTGTCCCAGGTATTGAATAGAATTTCTTCTTTTCTACCATGTTGTTCTATGTTTTTACTTTCGAATATTTGGCCATCTATCTCTGAAATGAAGTAGAATGTGGGCTCTTTTTTCCAGGAGTTTCCTGGTGTTTTTAATCTTTCATAAAGCCCTCTGTGTCTTATTCGTAGTACTTCCAGTATGAGTCCTTGATTTTCTAATGGACTTATACGATCATCTATTTCTTCTTGGAAAATTATATTATCAATAGTTTTATCTTTAGATTCTCTGAAATAATAGGTTATAATTAAGGAACCTGAAATTATTAAAAATGTAATTAGTAATAAAAAAGGTATAGAGATAATTTTATTTTTCCAATATTTTAAAATATTAATTAACCCCCTATAATAAATTGAGATTTTGTAGTGACACGTAATATATATTATGATATGAAGAATATTTATATAAATGTAACGATAATAAATATAAGAATAAAATATTTTATATATTATATAAAATACGGTTTTAATAGTTAAAAGAGTAAAAATACACATATTTTTTTTTAATTCAAATTCATTTCTATACTATTTAATGTATATAAATAAAGAAAGATCCAGATCATCTTTTTATATCATATTACTACCAAAAATCATACTCTAAAGGGTTTCTGGGAACCCATTCAGGTGGTTATACATGATAAACTATATTGTAATCTAACATATGTTTTATTTCAGTTTTACATGACCAAACAGTTTTACATTATTTTGAAAAAATAAATCTTATCAAGAAATGGTTTAAAATTGAAATCAAATCCCTATGTAGAAATAACGCAACAATTCTCAAGAATTACTTTCCAAAGCATAAAATACTTTAAAATTTTTATAGAGCTTTTTTAAAATTA
>Ga0272442_10012433_pt1 | contig 10279 bp, 11 predicted proteins | sample SSMForm2O_FD_200262 | JGI IMG/M metagenome (GOLD analysis project Ga0272442, IMG submission 200262) | Marine sediment archaeal communities from Little Sippewissett salt marsh, Falmouth, MA, United States - SSM-Form-2O | ecosystem: Environmental > Aquatic > Marine > Wetlands > Sediment ... | reverse complement strand
GGGCACGACGCTCTTCCTCGTTGACGACGGGCGGATCCTCGGCGTCGCGAACGTTCGGCATCGACTCACCGATCAACTGCGGCGGTTCGGCGGCCACGTCGGGTACTCGGTGAGGCCTTCGGAGCGTCGCAAGGGGTATGCGACCGAGCTGCTCGAGCGGGTCAAGGCGTACGCGCGCGGGACGCTGGGAATCGGGCGGCTTCTCGTGACTTGCGAGGCCGAGAACGTCGCATCGGCCCGCGTGATCGAGAAGTGCGGCGGCGTCCTCGAGGATGAGCGGCACTACGAGCCGGCGGGGAAGCGGGTCCGGCGCTACTGGATCCCCGTCTGAGCTCCCGAGATTCGGTCGACTGCCGCGATTGCTGCAGAAGAGCAAGGGCGCCCCGTCTCGTCGGCTGAGTTCCCCCTCAAGCCTTAGGCACCACCCGGTGGTCGCACGTTGTGTTGCAGGTCCCTACCCGAGCCGGGGCGCCGATGGAAACCGCGTCAGTCTAGCATGCTGTTAACGCTTTGTCAAGTTTTAGGTGATGGAGGTGCGTGTATCCTTGTCTATATGTCCAGTAGCCAGTGGATAGAAGACAAAGCAGGTCAATGCAAAATCCCAGTATACTGATCGTCAGATCATGCCGCGCAAGTACTACCGCATTGTATCAGCTGAGGGCGCCGTGCGTAGGGCACGGATCGTCGCCGGATTCACGTCGGCGGAGCTCGCCGAGACGATCGGCATCTCCCGGCCGATGCTCTCGTCGATCGAGAATGGGGCCGGGACGAGCGTGAAGACGGCGCACAAGATCGCCGACGCAGTCGGACGGCCGTTCGAGGACCTGTTCGTCGTGCTGGATGCGCGGTAGATCGGTTCGACGGCTCTTCGAAGACGAGCACGGGATGCACGTCCGGACTCCGTTGCAGGCCGGCGCACATCCCGTGAGATCCCCTCGGACGTCTCCGGTCCGGACTAGTCGTTCTCCGCTTCCGGAGGAGCCTCGGTGCCGTGGCCGAGGAGGTCGGCGATGTTCGCCTTCGGGTCGATGACCGGCTCGATCCGCGGTGTGGCGCATGTCATCAACGTGGTGACGCCGGGCCCGTGGCCGGCCAGCAGACAGTCCGAATGGACGACGATTCCGATCGTCACGGAGCCCTTCCGGTACGTCCTGCCGTACCGGTTGTCGTGATCGAGGAGTGCGACGAAGTCGCCGAACCGGATCTTGTCCAGCTTGTACTCGGCGACGGTCTCCGGATCGCTGGTCATGATGTCGTAGTCGCCGGTGCCCGGCTGGGTCGCGCCGACACCCGATCCCATGCACGCGGCGGGGACGGTCGTCGTCACAGGGATACGGAGCACTCCGCCGGCCTCCTCGATGTTCATCTTCTGCAGCAGTTCGGGGTCGAGGTTGAAGATCGAGATGTCCGGGTAGTCGGTAAGCTTCAACCCGAGACCGCGCCCGCGGATCACGATCTTGTCGTCGTAGATCAGCTTCTCCTTCACGGGACGTGGAAACTCGACGATCACGTGCTCGGAGCCGCCGTGGTGTCCGATGGCGTATCCGGTCGAGTTCTTCGCGGCCCCGGAGACGATCGTGGCCTCGTTGCCGGCGCAGGCGTACAGCTGGAACGAGTTGTTCGGATGCTCGAACGGCTTCTTCGTGTTCGCGGTGCAGCTGACGCTTGGCTCGACGTGGTCGCCAGCCCAGCCGAACGCGGGATCCCCGACTGCGACGTTCGTGGTGATCCCGCCGATCGACGGCAGGACGAACGGGTTCCCTTGGTGATCGACGCCCCATCTCGGCCGTGTCCTTGGCGGTCCTGGCTGGCACTGCAGCAGGAATTCGACGACTCGGTCTTCGTTGGTCTTGAGCATGATCCCTCCCCGTGAGGTTCCGGGGCGGCGCTAGGCGCTGTCCCGGCGCGGATTGTATCGTCTGTTGCGAGGTGGTGGTACCGGCGCAGCGGGTTTGTGGTCGCCTCGGTGCCGGGCTACGCTTCCATCGGATCGAAGGAGGAGGTGTCGATGCCGAACAGCCTGTACGAACGGATCTACGACGTGGTGAGTCGTATCCCGACGGGGCGGGTCGCGACGTACGGGCAGGTCGCCCGTCTTGCCGGTATCCCGAAGGGGGCTCGGCAGGTCGGGTACGCGATGGCGGCGCTTGGCCGGGGCGCGCCGAGGCCGGAGGTGCCGTGGCACCGCGTTGTGAATGCGAAGGGCGAATCGAGCATTGGGGGCGAGCAGATCAGGCGGCTCGAGGCTGAGCGCGTCTCGTTCGACGAGCGAGGGCGGATCGACCTGAAGCGATTCGGGTGGGCGGAGTTCGAGATGGAGGAGTTGCTCGGGTAGTCCGGCTGCTAGGCCGCTGCGAACGCCGCTTCGATCCTCTCGCGCAGCCCGTGCTTCACCGCATCGGACGTGAACGCCGCTTCCACGCCGGCGAGGACGATTCGCTCAACATCCTCTCGCTCCAGCGAGAACGCCTTGACGATGGCGGCGTACTCATGCGTCAGGTCGATCTGCGACATCAGCCGGTTGTCCGTGTTGAGCGTCACGGGGATCCCGAGGTCGAGATACCGCTTGAGCGGATGGTCGGCGTAGCTCTCCATGAACCCGGAGACTTGGAGGTTGCTCGTCGGGCAGATCTCCAGTGGGATCGCCTCTTCGGCGACCCGTTTCTCGACGGCCGGGAGCTTGAACAGGTACACCCCATGGCCGATTCGCGAGGCGCCGAGGTCGAGTGCCTCCTTGATGTGCTCCGGGCAGCATCCCTCGCCGGCGTGAAGGGTTACCGGAACGCCTGCGTCGTGTGCAAGCTCGACTGCCGCACGATGCATCGTCGGGGGAAACCCGCGCTCCGGACCTGCGAGATCGAAGCCGACGACCCCCTTGCCGCGGAACTGCGCCGCGAGCTGTGCGACCTCCATCGAACGTTCCGTCGTCTCGTCCCGTAGCGCGGTGAGAAGGAGACCGGCCTCGATACCGAACGCCTCTTTGGCTCGGGCGCAGCCCGCGGCCGCGGCCTGAACGACATCGCGCGGCGAGAGGCCGCACGTGGTATGAAGCAGCGGCCCGAACCGGATTTCAAGGTAGGCGACGTTCTCGTTGGCAGCATCCTCGCACAGCTCGAACGCGGCCCGTTCCAGCGCCTCGGCCGATTGAAGCACCTCGATCGTGTACCGAAACGACTTCAGATACTCCTCAAGGGAGCCTCTGGCTTCGGGGATGACCGCACGGCGGAGGTTCACCGAGGGCGGGAACTTCCGATCGGCCGGAAGATGCTTGGCGAGATCCAGGAACGTTCCGAGCCGGAGCGAGCCGTCGAGGTGGACATGGAGCTCCACTTTCGGGATCCGCCGAAGCCACCTAGTTGTCATGCGACTACTCTACGCGGTCGCGGCGGATCGGGCAAAGCGCGGGAGCTGCGCCGACGTGGGATCGGGGGGGATAGGGTCTACGGTTTCGCCTGCGAGAGGCCGTTGGGATGAAGCCGGCAACCCGGAAGCGTGGACGAAGCCACGACGGGATGGCATCGGTGTCCTGTGCGGTCCGGGCGCGACGGCAGCTGTCGGGCTAGATGTTGGTATGCATCTTCCGACGGGCGGCATCAACCTTGTGTGCGAGACGATCGGTTGCACCGGCGCGATCGTCGATCTTGATCGACAGCGATACGCGCCCCGACGATTCGAGGAGCCGGTCGCGGCATGCCTTGATCACGGCCATCACCTCGTCCCACTCCCCTTCGAGGTTCGTCCCCATCGCATGGAGCTCGTACGCAACGCCGCTTGACTGGATGACCTCGAACGCCTTTGCGATGTGGGCGCTGAGGCTCTCCCCGGCGCCAATCGGCACGATCGAGAACTCAGCGATCATTCGTGTCTTCTCCTTCGTGCGGAACCCGCGGACCGATCGGTTCGATCGAGAAGACCACCGGGCGCAGTCCGTCCGGGCAGCAAGCGATCCACTTCCCGGGAACGGTTGTCCTGGAGAGGTCTGCATCGAACGCAGCGAGCATCACACCGGTGTGAATCGCACGCCACGCGTTCTCGCAGAACCCGTCCGGCCTCTCCGGCCAGCCTTCGACGAGGAACTCCTGGCCGTCGACGAAGGCCGGACAGCGATGGACCGGCCGCCGATCGGTCGGCACGTGGGCGCGGACCAAATCCTCGAACAGCTCGCGGCGCAAGACCGCGATGCGAACAGCTCGGACCATTGCCCCCCCTTCGTACGCATGGCGAATCGGCTACTCCTCGGCCGGAACCGTCAGCAGGTAGTCCGCCTGCGCTCCCTGACCCTCTACCGAGAGGATGCCGGCCCGTACATCGATGGCCACCGCGGCCCAGCTCGGCGGTGTGTCCTGATCGACCATGGCTTCGAACGTCACGTAGTGGATCCCGTCGAGCACCTGATGGGCGTTTTCGTGCTCGTGTCCCTGGAAGACGGCGAGCACGTCTCCGTCCGCGGCGAGGACCGCGCGAACCTGGTCCTGATTCGCCACGGTCGGCCGGCCCCAGGCTTCGATGAAGTCGTCGAGCGGCTGATGGACGAGCACGATGGTCGGGGCATCCGACGTGTCGAGATCGGACCGCAGCCAGTCGAGCTCTTCGTCCGGGACGAAGCCGGCGACGCCGGTGTAGGTGTGGGCGAGGTCGGAACCGTCCTCGGCGAACTGAACGTCGAGGACGACGAAGTGGTATCCCGCCACATCGAAGCTGTAGAACGTCGAATCGATCCCGAGGATCGTGCGGTACTGCTCCTTGTCGAGATTGTAGACGTCGTGGTTCCCGATGACGTGATAGCGCGGACCGTCGAACGTCGCGTACAGCGTCTCGGCCCACGCGAGGATGTCGGGGATCCGCGCCGGGTCGCCCGGCTCGGCTCCGAGCACGACCCACCCGTTGACGAAGTCCCCGAGTTCGACGACGAAGTCGGCATCCCACCCGTTCATCGCTTCGGTGAACGCGGCCAGCCGCTCCGCCGTGTTCGTCATCCGCTTTCCCTCGAGCGGCGAGTCGACATCGTGCGCGTGGAGATCGGCGAGGATGCCGAAACGAACGACGGCCGGGTCATCGCTGGCGATGAGGGTCACCCAGCCCGCTCCCAGGATGAACAGGACGAGGAAGACGCCGACGGTGCGCTGGCGAGACGACTGCATCGGGTTCACTAGTACGGCAGCTCCCACGACTCTTGGAGCCCGAACCCCTCGATCCGAATTGCCCGTTCGACCGGGTCGAGGGTCATCTGCGCGAAGGTCGGCGGACTCGGCTCCGTGTGGTCGACCATCGCAGCGAAGGTGACATAGTGGATCCCGTCGATCTCCGTGTAGCGGTTCTCGTGGTCGTGCCCCTGGAGAACGGCGATGACGACGCCGGAGTCGCGGAGCACGCCTTGGACCTCGAGGTGGTTGACGACCGGCGGACCGCCGGCCAGCGACTCGAAGTTCGAGTCGAGCGGCTGATGGATAGCGACGATCGTCGGGAGGTCCGTAGCGGCGAGATCGGCGGCAAGCCACGCTACCTGCTCGGGTGGGATGCAGCCCTTGGTTCGCATGAAGACGTGATCGTACGGGGTCCCGTCCGGATTGAACTCCGCGTCGAGCACGGCGAAGTGATAGCCGCCGCGATCGAAGCTGTACGCGCCTTGCTCGAGTCCCATCGCGGCGAGGACGTCCGGTTTCGACAAGTCGTACATGTCGTGATTGCCGAGAACGTGGTACAGCGGCGCGTCCAGCCCCGACAGCAGGACGAGTGCCTCTTCGAGCAACGCGCCGATCCGCATCGGGTCGCCCGTCAGGCCACCCAATACGAACGCCCCGTTCACCAGATCGCCGAGTTGGAGGACGGCATCGGCCGGCCAGGCGTTCATCGCGTCGACGAACGCGGCGAGCCTCTCGGCGTAGTTCACCATGACCTTCCCCTCGGCCGGCGAGTCGGTATCGTGGACATGCACGTCGGCGACGATGCCGATGTGTAGCGAATCCGACGCCGCGCCGACGATTCCGATGACGAGAACCGCAGCCCAAACGACCGCAACTAGAACCATCCAAGATCTTCTTCGCATGATCCCCTCCCGAGCGCTGTGTCCGCGAGGAAGCCTATCGATCGGCGGCCGCTCGGGCAAGGCTTGAGCCGGAGGTCCGGTCGCGGTACGCTGGCCGTCAATGGGCGAATCGACGGATGTGATGAGGCTTCAAGCGGAGGTTCACCGGACCGCGGTGGAGCACGGATGGTGGGAGCGGGAGCGGCCGGTCGGTGAGGTCCTGATGCTCGCGGTGACGGAACTCGCGGAGGCGATGGAGGCGTACCGAGACGGAAACCCCGGGAGCGAGAAGATCCAGGGATTCTCCAAGGTCGAGGAGGAGCTGGCAGACACGATCATCCGGATCCTCGACTTCGCCGGCGGGATGGGCTACGACATCGACGGCGCGCTTCGTGCCAAGATGACCTACAACGAGACGCGGCCGTACCGACACGGAGGAAAACTGGCGTAGCGTACCATCGGGCTAACCGACCGCTTCGAAGCCGAGCCGAAACGCGCGAGCGTTTGTGTCGATGACGGCGGCCCCCTTGTCGGTGAAGAACGCCTCGATCGCCTGGACGAGCGAGGCTTCCGGCAGCCCGAGGAACGGGGCGCCGGCGCCGAGCATCACCATGTTTGCCGCCTGTGCGGCGCCGGCCTCTGCGGCCAGAGCGGGCGCATCGATCAGCCGGTATGTCGTTTGGCGTTCGATCTCGGCGATCACGGAGGCTTGGTCCGGGTAGTCGGGGATGTTCACTACCGGGGCGGTGCTCGTCACGATCGCGCCATCCGAGGCCAGATACGGCAGGTACCGCAGCGCCTCCATCGGCTCGAGCGCGAGGATCAACTCGGCGGCTCCACGGCGGACCAGGTTCGAGCGGATCGGGCGATCGGCGTAACGCAGATGACTCTGCACGACGCCGCCGCGCTGCGCCATGCCGTGCACCTCGGCTTGCCGGACGTGGAGTCCGAGGCCTCGCGCCGCCTCACCGATCACCGCGGCGAGGGCGAGGAGCCCTTGCCCGCCGACGCCCGCGAGGATGACATTCCGGTTCATCGAGCCTCTCCTTCCGTTTCCGCCTTGGCGGCTCGGGCGCGACGGCGGGCGGTCTGGATGCATTCGCGTTGTGCGATGATGACGGAGGGTCCTTCGTGGGCGATCTCCTGTCTGAGGATGGCGACGTTCTCGTCGTGGTTCCTCGGGTGGGGTTCGATCCGCCGGATGCGCGCTTCGTCGACGCCGAGGCCGGCGCAGATTCGCACCAGCCGGCTCTCCGCCGAGGAGGGCTGCCCGCCGGTCATCGCGATCGTGAGGTTGTCGACAATGATGACGGTCAGGTTGGCGTTCTCGTTGACGCAGTCGAGCAAACCGGTCATCCCGGAGTGGGTGAACGTCGAGTCGCCGATCAGCGCGATTGCCGGGTGAAGCCCCGCGGCGGCCGCGCCCTTCGCCATCGTGATCGACGCCCCCATCTCCACGCAGGTGTCGATCGCCTCGTACGGCGAGAGCGCCCCGAGCGTGTAGCAGCCGATGTCCGAGAAGACGACACCCCCGGCCGGCCGGTCGCCGAGCGCGGCGGTGATCGCCCTGCAGGTGTCACCGTGCGGACAGCCGGGGCAGAGGGCCGGCGGGCGTGGGGCCGGTACGGACGACGGTTCGGCGAGCGACGGTCCCTCGAGGCCGAGCGCGTCGGCGACGACTTCCGGCGTCAGCTCGCCGACGCGCGGCAGGTGCCCGGACAGCCGCCCGTGAATCGCGGGCGTCGATCGGATCGGCAGGCCGCGCAGCTTCGCTTCGACATAGGGGAAGCCCTCTTCGACGACGAGGACCCGCTCGCATGCGCCCATCATCCGCTCAACGTGCCCCGCCGGGATCGGGTACTGACCGATCTTCAGGATCGGGTGTCGGGGAGAGTCGCCGAGGGCGTCGAGAACGTATCCGTGGGCGATGCCGCAGGCGATGACCCCGAGCGACCGATCGGGTCCGTCGACGTAGCGGGTGAACGGGCTCGACTCGCTCTCCCGGAGGAGTTCATCCTGCCGGTCGACGAGCCGGGCGTAGCTTCCGCGCGCGAGAACGGGGAGGAGGACGTATCGCTTCGGGTCCTTCGGCAGGGAGAATGGATTGCGCGGCCGCGCGCTTCCGGTCGTGATCGTGCCGCGGGAGTGCGACAGCCGCGTGGTCATGCGAAGGAGGATCGGCATCCGAACCCGTTCGGATAGCTCGAAGGCGTGCGCCGGCGCCTCGTATGCCTCCTGCTGGTCGGCCGGTTCGATGCACGGCATCAGCGAAAGGTCGAGGTAGATCCGAGAGTCCTGCTCGTTCTGCGACGAGTGCATCGACGGATCGTCCGCGACGGCGATCAGGAGCCCGCCGTTGGAGCCGGCGATCGCCGAGTTGACGAATGGATCGGCGGCGACGTTCAGGCCGACGTGCTTCATGCTCGCCATCGCGCGCCGGCCGGCGTAGCTCGCGCCGATGGCCGCTTCCAGTGCGGTCTTCTCGTTCGCGGTCCAACGAGCGACGACGTCATCGTCGGCGACCTCGGGGCTCCTGAGGATGTACTCGGTGATCTCCGTCGACGGCGTGCCCGGATAGGCGTAGGCTGCCGAGAGCCCTGCGTCGAGCGCCCCGCGAGCAAGGGCCTCGTTTCCCAACAGCAGTTGGGTTGGCATGCGGTCCTCCCGTGTGCGTAGTGAAGGGACTTCGTGGGCCATCGCCGACAGGGTACGTGGATCGCCGTGGAGCCGCAAGGCGGCCCCGGCGAGGCGCCGGAGATCCGGTTGGCGCGTGCCTTCGAGCCCCGTGTTCGGTTGCTCCGCCCAGAGGGGGCCGATATACTGCGCTCGATTCCTTTCCAGAGATTCGCGCAAGGGGGACACTGACATGGGGCAAGCGAGAAACATCTGCCTGATTGGACATTCGGGATGCGGTAAGACGACGCTCGCGGCCGCGCTGATGAAGAGGGCCGGGATCAAGGAACAACTCGCGTTCGATGCCTCCCAAGAAGAGAAGGATCGCGGCCATACGATCGATCTGAACATCGGCACGTTCACGGCGAAGGACCTGACCGTCACGCTGCTCGACGCGCCGGGGGGCGACGAGTTCGTCGAGGAGATGTTCAAGGGTGTCGCCGTAGCCGATCTGACGTTCCTCGTGGTTGGGGCCGACCGCGGCGTCGAGGTCGTCACCGAGCGCGGGTGGGAGATCACCGGCGCCGCCAAGCGACCGACCGCTGTTCTGGTCAACCAGATGGACAAGGAGAACGCGAAGTTCGACGATGTGCTGGCCTCGCTGCGGGATCATTTCGACGGCAAGTTTGTCCCCCTGCAACTGCCGATCCGCGAGGGCCACGATTTCGTCGGCGTCGTCGATCTGATTGCGAACAAGGCGGTCCGTTTTGCGGACAAGGGGAACGCCGCCATCCCCGGCGATCTTGCCGGAGAGGCCGAGTCGGCGCGTGCCACGCTCCTCGAAGAGGTCTCGACCTACGATGACGAGCTGATGATGAAGTTCCTCGAGGACGAAGAGATCACGACGCAGGAAGCGGCGGCGGCGCTGACCGGGGCGGTCGCCGCGGGAGAGCTCGTCCCCGTTCTCTGTTCGTCGGCGACCGAGGGCAAAGGGCTCGACCAGCTGCTGGACGCATTCGGCGCTCTGGCGGGATCGAGCGGCGATCCTTCGGGCGCCACGCGCGCCGTGGTGTTCAACCTGACGAATGATCCGTACCTTGGACGGCTGTCGTTCGTCCGTGTCGTCGACGGAACACTCCAGGAGGGGAAGGCACTCATCGACGTGGGGTCGGGGCACAAGGTCGACGTCCGCGATCTGTACGCACTGGAAGGAACGACACAGAAGCGCGTTCCGAACGCGGAGTGCGGCCGAATCGTCGCGATCGGCAAGGCGGAAGACCTGAAGCTCCAGATGACGATCGCGGCCGATCAGGGCGCGGACGCGGTGGAGGTCCCCGAGTTTCCCAAGCCGGTCTACTCGCAGACGATCGAGCCGAAGAGCCAGTCCGATGTCGAGAAGATGAGCGAGGCGCTCCGTGAGATCTCGACGACGAAAGCGACGATCCAGGTCGATCGGGACCCGGTCACCAAGGAGATGCTGATCCACGGGATGGGCGACATCCACCTGTCGGTCTTCCTCGAGCGACTGAAGAATCGGTACAACGTCTCGCTCGAGACCCATCGTCCGAGCATCCCGTACAAGGAGACGATTCGGAAGAAGGCGACGGCACGCTATCGGCACAAGAAGCAGTCGGGAGGGCG
>Ga0272442_10012429_pt1 | contig 10280 bp, 14 predicted proteins | sample SSMForm2O_FD_200262 | JGI IMG/M metagenome (GOLD analysis project Ga0272442, IMG submission 200262) | Marine sediment archaeal communities from Little Sippewissett salt marsh, Falmouth, MA, United States - SSM-Form-2O | ecosystem: Environmental > Aquatic > Marine > Wetlands > Sediment ... | reverse complement strand
GTAAACTCGTGTTCAAATTTCTCCCTGCATTTTTAAATTAAATAAATGATGGTTTCGATTCAATTTTCCAGTTATAACAAAAATATTATCGACCTAAGCTTGATAATACCAAAGATATTTTGAGGTTTGGAAAATAAATATTCTGAAATGTTTCAAAATACCCGTCTTATAAATAAAGAAGCATAGTAATAGAACGACAATATTACAGATTAATGACTATGTCTAGTTTTTCTGTAAGTTCTTTGTAACGATTTCTAACAGTCACCTCTGTTACACCTGCAACCTCTGCTACCTCCCGTTGAGTTCTACGCTCCCCACAGATCACGGACGCTATGTAGAGAGAAGCTGCTGCTGCACCTGTTGGACCACGTCCACTGAGAAGCCCTTTTTCCTCTGATTCTTTTAATATTTCCATTGTCTTGGATTGCACATTGCTACTGAGTCTTAATTCACTGCAGAACCGTGCGATGTAATCTTGTGGAGCGGTAGGCATATTTTTCAACCCAACTCCTTTAACAATGAGACGATAGTTTCTTCCAACATCCTTTCTTGACATATGTGTTGTATCACTAATTTCATCAAGCGTCCGAGGGACACCACATTGCCTGCATGCCGCATAAAGCGATGCTGCTACCATACCCTCAATGCTTCTGCCCCTAATCAGTTTTTTTTCTGCTGCTTTTCTATAGGTAAGTGCAGCTGTTTCTCTGACATGCCTAGGAAGTCCCAAAGATGAAGCCATTCTGTCAAGCCCAGTAAGAGCAATCGCCAAATTTCTTTCAGCCGAATCTGAAATACGTGCCCTAATTTGCCATTTTCTCATTCTGTATAATTGCGCGCGATTCCTAGTTGGGATTGATTTACCATATGAATCTCTGTTTTCAAATCCTATTGTCGTACTCAAGCCTTTATCGTGAATTGTATAAGTCATCGGTGACCCAACTCGAGCTCTTTTATCACGCTGATCTTCATCAAATGCCCGCCATTCGGGGCCCGGATCTATAAAATCTTCGTCGATAACAAGCCCGCAATCTTCACAAACAAGTTCCGCTCTATTGTAGTCTTTCGACAGATGTATACTACCACATGATGGACATTGATTAATTTCTTCTATCGTCTGCCTTTCTTTTTTAATCAAACAAATCAATCCCCCTTAATAACATTGTATTAAATCTGCTTGGTTAATCTGTAGGTTTTCAAGAGAGTAATATTACGGGTCATATAATTATTCCCGTTTTAGAGATCTTTTTGAATAATCTTTCGTGTTCTCTGTTCAGGTCGATATCGTATTGCATCTATATTGTGCCATGGAAAAAAATCGTTTACTATTGTTCCATCTGTGTTACTGAGTTTTCTTTCTAGTATAATTCCACGTGCACCTACTTCACAAAGTATGCCCTGGTAGCTTTGTGTTTCCTCAATTTTCTTTTTAAAGCCATATCTTACAAATACTGATACTGTCTTGCCAATAAAATCTTTCATTTTTTTCTCATTCATATTTTTATCATCTCCCGTTTTCTTTTATTCTCCCTTCCGACTTTAAGATATTTTGAGCATTTTTCACAACATAGGATTTTATTTCCTTCTATTGTTTCAAATTCCTTTAATTTCGATTTTTTAAGTTCGTTCTTACAGATGGAACATTGTTTTTTTTCAAACCACATCTATCTCCACATCACCTATTCAATTTATTAACTCCATTTTCTAATCTTATTTTTCATGGATTATTCTTTTTAAACCAAGGACAGTTGATACAGTTGCCATACTTTTTAGAAAAGTAGTAACCATCTACTATTGGATCATCTGCTAGAACCCAGCATTCTTCTCCCCAATTTAGCATATAAATTTCGCATTTTTTCCTTATCTCTTTTGGGCATTTCATAAATTCCCAACAAGTTTGCGTTTTTTCAAAGTGTTTTTTTAAATTGCTTTTCATATTCACGTTTTAACCCTCCAAAAACACTGCTGCGACTAATACCGTTGTGAATAAACCATTTTTATCTCCTTTAGCAGTCTGTGCTACACTTTGAGTTCGCACGAATTGCCCACTCATTTTGTATTCTTGTTTTCTCTCATCCCATGCTTTATCAGGATCGAACTCTAATCCCAATGTCGTAGCAAGCATCGTCGCTGCCAGATCCTCAGCATAATCTCCCAATTTTTTACTTGTTTCACCAAAACTATGATGTTCAGATATGTAACCATATGAACCTCTCTCTTTTGGAGTAGCAGCACCTATAGCTGCTCCAACTAACCTATTTGGCTCGTTTGTCATATTTCGTGACATCACACAGAATATTATTTGTCCGGGTTTAACAAGTTCCACTCCTTTTTCCCGTGAGATTATTCTACAATTCGGGGGAACAATACTAGAAACATTTACCAGGTTGCATTTCTCAATACCTGCACTACGTAGGGCCAACTCGAAAGACTGTAACTCATGTTTATGTTTTCCTACACCTCTTGTAAAGAAAACCATTTTCGGAATCATTTTTTCACCTCATGCAATTCAATTAACTAATTATTCGATGAATAATTCTACTTTGCCTCATAAAGTGGACAATACTTCGGGCAACCATCAATCCCACCCATACCAATTAGACAATCAGCTGTTCGCACTATTTCTACGCTATCTATTCCTAAACCTTTTTCAATCTCAATATATCTAAAATGTTTACAATCTGTCATCTCTAGCATTGTTTTCTTATATATTCTTTCTATTATTTGCTGTTTATTGGAGGGAGTGCTGATAGTCTTTTTTCTAGCCCGTATCTCTCCAGGATTCATCACGTTCGTCTTCATCTTCTTCATCATCGTCATCATCAAAAATACCAAGTTTTTTTCGTTCTTCTTCACTTATCTCTTCGGGAAATTCTTCTTCCTCTATCCTGTTTTTCTTTTTTTTCTTTGGACCCATATAATCTACCTCCTTCTAGAAATCTATATTTTCAACAAATTCATACAATAATCATATTTATAAGACTTGAGAGAGTTTAACAAGGAAAAAAACAAAAAAAACGTAAAAACCGCGGAAAAATCTTAGGAAAATAAGAAAAACACAAGATAATGTAAGGTTTAGCGTGATTTCACACGTTAAGATGGAAAATTGAATAAAACAGAGAGTTATTCAAAGTCCGCAATAAAAATTATTCAGAATTCCATTTTCTTCATAATGATAGAACAATATCCTGCAGCTCTTCACTGTTTTGTGCGTTTATCCATTTCTCTTCAAAATAATTTTCTTACTAGCAAAGATAAAATACCAGTTACTAAGTTAAAAATTATGAAACTACACGACATCTAAGATATTAATAAAAAGTTAGGGGATTTTAAATCTCTTCCCACTCCTTAAGAACAGACTCCCATCTGTATTTTTCTATTGCTTCAATTCCTTCAAGCTTTCGAATAATTTTCTCATAACCTTTTACTAATGTTCTTATTCGTATCTTAACCATAAAGTCGTATTTGCCCGCAGTAGCTGCAACTCTTGTGACACCACCAATATCCCATAATTTATTCATTGTTTCCTCAATAGGATAACCAGGTTTCACGTTGATGAAAACATATGCCTTTACTAACGCAAGTGCAAATGAAATGATGCCGAGAATTATGAGAGTTGTACCTATAATTTTGATTAATATCATCACCGGATCTGTTGAAAACGGCGGGATGATATTGAAATACGAAATTACCAGAGAAAATGGTATAGCAAAGAGAACTGTTGATGCTTTTACTGCCTGTGTAACACTTGCCTTTCCGATACCAAGAGCACGTATATAAAATACTAAAGAAAAAAATGTGATACCCATCGTTAATGCTAGCCAGTCAAAGTGATTGATTGATGCGGTTATCCCTGCAAGAAAATGACTAGTTCCCATGAAGGTATCATAGATGAATACTATAGCAGTAGTGAATATACATGCAAATACGACATTCCAAAACCGGATATTGAGAGCATCGTTAGGCCTATTATCAATTTTCAATAATTTTAATTTTCTCTGATATGTCGAAAAGAGAACCCATGCTGGATTTATCACCAGAAAAACAATAGCCAATGACTCTAAACTAATGCCACCAGTTAACGAAATTGATCCAAGAATAGCACCAAACGTGACAATGAGACAAGATTGAATCTCAGAGAGCGTTGGCATATCCTTCTCAGTGATTGATTCAATAATGATTAGATATAAAATAACAATCTGGGAAAAGGGAAGTACTACAGAGGGATCACCGAGTATGGAAAGCAACGCAAAATAACCGAGGGTTAGAACGGAGTTTCCCACCGCAGCAAGTATATGATATTTTAGTTCCTCTTTTCTTACCAATCTGAGTCGTTTGAAAGACGGATCTATAATTTTTGATCCGAGGCTCTTGCCCTTTGCAGGTATTGAAAAAACGAGGACGATAAGAAATGTGATAACCGTACCTACTAAAAAACATGAAAGACCGAAAGCCCATGGATCAGGTATGTGAAGAGCAATGATTGTAGCATCTATAGCTGACACTCCCGCAGCAATAATTGCAGAGGCAAACGCTAATGCGTAGAAGAGATATTTTCGTCTAATCTTCATAGTGCAATTTCTTTTTCTATAACTTGGGTTGTTGTCTTTTTCACGCCATCTACCATTTTAATTTCATTTGTCACTTCGAGAAGTTTTTCCAGATCTTTAACATGTACTCTCACAACGATATCATATTCTCCAGCAACCACAGATATTTTTTCCACATTTTCTATTTTTCTCATTTCCTTAATAGTGTTGTTAGAATTTCCCGGCCGCATCGTTAGTAAAATATATGCATTTATCATATTTTCACTCAATATCATTTACCTCCACATGATTTATTTGCATCTTTTTATCTCTAACTTTTTTCGTTGATACATATACCATAAAAAAAGAAGGAAAAAAGAGATTAGACTCCTTAATATTCGTCCATATCCCCCATGCCGCCAGGACCGCCGCCAGGTCCCCCAGGTGGAGTCATACCTCCACCTTTTGATGCAATGACATCATCGATTCTAAGTATCATTGTTGCTGCCTCAGAGGCTGCCTGGATCTCCTGAAGACTTACCCGTAATGGTTCTATGACGTTGTTTTTCATCATGTCAGTGACAGCTCCGCTAAACACATCGATGCCAGCATATTTGTTTCCTTTTTTATGTGCACTTCTGATTGCTAACATCATGTCAATCGGATCAAGTCCCGCATTTTGTGAAAGTGTCTTTGGAACTATTTCAATTGCATTTGCAAATGCCTCAATTGCCATCTGCTCTCGCCCCCCAACAGAAGGCGCGTAGTCTCGAAGAGCCATTGCTATAGCGATAGCAACTGCTCCGCCGCCAGCAGTCATCTTACCATCTTCAAGGGCAACCTTTACTACCGAAAGTGCATCATGTAGTCCACGTTCAAGTTCATCTACAATGTGCTCTGTAGTACCACGGATTAGTATCGATACAGCTTTCGGGTTCTTACAATCAGTGATGAATGTCATCTTGTCATCGCCGATTTTTTTCTCCTCAACATTACCAGCATTACCAAGATCACTCGAGCTTAAATCATCGAGATTTGCAACTATTTTTGCACCAGTCGCCTTTGAAAGCTTCTCCACGTCACTTTCTTTAGCACGTCTTACAGAATAAATCCCATCTTTTGCTAGGTAATGCTGTGCGATGTCATCAATACCTTTTTGACAGATGAGAACATTTGCACCACTCTCTTTGATTTTATCAACCATTTTCTTAAGCATGCCTTCTTCTTCATCCAGGAAAGCTTGAAGTTGTGCAGGATCTTGTATTTGAATTCTTGCATCCACTTCAGTCTTTTTTATCTCAAGTGCAGCGTTTACAAGGGCTATATTTGCGTTTTTTATGTGTTTTGGCATTCCCTCGTGAACTCGATCCTTATCAAGGATGATACCTTTGATCATTTCAGTGTTTGCTATTCCACCCCCCTGCTTCTTCTGTATTTGGATGTTGTCAAGATCAACAATTGTCTTACCATTGGTTGTCTCTGCGACATCGGTTACAGCATCCACAACGATGTCTGCAAGGATATCTTTCTCCGCGCTAGCACTTTTACTAGCCATAGAATTCATAGCTATATCTCTCAGTGTTTTTTTATCTCCTGGTTTTATTGATACAGCCAGTTCATTCAATGTTTTAACTGCTTTTTCCACTGCGAGTTTGTATCCTCCGCAGATAACGGTTGGATGGATATTTTGATCAAGTAGCCCCCCTGCACATTTTAACAGCTCCCCAGTCAGAATTACTGCAGTCGTAGTCCCATCACCACACTCTTCATCTTGGGATTTAGCTACTTCTACAATCATTTTTGCCGCAGGGTGTTCCACATCGATCTCTTTCAGAATAGTTGCACCGTCATTAGTGATCACGACATCTCCCATAGAACTAACGAGCATTTTGTCCATTCCTTTCGGGCCAAGTGTCGATTTTACAGCGTCAGATATAGCGCATGCTGCCATGATGTTGTTTGATTGTGCACCTTTTCCTTTTTCCCTGGTGGTTCCTTCTCTTAATATGATTATTGGTTGTTGTCCAGCTATCATTTTTTTCATTCCTCCACATATTTTACTTTATTTTTACTTTTGTAGTCTCATATTCTGGCTTGTTTTTAATTCCCCTAGAAATTCGAGACACCTGTAGAAACTTGTGCTACTTCGTTCTCTCCTGAGTCAGTTTTTTTCTTTAATCCCATAAGTTTACCTCTTTCCGAAAATCTACATTTCTAACAAATTCATACAATAATCATATTTATAAGACTTGAGAGAGTTTAACGAGAAAAAAAACAAAAAAAAACGTAAAAACCGCGGAAAAATATTAATAACCAATATTATTTCAAACACCGATACTTGCAGTATTGAAAAATAATTGGACGAGATAGACAATAATATAAAGGGATAGAAGGGTAATGAAAACGTTTATCTGTTTGCTCTATGTCCTTCGCCCTTTTCAATTAAAGCACATACAATAAATTTCCATTATGTGGTACATACTTAGCATATTGATTACTATCTAAGATCATTTAATGTGTTTCCCCAAGTACTTTTAGGTTTCTTTTTTTTATTTTTAGATAATTTTTTACCTTTCTTTTTTTCTTTCATATAACCAACTGAACTATACAATAATACTAAGAACTCCAAGGATTAAATAAATCACTACTAATGAACCTATGAAAAATTGATATTTTAATACAGTTGGATTTCTAATATTTGTTTTCATGTCTTTATCCTTTTTAGATTATAGTAGAATAAGTAGTATTAGATTTATTAACGTTGAGCTTGTTAAACATGGATAAAAATAAGAAAAAACGTAAAAACCACGGAAAATCTTAACACAGTTATAGAATGTATTGAAAGATTTAATCCAAATGCATTCTACTCAGTTGAAGATATCCGTTATGTTGGGGCGGCTATGTTCCCGACAAGAAGACGGCGGTATGATAATTATCATCGTTTATTTAAGTGGCATAGGAAAGGTAAATAAAATGTTACTATCTTTTTTAACTTGCTAATATCCGTGAGCAATGTGCATGGATCAATGAGGTCTTTCATTGTTTTTTGTTGTTTTTTAATTTCATGGATCTTGTGATCTATTTCTTTTATTCTTCTAAAAGATCTAAAGATTAGGTAGACTCCTAAAAATACTAAAATTGAACATATTATTAACAAGGGTATAATAAAATGTAGTGATGAATAAAATTCATAGAATTTTGAGGTTGCAACTAAAACCGTAAAAACAGATAACGGTAGGGTAAATATTGCCATTGCTGTTCTTAATATCGCTAGAGACGTTCTTTTTTCTGCAAGTAATAAATTTATTGCGTTAATTATTTCTGAATTATTGTTGGTTTTAATCATATTTTAGCTTAAATTTAAGTCTGGTTGAATTATTTCTAATTTTTTCCCCATCTATTTTATTCTCACGGGCAAGCCATCCAAGTGCAGAGTAAGCATCATAGATTGTTATTTTAGTCTCTTTTGTAATTGATGATATATCGATTTCTCCATGAGAGTCGATTAGTTTCCATATTTTTCCTGCGTCTTCTCCGATTTTATTTGTTAGATTTGTTTCTCCAAGTTTATATAGCTCTCCTTCTTTGTAGATCTTGTTTTCTCTGGCAAGCCATCCAATTGCTGTATGAAAATCATTTTTTGTTAATTTTGCAGTTTTAATAAGTGTTGATTGTGTTAGTGGCCCATGAGTGCTTAACGTAACCCATATTTTCCCGGCATTATTTCCAAGTTTTACAGACATCTTTCTCATACTATCCACCTGCAGATGGAAGATAACTTTCAAAGGATTATTATACCTTGCTATGCCAGTAAGTTTTAAGTAAACCTACTTCGATATTTTTATTAAATAAAATTTGCTAGAGCTGCTTAGTTTAGTGGATTTACTATGCCTGAAGAAGAAAAAAACAATAACAATGTAAAAACCGTAAACAACAATAGTAACGATGAATCTATTTCATCTATTTTAGATGGTGCTCGTTCTCAGTTTCCACTTATTGCACCAGAGCTTGAATCTCAAAGAAAAATTGCTTCTGACAAAACCCAACCTTTAGAGGAAAGATTAGAATCATTTGAGGATATAATTGATTCTGAAATTGGCGATACTAACCTTACTCGATCTCGTAATATTGAACGTGAATTTGGCTTAAGACAGATTTATCTCAAATTTGAAGGTAGTACACCTACTGGTACCCAGAAAGATCGTATTGCCTTTGCCCAAGTTATGGATGCCCTTCGTAGAGGATTTGATACAATTACTGTAGCTACCTGTGGCAATTATGGTGCTGCGATTTCTCTTGCTGCCTCTTTTGCAGGTTTGAATTGTGAGATATATATACCTGAGAAATATCACACAAAGCGTATTAAGGAAATAGAGAACGATGGTACAAGAATTACCCGTGTACCGGGCGATTATGAAAACGCGGTGAAATTTTCTCAGATGATGGCAGATGAAAAAGAGTATTACGATGCTAATGCTGGCGGTGTAAATACTATGATTCAATTTCGTGCTTATGGAGAAATCGCTCATGAGATATATGATGAACTCCGTGATGCTCCTGCAGTTGTTGCTTTACCTGTATCTAATGGCACCACGCTTGCTGGTATTTATAAAGGATTTCAAAGTCTTTATCGACGAGGTAAAACTTCTAAAATCCCAAAAATTGTTGCTGGTTCTTCTTTTGGAAAAAATCCCATTATTCAAGCTTACTTAAAGAACACCCCTGCATGCGAGGAGTTGACCCCTGAAAAAATTCATGAAACAGCGGTTAATGAACCCTTGATAAATTGGCGGTCCATAGATGGAGATTATGCCCTTGAAGCAATTAGAAACTCTGGAGGGTGGGCTTCATATGCTAGTGATAAGAGTATGATTGTTCATTCAAAGATGCTTCGGGAAAAAGAAGGGCTTAGTGTGTTACCTGCTTCAACTGCAGGTTTGATTTCTCTTCTTGAGTATCATAAAAAAAAGACTTTGCCTAATGATCGTTATGTTGTTGTTCTCACAGGGAGAAAATAATTTGTATTTATTTTTTAGGAGATATTGAAGAAGTATGCATAAAAATAAAGCTATTGTTTATGCTGATCGTTTGTATAGTTGTGCTGATGGTAAAACTGCCCATGGTTTGGTTCGTTTTAGTAAGCGTTTTAATGTTGTTTGTATCGTTGATTCCACTTTCCCTGAGGGAGATGCAGGTGAAATATTAGATGGTGTAAAAAAGGGAATACCTCTTTATAATGATCTCGATGAAGCTTTGAAATTAACACACGCCGATACCTTTATTATTGGAGCTGTATCGGAAGGTGGTGTCCTACCGAAAGGTTATGATAAGGCTGTAGCATGGGCTCTTACAAAAGGCCTCAATGTAATATCAGGACTTCACCAGTTTCTTTCGGATGATCCTTTTTTTAAGGATCTTGCTGAAGAAAACAATTGTGGCATTACAGATATTAGAAAGGTATTTCGCGATCATAAACGGTTTTACACTGGTGAAATTAAAAATGTTGGTTCGAAACGTATTGCTATTCTTGGTACTGATTCAGCTATTGGAAAAAGAACTATTGCAGTTATAATTAATGAAGAGCTTAAAAAACGTGGTAGAAAAACTGATATGATCTACACGGGCCAAACAGGTTGGTTACAGGGATGGCCACATGGCATTGTTATGGATGCAACGATAAATGATTTTGTTGCTGGTGGAATTGAAGGAGCGATTTTGGATTCATGGAATGATGACAAACCCGATTTTATG
>Ga0272442_10012425_pt1 | contig 10282 bp, 6 predicted proteins | sample SSMForm2O_FD_200262 | JGI IMG/M metagenome (GOLD analysis project Ga0272442, IMG submission 200262) | Marine sediment archaeal communities from Little Sippewissett salt marsh, Falmouth, MA, United States - SSM-Form-2O | ecosystem: Environmental > Aquatic > Marine > Wetlands > Sediment ... | reverse complement strand
GCGATGCCGCCGCCGACGGTCAGCGGGCAGTCGCCGAGGCCGGCGACGGTCCGGCGAACGGCGTCGAGGAAGGTATTGCGGCCTTCGAGCGTGGCGGTGATGTCCAGGAAGACGAGTTCGTCGGCCCCGGCGGCGGCGTAGGCGGCGCCGGCCTCGGCCGGGTCGCCCAACTCCTGGATGTCGACGAAATGCACGCCCTTGACGAGTTGGCCGTTTCGCGTATCCAGGCAGGGGACGACATGAACGTAGTCCGTTTTCGACATGGGTGCTTCTCCCTTCATGGGCCCGCGTCGGCCTCGGGCGCGACGCAGCGTTGATTGAACGAACGCGGGGCATGGTACGGGCCAGGCGCCGGGAAAGCAATGCCGTGGCTGGCCGGCCGGCGAGGTTGGACCGGTGGGGCCCCCAGGCCGGGGCCCGCAGCCATTGGGCCTTGGGGATATCGAGGAATTTGTCGTGGGGCGCATGGAAAAGGCCCCACGGCGCGAACCGCGAGGCCATCCATGATAAAAGAAAGAACAGTGGGCCGTCTTTACCGTGCGTCGCCGCACGGTTACCCCGATTTCTCGGGACGAGATTGCGCTGACCTGCTGCCGGGCAGATCTCTCTGCGAGGCCGGGCCCAATGCCCAGCCGGCCGGCGTCTAGATGATCCTCTAGAAAGGAGGTGATCCAGCCGCAGGTTCCCCTACGGCTACCTTGTTACGACTTAGTCCCAGTCACCGAGCTCACCTTCGGCACCCCTGAATTGGGGCGACTTCGGGCGCTCCCAGCTTCCATGACTTGACGGGCGGTGTGTACAAGGCTCAGGAACACATTCACCGCGTCACGCTGATACGCGATTACTAGCGATTCCGACTTCATGGAGTCGAGTTGCAGACTCCAATCCGAACTGAGGCCGGCTTTTTCCGATTTGCTCCACCTCGCGGTCTCGCGTCGGTTTGTACCGGCCATTGTAGCACGTTTGCGGCCCTGGGCATAAAGGCCATGAGGACTTGACGTCATCCCCACCTTCCTCCGGTTTAACACCGGCAGTCTCGCTAGAGTCCCCGGCATAACCCGCTGGCAACTAGCGACAAGGGTTTCGCTCGTTACGGGACTTAACCCAACATCTCACGACACGAGCTGACGACAGCCATGCAGCACCTGTGTACGTTTCGACCCGAAGGTTAACCGATCCCCTTTCAGGGTAGGCATCCGTACATGTCAAGCCCAGGATAAGGTTCTTCGCGTTGCATCGAATTAAGCAACATGCTCCACCGCTTGTGTGAGCCCCCGTCAATTCCTTTGAGTTTTAGCCTTGCGACCGTACTCCCCAGGCGGTCCACTTAACGCTTTTGTTTCGGCCGATGCTCCGTCAGAGAACCATCGACCTAGTGGACATCGTTTAGGGCCAGGACTACCGGGGTATCTAATCCCGTTCGCTCCCCTGGCTTTCGCACCTCAGCGTCAGGACAGGCCCAGCGCGTCGCCTTCGCCACCGGCGTTCCTCTTGATATCTACGCATTCCACCGCTCCACCAAGAGTTCCGCGCGCCCCTACCTGCCTCAAGCCCATCAGTTCGCCAAGCAGTTCCTCGGTTAAGCCGAGGGATTTCACAAGACGCTTGATGAGCCGCCTACGTGCTCTTTAAGCCCAGTGATTCCGAACAACGCTAGCCACCTTCGTCTTACCGCGGCTGCTGGCACGAAGTTAGCCGTGGCTTCCTTTGGGATTCCTCAACTCGGAGGACTATTCGCCCTCTCCGCTTGGTGATCCCTGACAGCGGTTTACACCCCGAAGGGCTTCTTCCCGCACGCGGCGTCGCTGTCTCAGGCTTTCGCCCATTGGACAATATTCGTTGCTGCAGCCTCCCGTAGGAGTCTGGGCAGTGTCTCAGTCCCAATGTGCCGGATCAACCTCTCAGTCCCGGTACCCGTCGTAGCCTTGGTGGGCCGTTACCCCGCCAACAAGCTGATAGGACATGGGCCGCTCTCAAGCCGGTAGGTCCCCGAAGGGATCCCCACCTTTGACCACTGTACCTTATGAAACTGTGGTGTCATCGGGTATTACCTGCAGTTTCCCACAGCTATCCCCATGCTCGAGGTACGTTACCCATGTATTCCTCACCCGTCCGCCACTCTACTCGCTCCCCGAAGGGAACTTTCGCGTTCGACTTGCATGCTTTAACCACGCCGCCAGCGTTCGATCTGAGCCAGGATCAAACTCGTCACTTGATATCTATGCGAGCCGGCCCGCCGAAACGGAACCGGACTCCGTGCGATTTGTCTGACCATGGTTGCCGGGCCATTTAAGGGGCGGCCCGGCTGGTCTTTGTCCCCGAGGGGACAAAGGCTATCACTCAAAATCCATCTCACGCAGGACGTCACGAGGATTTTGAGCGCCCCGACCCTCGCAAGTGGGTCAGAGCTTTTTGTATCATCCCGCCGGAAGCCATCGTGACAACGGCTTCCAATGGGGTCGCATCCTCGTGACGGCGCCACTGTTCAATTTTCAAAGAGCGGGAAGTAAGCTTCTCGATCCTTGCCAAGCTCGGCCTCATCGCCAAAGCAGCCATGGCAAGGGAGACAGATTCTACGCTTCCGCCGTGAGAGTTCAAGGCCTAAACCGAAAAAACCTCAACTCTTTTTTTCCGGCCGAAGCAACGCCCGAGCTAACGCATTGTCCGACGCCACATTAAGTATAGCCATCGCCTCGGCGGGCGTCAAGGGGGACAGGGCAGTTTTCCGTCGCGCGGGGCCGGGGCGTTGGGCGAGTCGCGCGGCGGACTCAGTCGGTGGCGGGCTCGTCGTCGGGGGATTCTCCGCCGGCCGCGGTGGCGATGGCCCGGCTCTGGAGGAGGTCCATCTTCTCGCGTACTTCCTGAGCGAACCGGGAGTTGGGGAACCCCTGGATGATCTCTTTCCCGGCGGCGATGGCGTCGGTCCAGCGCTGGTCGGTGACGCAGATGGCGAACTGGACGCCGAGGTTGTGCAGGCGGGCTTTGAAGACCCCGCGAGCGGACTCTTGCAGGGCGGCGCCTTCCTGGGGCGTGAGGTAGGCATCGAGGTCCTGGAGCAGGTCGATTCCGCGGTCCACGTCGTTCTTGCGGATCGCCTCGCCGTAGGCCTGGAGCAGTTCTCGCTTGCGGTTGTTGCGGGCTTGCTTGATGCGGTCCGGCAGGCTGGAGGCCTTGGGGTTCTCCGGGAAGACCCGCAGGACCCGCTGCGACTCGCGAATGGCGCTGGCCCACTTGTAGGCCGCGCAGAGGTCGTCGATCCGCTGGAGGGCCAAGTCCATCTTCTCTTCGACGGTGGCCACGCGCGACCGCTGGATTTCCTCGCGCAGGCGGGTGGCCTCGTCGGCGAACCCGAGCCGGGTCTCGATGGTCTCGACGAGCGCCTCGGCCGTGGCGTAGTCTTGCTTCATGAGGTCTTCGTGGATGGCCTCGCGGAGGGCCTCGAGCTCGCGGTCGCGGAACAGGAGGCTCTTGGCCTGGTCGGACAGCGGCGCGAGCTCGGCGAGTTCCCTGATGGCCCGGACGGTGTCGTCCAGGAGTGCCTCGACGCGGCTGACCTGGGCGGTGGCGCCCTGTGCGGCCACCTGGCCGGCCAGCATCATCTTGATCGCCCCGTCCATGACCGCCGTCCACATGAGCGCGACGAGTTCGACGACGACGAGCAGCACCCACAGCAGGGAGTTCGTTCCGCCGGTCCGCGACAGCAGCGACAGGACGGCCATCACCACGGTCGCGACCAGCGAGATGCCCAGCAAGACGGCCGTGCCGATCAGAACCGCTCGGCTGATCTTCGCGACGTACTCATACCGATTGGCGCTCTCCGACATGTTTATGCTCCTTTCGTGCAGGGGAGCGTCCCCGCAACGATGGGCCGAAAGCGAACGTCTTGGCGATGTCATACTACGTGGGGGCCGGCCGCTTGTCAAACCCTTGAGTTCTTCGGCCGGGATCGGTAGCATCTTGACGATCCCGTTGCTGGAAAGACCCCATGCCTCACGAGGCGATGAACGCGCAGCAGGTGGCCGCCTACCTGCACATCGACGCGCGAGAGGTCCTGAAGCTGGCGTCTCGCGGGCAGATTCCCTGCCGGAAGATCCAGGGCCAGTTCCAATTTCGCAAGGGGCTGATCGACCACTGGATGGAGTCGCGCATGCACACGCTGGCTCCGAGGCAGTTGGCGGGCATCGAGAAAGGCGTCACGGCCCATCACGGCGAGGACCATGCCGAGTTGGAGGTCTGTCCGCTGATCCCGCCGGAAGGCCTGGCCGTGCCGCTTCGTGCCCGGACGCGCGACGGCGTGCTGCGCGACTTGGTCGAGCTGGCCGAGGCGGCCGGGCTGGTCTACGGCCGGGCCGAACTCCTCGATGAGGTTCGGCGCCGGGAGGACCTCTGCACGACCGGCTTGATCCCTTGCGTGGCCCTGCCGCACCCGAGGCACCCTTTGCCCTACGACATCGCCGAGAGCTTCATCGTGGTCGGCTCGGCGCCGGGCGGGCTGCCCTTCGGGGCCGAGGACGGCTTGCTGACGCGGCTGTTCTTCCTGATCTGCTGCAAGGATGAACGAACGCACCTGCATGTCCTGGCGCGCCTCATGCGGATACTGCACAGGCGGGAGGACATTGACAGGCTGCTGGACGCCGAGACGCCCGACGAGCTTCGCGAGATGCTCGAGGTGCTGGAGGCCGCCCTGGTCCCGGAGCCGTGACCTCGCGACGGGCCGAGGACAACACACCTCGGAGAGTTGTGCCCCCCCGGAAGTCCGCCTACTGGAGGTCGTCCCCCCCGCGGAACTGGGTCCGGTAGAGGTGGGCGTAGAGTTCGCAGCGGGCCAGCACTTCCTGGTGTGTCCCGACGTCGAGAATCCGCCCGGCGTCCATAACGGCGATGCGGTCGGCCGAGAGGACGGTCTGGAATCGGTGGGCGATCATGAGGGTAGTCCGGCCGCGCACGAAGTCTTCCATGGCCTGGTGGATTCGCTGCTCGCTGTCGGCGTCGACCTGGCTCATGGCCTCGTCGAAGATGAGGATGGCCGGGTCGCGCAGGATCGCGCGGGCGATGGCGATTCGCTGGCGTTGGCCACCGGAAAGCGTCGAGCCGTGTTCGCCGACCATCGTGTCGAATCCGTTGGGCAGGTCTTGCACGAACTCGCTGACGAAGGCCTTCTCCGCCGCGGCGAGCACGTCCGGGGCCTTGGGTCTCCGCCGGCCGTAGGCGATGTTCTCGCCGATGGTCGCGTTGAAAATCACCGTCTCCTGCGTCACGAGGCCGATCTGGCGGCGCAGGCTGCGAAGCGAGACGTTCGCCAGGTCGTGCCCGTCGATGAGGATCTGTCCCGACGTCGGCTCGAGGAGTCTCGGGACGAGTGACAGGAGCGTGGTTTTCCCGGACCCGTTGGGGCCGACGATGGCGACGGTCTGCCCGGCCCGGACGGTGAGGCAGACGTTGTGGACGGCGTCGTCGACGGCTTGTGGGTAGCGGAAGGTCACGTTGCGGAACTCGATGGACTCGCTATGCCGTCCGAGCGTAATGGCCCCGGGGGCGGTTCGCTGCTGCGGGCGGTCGTGGAGTTCGAAGACCCTGGTTGCGGCGGCGTCGGCTCGCTGGAACCGCGTGACGACCTTCGCCAGCTTTCGCAGGGGATCGAACATGGTGGCCAGACAGCCCATCAGGGCGATGAACGTCTCCGGGCTGATCTGGTAGGTGAGGGTCCAGTAGCCGGCCAGCGCGCCGGCGCAGCAGGCGGAGGTGATCCCCAGCGCCTCGATGGCCGGCGCCGTAGCCGAGTCGATCTTGGCCATTCGGTTGAGTTGTTTGAGCAGCCGGCGGTTCACCTGGAAGAACCGCTTGCGCTCGGCGCCTTCCATCGTGTAGGCCTTGACGACCCGGATGCCGAGGAGGGTCTCTTCGAGCACGCCGACCATCTCGGCCCAGGATTCGAGCATCTTCTTGGCGGCGCGTTTCATTCGCTTGCCGAACCGGCGGATGAGCCAGTAGGCCGGCGGCCCGACGCACAGGGCCAGCAGCGTGAGCTTGGGGGAGATGATCAGCGCGGCCGTGATCGAGGCGATGGCCTTGCCCGGCTCGGCCAGTGTCTTGCCGAACAGCGTGATCTGCCCGCGGCGCAGCTCGCTCGTGTCGGCGACGAACCGGCTCATCGTGTCGGTGATGCCCTCTTCGGAGAAGAACGTGGCCCCCAGGCCGAGGACCACCTGGTAGTTCTCGCAGCGGATGTCCATGACCGCGCGGTTGACGGCCGAGGCCACCAGGTACTCCTGCGCGAACCGCAGAGCATTTCGCAGGATGGTTGCGGCGAGCAGGATGATCAGGAGTCCCAGGAGCATCTGGTACCGCCCGGGACGTCCCTCGGGCTCGGGGATCGCCTCGGCGGCCCGACCGAGAATCCGGCTGGTCCACTCGACGTCGCCCAGCTCGATCGACCGGCGGTGGTCGGTGCTCGTGAGCGGGTTGTGCACGCGCAGCGTGACGCGCCGGGCGGGGCCTTGCCGGGAGAGCCACCGGGCCAGCGCCCGGCCGCGCATCAACTCGTGACCGCCCTGGCCGTCGTAGACGCCCAGCAGCCAGTCGCCCTTATGAATGCCGGCCTGGTGGGCCCGTCCGCCGTCGGTCACGTCCATGACGTCGAGGATCTCGACGACGTCCTGCTTGCCGACCTTCGTGCCCGTGCGCGTCGTCCGCTGCACGATTTTCGCATCCAGCCGATCGCTGGCGATCGAGCCATAGGCCCAGCCGTGCAGGCCCTCCTCGCTGATGAGAATCTTGCTGCCCGGCACGAGCATGCCGAGCCCGCCGCCCCACAAGATGCTGATGAGCACCACGCAGGCCACGGACAACGCGACGCGACCGCGGTAGGGCCAAATGTAGCGAACCGAACGCCAGAAGTTCTTCATCGACAGACCGATCGGCTGACCGCGACCTCACAGCCGCAACGGGGCCGCGGAGGCACACGTGATGACCACGTTGTCCCAGACCGTCTTGGGACTGACATTGCGCCACAGAAGACGCTCGTACCGCGAGAGCTGCTCGATGACCTCGGCCAACTCGGTGGGGGCGAACCGTTCGGCCAGCGCCTCGACGGCCGACGCCTGGTCGGCGTGAACCAGCGCGCGGTCCGTGCCGGTCGCCAGCGTGATCGCATCGCCGAATACGCTGGCGATCAACTCCAGCAGCATGCCGGTTGCCTGGCGGGTGGCGAGGTTCTTCGACAGCAGGGCGCCGTCGGCGCTCTTGGCCTCGGCGACGGCCTCGGCCCCCAGCTTGTCGCACACCTTGACCAGGTGGGCGCCCAACTCGGCTTCCTCGGCCAGGGCGAGCGCCCCGAGGCGGTCGAGCAGGTCTCGTTTGATCTCGTACATGCCGCGGCGGGCCAGACGCGTTGCTCGTCCGATCGAGCCATCGGTGAAGGCCGCCCAGAAGGTTGCCTCGTCCTCGCCGATGCCGTCTTCCGCCAGCCGCCGGCGGACGAACTCGCGAGGCAGGGGCCCGAATCGCACCAGGCAGCAGCGGCTGAGCGTCGTCGGCAGGAGGCTTTGCGGGCGGCTGCAAACCAGGATGATCGTCACGCCTTCCGGCGGCTCCTCCAGCGTCTTGAGCAGGGCGTTCTGGGCCGGCGGCGTCATCAGCTCCGACTCCAGGACGACGAAGACCTTGCCCCGCCCGTGGGCCGCGCTGCGACCGGCCGGGTCGATCAGGAAACTCCGGATCACCGGAATGCCCAACCCCTGCATGACGCGCTCGCGGACCTGGCGCTTGTCGTGGTAGCGGGCGAGCTCCTTGTAGACCACGTGCAGGTCGCCGTGCGAGTCGGCGTCGATCATGCGGCAGCTTGGGCACGTGCCGCACGCCTGGCGGAGGGACCGGTCGGCGTCGAGGCCGGCCAGTCGCCCGGCGTTCGGCTGCTCCCGCGGCGTCTCGCAGAGGATCGCCCGCGCCAACGCCAACGCCGTCGTCCGCCGCCCGACACCCGCCGGCCCGGCGAACAGGTACGCGTGAGGCCGCCGGTCGCTCGTCAGCCCGCGCTGAAGCTGGGCGACCGCCGCGTCCTGGCCCACGATGTCCAGCAGGTCAATCATGGCGGGCCGTCCAGTTCTCGATCGCCGAGGCGACGCGGGCGCCGACCGCCTCGACGCTGCCCGCGGCGTCCACCACGGTGAACCGAGCCGGGTCCTCTCGGGCCTGAAGCAGGAACAACTCGCGGACCCGCCGGTGGAAGGCCGAGCCCTTGGCCTCCATCCGGTCCGGCTCGCCCGTCCGCGACAGGCCCTCATCGCTCGGAAGGTCCAGCAGAACCGTCAGGTCGGGCCAGGTCTCGCCGACGGCGATCCGTCCGGCCCGGTGGACGATCTTCCCGTCGATCCCGCCGGCGCCCTGGTAGGCGACCGTGGACGAGATGTACCGGTCGCAGAGAACGCACTGTCCCGCCGCCAGGGCGGGGCGGATGACCTCCTCGGCCAACTGGGCCCGACTGGCCATGTAGAGCATCAACTCGCACGCCACGGCCATTGGCGCGTTCGCGCGGTCCAAGAGAATCTTCCGGATCTTGGCCCCGATGGCCGTGCCGCCCGGGTCGCGGACCACGCGCACGCCCACCCCGGCGGCCTCGAGCCGCTCGGCCAGCAGGGCCAACTGCGTGCTCTTGCCCGCGCCGTCCGGGCCGTCGATCACGAGGAATTTCCCGGTGAGTCTGTCCGTCCACTGCTCGCTCATGTGCGCGACAGTATCGCCCGCCCGCCCGCCGATTACAAGCCACCACCGCCCCGCCCCGCGCCCTGACGTACGGCGCGCCCGCTTAGCGGGCCAGCTTGCTGGCCGCGTCCCCCGCGCAGCTTCCGCGCAAAAACACTTCCGCCCGCCCGCCGTTCGGGTAGAATCAACGGGACCATGCAACCTTCAGACAACAACGAGCATCCCGAGCCGGACCCCCAGCCGGCGGAGCCGACGTTCAGCTTCGTCGTGCCGGTCTACAACGAGCAGGACGGCCTGGAGCACTTCTACGGCCGGCTGAAGATCGCCGCCGACGAGCTGTCCGAGCCGTACGAGATCCTCTTCGTCAACGACGGCTCGACCGACGAGACCGGCGCGGTGATCCGCCGACTGGCCGAGGCGGACCCGCGCGTCCGCGCCGTCGAGTTCAGCCGCAACTTCGGCCACCAGGTCGCGGTGACGGCGGGGTACGACCATGCGGTCGGCAAGGCCGTCGTCAGCCTCGACGGCGACTGCCAGCACCCCCCCGAGCTGATCGCCGAGATGGTCGCCCGATGGCGCGAGGGCTTCGAGGTCGTCTACACGGTCCGGAAGGACACGATGGGCATCTCGCGGCTGCGGCGGGGGATCGGGCGGCTGACGTACGCGGCGATCCGCCTGGCCTCGGGCGCCGACCTGACGGACCAGGCGGACTTTCGCCTGCTGGACCGCAAGGTCGTCGAGGCGCTTTGCGAGCACCGCGAGCAGGCGCGGTTCCTGCGCGGGTTGGTGCACCGCGTGGGGTTCCGGCAGACGGCCCTGACGTACACGGCCGAGCCGCGGGCCATCGGGACCAGCCGATACACGCTCCGCCAACTCGCCGGCATGTCCACCGCCGGCGTGTTCAACTTCTCCCACCTGCCGCTTCGCCTGGCGCCGGCGGCCGGCGGCCTGCTGATCGCGGCGGCCATTCTCTACGCCGTCGTCTCGCTGGTGCTCTGGCCGTTCGGCCTGGCCCCCGGCGGCTGGACGCACGCGGCCATCGCGATGATGGCGCTGTTCGGCCTCCAGTTCGTTCTGCTGGGCATTCTCGGCGAGTACATCGGGCGAACCTTCGACGAGGCCAAGGCCCGCCCGCTGTACATCGTCCGCGAGACGGTGGGCTTCCCGGCGGAACCCGCCGACGCCGACGAGCCCGCCGCCGACGAGCCCGCCGAAGAGCCGGAAGATCGCGACGACTTCGTCGTGTTCACCTGACCGGACGGGGGGGCAGGAATCCCGGGAAGTGCCCGGGCCTTGTGAGAACGCGCGGGGCAAGCCCCGCCGCTACACGGGACCGTCTACGCATCCATCGTGTGCTTGCCGGCCGCGTTCGGTATCCCCCGCCCCGAAACGGCGTGCGAATCGCTCCCCGTGCCCGCTACTTTGCCCGGAGGACCACTCGGTGGCGCCCGGTCGTCACCTTCAGCTTGCGGATCGTCACCAAGCCCGCCCGGTCCGCCCGGACCGTGCCCGACTGGACCCGCCGCTGCTCGGGCGCCGTCTCGCCCGCCTCGACGGCCCGGCGACGCTGGGCGTCGGTCGT
>Ga0272442_10012424_pt1 | contig 10283 bp, 9 predicted proteins | sample SSMForm2O_FD_200262 | JGI IMG/M metagenome (GOLD analysis project Ga0272442, IMG submission 200262) | Marine sediment archaeal communities from Little Sippewissett salt marsh, Falmouth, MA, United States - SSM-Form-2O | ecosystem: Environmental > Aquatic > Marine > Wetlands > Sediment ... | reverse complement strand
GACTCGAAGCACTGCGCCGGAATGAAGAGCATGCTCAAGGTCCTCTTCGCCAAGGGGCGGGACGGCCTGCCGGCGGGGTCCCACGACGGCAAGGACTTTCTGCGCGGCAAGCGCGGCAACTGGGCTGTGCCGCGGCTGATGGACAACACCTACGCGCTGACGTTCGACCCCGAGCTCGGCGAGTTGTTCAAGAAATACATCGCCGCCGCGGCAAAGCCCGACGACGCCCGCACCGAGAAGCACTTCATGCAGTACTCCGACTTCTACTACTTCGGCAGCGGGGGACTCGACCAGGTGGCGATCCACTTCCGCAACCGAGCCAAGCGGCTGAACGGGAAGACGGCGGAGTACCGCAAGAAGGCGGCGCCGCGGACCGGCGACCACGTCCGCGAGCGATTTACTCCCTACGTGAGCGGGATGGAGTACGTCATCGGGTCATGGTGGGGCCGCTATGACAACGGCCGGTGCGGCGGACCGGTCACGGGGAGCGTGCGCTACTTCACCGGTGAGGGCAAGGTGGGCCTGCCGATGGACGTCGCCGCGCTGGTCAGGAAGGTCGCGGTGGACGAAGTCGTCGTCCTGCTGCACAATCGTGCGAAGGCGGACACGTCAATGATCATCACCGCCGGCTGGTACGGCCAGCACCAGTGGAAGAGCGTCAAGGTGAACGACGGCGCCGGCGTGAAGGTCGACGGCCGCCGCGTCAAGATCACCCTCGCCCCGCGCGCTACGGGCACGCTCACGTTCGCCATCGAGCGGTTCAAGAACAAGCCGACGCTAAGGCCGCAGGTTGCGGATTAGCGCCGCCTCGGAAATAGGCCGGTTACCAATGGATCGCCAGCTTGCGAAGGGACGGGCTACGAGGCTATACTTATTGGTGTTCATGTTGGCAATGGAAATGGCCCGTTGAAGTGAGAGATTCTTCGCTAACGCTCAGAATGACATAACTCATGATGCCAGTATGCGTTGCGTCATACTGAGCCAAGCGCAGCATCTTCACTTTCGGCCGCTCGTTTTCCTCTTGCTGCCTGACATGAAGCTTAATGGGTGTGGGCGCTAACTAAGGAGGACTCCGTGACACGCCGCCGCATCCTCTGGGCCGGCCTGCTAGTGCTGGGTGTCTCCACGCTATGGTTTCTCGGCGTCGACAGGTCCTGGTATGTCGAACGCTGCGAAGACTGCGGCTCGGAGGTCGACATCCTCCAGTACCGTGTGTTCAGCGTTCCCATCAGCGAGACGAGAATCAAGGATACGTGCATAAAGGAAATGATCGCAGACGATCTGGGGGTCCCCTGCCCGCACAAGAGCATCCATCGTTGGCACAAGGAGAGGTGGTGGGGGTTGTGCTTCTGCGCGATGCCCTGTCACCAGGGCATGTTGAGGATGGGGATGGGGCCCGACGAGCAAGCACGAGTACGGGCGCAGGCCAAGCAGCTTGCCGCGAGGGATCCGGAACTGGCCGAGCAGTTTCGGCGGCGTGTACTGATCGAACACGATCAGCAGTATTGGCGGCGGTTCCTGCAAACCCTGAGTGACGATGCTCCTCAGCAATAGACCAGAGCGCAGCAGGCGCACTCACGTTCGCCATCACCCGCTTCGCCAACGAGCCAACACTTGAGCCACAACGTGTGAAATGGGCAGGCACGCCTTCAGGCGACCACCGTCTTCTTGGCGTTCTGGATGGTGATTTTGGGGTCGGGATTCGCCGGGGGCACGGCGAGGCCCTGCTGGTTGAGCAACTCGACGTGCTCCTTCATTCCCCACTTGGCCTTGTAGAGGCAATCCTCGACCGAGTGGCCGACGCCGGTGAAGCCCTCCAGGTCTGGCGAATAGAACCCGAAGAAATCGGGTTCCTCGGTCGCCTCGATGACCAACGAGTACGACAAATCGATCACGTCGCCTTCTCCCGCGCCGAGATCACCTGAGCCCGGCGGCTTTCAGAATGTGATGGCACGTTCCGGTCGGGACCTCCTTGGCCCCGTGGTAGTCCACGCGAATCAACCTGGGCCAGTCCGCCTTGCCATAGTAGCGAACCGATCCCTTCTCTCTGACAAGCCGAAATCCTCCCCTCTCCAGCAGTCGAACCAGCTCGCTGAATTTCAAGCGCTGCCTCCCAACTCCTGAATGTATCATACAGCATGACGACAGAACCAGCAAGCTCACGTTCGCGATTAACCGCTTCAAGAACGAACCGACGCTAACGCCGCAGGGGGCAGAGAACTGAAAGGCTCCGCGAGGGTAATCGAGCGGTTTCCCTGGTGTGTTCGGAGCGGCGCAGAGCTCGAGGCGCCTCAGTCCCCCGCGATCGGCGTCCACATGCCGGGCGAGATGTCCCCCACGCGCAGGCTGCGGATGCCCCCGTCGCCCATCAGCGCATTGGCCCGACCGGCGTGACGGGTGGCAATGTAGACGTCCGGGTCGTTCCGCTCGGGATCCACGTTGTCGCGGTCGATTTCCCAGTCGACATAATCCATGATCACGATGGTGTCCGCCCCGGGCTTCCGGGCATCGCCGAGCTGGTTATTGTAGCCATAGCTGCACTCGGTGTTTCCGGCCAGGCGTCCGCCGAACAGCCACTCGGCGGCGTTGAGGCAGTACTGCTTGCAGTCCGCCTCGCTGTGGGGCCAGCGGCTGTTGGACGGGGTGGTGAAGCTGCTGTGCACCAGCACCCGCCCTGCTCCGGCGTCGTAGGCGGCGATGAGCGTGCCGAACCCTTCGCGCCACGCAACGGCCACCGCCCCCTCGCCCAACTCCAGTTTGGCAGGCGTCGAGTTCGTCGCGTGACGCGTCACCCCCACCATCACCGGGTGCGGCGGGTCGGAGACCTCGAACTCCATCAGTACGCTGTTCAGCACGCCGTCCTCGCAGCGGATGCCGTAGCCGACGGCGTCGGACAGAGCGTTGGCGGGGTCGGTCCACGACCCGTAGTGGGACTCGGCGAACAGGTGGATGGCTCCGCCGGCGTTGTGGAATCCGGCCAGCCCCTGGAGTTCGCTGTCCAGGAACCCGTTCCCTTGGGTGATGGTGCCCAGGATCCAGACTTGGTCATAGGTAGCCAGGTTCTCCGCGGTCAAGAGGTCGGCCGGGCCGGTGCCGCCCCCGTAGTCGGCCTCGAACGGCACGTTGCTGGGGTCGCTGGGGGTGCGGTCGGGATCGGTCAGCCAGGCGCGGGATAGGGTATACAGGCCCCAGACGCCCCAGCCGCCCTGGTTGGGCCGGCCCTGACCAAGGTTGTAGTACAGGATCCGCCCGGTCCCGGTCCACGTGCCCGACGCCTCGCCGCCCGCCAGGTCGGTCCCCAGGGGACAGGCGAACACCTCGGTGTTCTCGTTCACATAGGATGCCAGGGCCTGGTACCACCGCCGCCGCGCCTGCCCGCCGCCGGGCATCGACTCCACGTTGTTCCACGCCTTCGGGAACCGGCCATGATGTCCGTTGGCGAACATCTGGCAGGCGTGGCCCAATTGCTCCAGCCGATGCTGGCACTGAAGCCGCATGGTCTGCACGTAGACGTCCTCGCTCAGCACGATCAGCAGTGACGCGAGGATCAGGAGGACGGCGACCACGACCAGCAGCTCGGGCAGCGAGAAGCCAAGGGACCGGGCGCCGGGATGGTGCGCCGGGCGGCGCCCGATCGATACGCCGGAGTCCCATCGGTGGCCCGGAGTCCCCATCCTACCCTCACAAAGACTCGCCTGCTCCACCGCACATGTTGTCCATTATACGCTTTCGGGAGCCGTGAACGAAGCCCCCGAGCGGGCCGGGCCGCTCATGGTGCGCCGACCTCGCTCCGTTCCCCGCAGCGGGAGCGCACGTGCCGGGCATGCCGCCGCAAACGGGAAGCTCACTTCTTTGCGGCTGCGGCGTCGACGGCTTTCTTCAGGCCCTTGATGGCGGCGTCGAGCGATTGGATGGTGGTTTCGAGCTTCTTGATCTCGGCGTCGATGTGGGCCTTAAGCCTGGCCAGCTCGGCCTTCTGCGCGGTGAGCTGCTTTTCCGCCGCCTGCTTCTCCGAAACGAACTTCGCGTCCGTCGTCTTCTTCAGCTCGGCGAGCTTGTCGTCGGTGCTCTTCAGGTCCGCACCCTGTTTGTCCTTCGCCTGCTTCAGCGCCACGATCTCCTTGCCGGTCGAGTCCTTCAGCGCGGTGAGCTGCTTGTCTGCCGCCTGCTTGTCCGAGACGAACTTCGCGTCCGTCTTCTTCTGCATGTCGGCGAGCTTGTCGCCGGTGCTCTTCAGGTCCGCGGCCTGTTTGTCCTTCGCCTGCTTCAGCGCCACGATCTCCTTGCCGGTCGATTCTTTCAGCGCGGCGAGCTGCTTGTCCGCCGCCTGCTTCTCCGACACGAACTTCGCGTCCGTCATCTTCTGCATCTCGGCGAGCTTCTCGCCGGTGCTCTTCAGGTCCGCGGCCTGTTTATCCTTCGCCTGCTTCAGCGCCGCGATCTCCTTGCCGGTCGAGTCCTTCAGCGCGGCGAGCTGCCTGTCCACCGCTTGCTTCTCCGAAACGAACTTCGCGTCGGTCTTCTTCTGCATCTCGGCGAGCTTGTCGCCGGTGCTCTTCAGGTCCGCGGCCTGTTTATCCCTCGCCTGCTTCAACGCCGCGATCTCCTTGCCGGTCGATTCTTTCAGCGCGGCGAGCTGCCTGTCCGCCGCCTGCTTCTCCGACACGAACTTCGCGTCCGTCGTCTTCTGCATCTCGGCGAGCTTATCGCCGGTGCTCTTCAGGTCCGCGGCCTGCTTGCCCTTCGCCTGCTTCAGCGCGGCGAGTTCCCGGTCGATCGATTGCTTCCGCGCGTTGATCTGCGTCTTGAGCGCCGTCATGAGCGCAGCGAGGTCTCTCTTCAACTTCTCGTTGGCGGCCCTGAGCTCGGTGAAACGCTGCTCCTTGTTCCGGAGCGGGTCGGTTGCCGTTTTCACTTCCTGTCGGACCGTCTCCGACTGCTTCTTCAACCGAGCGTCGAGCCCCGACATGGCCGCATCGACGCGGACCTTCATGTTGTTGAGCTCGGCGTCCAGCGGACTGAACTTGCCGGCCTGCGCCTCGGCCTTCGCCAGTCGGACTTCCATCTGCTCGATCTGCTTGGCCTGGTCTGCCGCGAGCTTGGCGAGGTTGGACTGCGTCGCGCACCCCGCCAGGAGCAGCATCGCCATCGAGGCCAGGCGCCAGGGCGTTCTGCTTCGCATCATCTGAGTTCCTTCTCTCGAGGGTGACCGGTGCCGCGCGGACGAGGGTATGCGCTGAAGCCCAGTTTTTCAAGAAGAAAGCCAAAGGCGGCGCGAGGACCTTGCCCCCTGCCGCGCATATTCCGTGGAGTCGACCGGGCGCGTGCGCTATGATGTGCTCGCGGGATGGCCGTCTGCGAGGGAAGATGAAATGCGGATTCGTCAGGCCGATCTGGAGCTCCGGCGCGAGCCGTTCGCGCGGCCCTTCGGGTTCAAGGGGTCGGCGTTTCACGAAAAATGGTGCCCGGTGGTGCGGCTGGTCGGCGACGTGGGCCGGGAGGCGATCGGGGTGGGCGGCCTAGCTGTGCTGTGGTCCGATGGGCGCGTGTTCCGGGCGCACACGGAGACCGGCGGCAACGCCCTTCAGTTAACCGTGCTCGAGGACGCGCTGCGGCGGGTCAGCGGAGAGACGTTCGACGACCCGATGGCTCTTCAAGACGCCATCATCGCGGACGTCCACAAGTACGCGTGTCGGATCACCGGCCTGCCCGACCTGCGCCTGACGTTCACGCTGGTGGCGCTCTCGGCGCTGGATTACGCGGCGTGGCTGCTCCACGCCCAGGCGCACGGCATCCGCGCGTTCGACCGGCTCGTTCCGGATGCGTTCCGCGGTTCCCTCTCGGAGCGGCAGGGCCGCGTTGCCCTGGCGCCGGCCGTCGGCTACACCCTTCCCATGGAGAAGCTCCAAGCGCTTCTTGATGCGGGCATCCACGTCCTCAAGATCAAGATCGGCCAGCCGGGGGCCGAGCCCGAGATGCTCCGCAAGGACATCGAATGGCTGGACCGGATTCACGCGCTCGCCGACGGCTGCGAGACGGAGATGACCGACTCGGGCCGGATCCTCTACTACCTCGACGCCAACGGGCGGTACGGCGAGAAGGACACGATGGCCCGGCTCCTCGAACACTGCCGGAAGCGGGGCTTCCTGGACCGGATCATCCTGGTCGAGGAGCCGTTCGCCCGGCCGGACGAGGTGGACGTGCACGGTCTCCCCGCCCGGTTCGCCGGCGATGAGAGTGTCGAGTCGACCGAGGACGTACGGACGCGCGTCGAGCAGGGCTACGCCGCCATGGCCATCAAGACCGCCGGCAAGACGGTCTCGCGCTGCTTCCGGATGATCGCCGCCGCCCGCGACGCCGGGGCGATCGGCTTGGTCGCCGACAATGCCTGTCTCCCGGTGATGGTCGAGTGGAACAAGAACGTCGCGGCGCGGCTCCCGGCCTTCCCCGGCCTGGGAGGCGGGTTGCTGGAATCCAACGGCCCGGAGAACTACGCCCACTGGGACCGGCTCGTTGCGGAGTATCCCCTTGCGGAGGCGCCCTGGCTCCGGCCGCAACAGGGCGCCTTCATCCTCGACGACGCGTACTACGATTGCAGCGGGGGTATCTTCGCCGTCTCGGCGAGCGACGCCGGCCTCTTCCGCGGCCGATCGAACGTTCCGCCCGTCGGGGGAGTCGAGCGGGCGTGACCGGGGCGCGGTTGACAGCCGGACGGAGGGCGAATACGATACCGTCGAAGTCACCCAATGCGTGCAACCCAAGGAGCCACCGATGACCTACGACGAACAGGCGGCGATGAGGTACCTGATGGAGTTGCTGCCGATCCCCGGCCCGCCGGGCGACGAGAGAAAGGTGGAAGAATACCTCGTCAACGCGTGCCTCGAGCTGGGCGTCCCGCGCGACGCGATGTCGAGCGACAAGACCTACGAGCAGAGCGACTACGGCGGCAACACGGGCAACCTGATCATCCGGCTCGACGGGACCCGCGGCGGGCCGCGGCGGATGCTGGCCACGCACATGGACACCGTGCCGCCGGCCGTGGGCTGCAAGCCGCGCGTCGAGGGCGACCGCGTGGTCAACGACGCGGAAGGGAAGGCGCTGGGCGCCGACGCCCGCTGCGGCTGCGCCGCGATGCTCCATGCGATCAAGGCCCTGCAAGAACTGGACGGCGATCATCCGCCGGTCACGGTGCTGATCACCGTGCAGGAGGAGGTCGGCCTGGTCGGGGCGCGTGGGCTGGACGTTTCGCTGCTCGGCTTCGAGTTCGACGGCGGGAAGACCGACGAGCTGGTGACCAAGATCATCGGCACGGAGCGGATGAACATCGAGGTCGAGGGGATCGCGGCTCACGGCGGCCGTCCGCAGAAGGGAGCCTCGGCGGCGCTGGTCGAGGCCATCGCCCTCGCCGAGATCGGCCGGGACGGCTGGTTCGGCTACGTCGAGAAGCCGGAGGGCAACGCGCGGACCAACCTCGGCATCCTCAAGGGCGGCACGGGCAGCAACGTGGTGATGCCGCATCTCTACGGTCTCGCCGAGTTTCGGTCGCACAGCCGCGAGTTCCGCAAGCAGGTCATCGGCGTCTGGCAAGACGCCTTACGCCGCGCCGCCGCGCAGGTGGTGAGCGAGGACGGCCGGCCGTGCACCGTCTGCTTCTCGCAGGGCCCGACGTACGAGCCGTTCGCGCTGCCGGACGACGCGCCGGTGGTGACGCTCGCCCGGGCTGCCGCGAAGGAATGCGGCATCGGACCCACGCTCATCCACCACGACGGCGGGATGGACTCGAATCACTTCGTCGCGTTCGGCATTCCGACGGTGTCTGTCGGGATCGGCGGGTTCCAGTGTCACTCGCCGGCCGAATACGCCGACCTGACCGAGTTCCGCAACTGCTGCCGGATGGCGGTTGCCCTGGCCACGCTCGAGCCGGGATCCTGACGCGCCACATCCCAGGTAGTCACACCGTGTTTCCGACGGGCGGGCCGGATTGTGTGTTGCCGCGCGAAGCGTTGGCTGATAAGGTAGAAGGTACGCCCGACGGCGACCGGCCGACGGGCGGCGGGCCGAGGAGAGAACCATGAGCCGGAAGTGGCGGTGTCTCGTTCTGGGCGGCCTCGTTGCGCTCGGGGCCGGTCTCCACGCCAGCGCGGCGTCGGGGGCGGACGTGAGGATGACCCGCTCCGAGGAATATGGTGGGACCCGGTTCGACTTCCGCCTCCGGGGCCGCGGGTTCTCTTACCGATGCTTCGTCATCCTTCCCAAGGAGGCGTGCCGGCTCAACGTGTTGCTGACGTGGAACGGGCTGCGCGTCTTCCCGGTCATTCTGCCGCCGGAGCCGCGCCCGTGGGTCTGGTACGCGCCGGCCCTGCGGGACCGGTATCCGAACCGCTGGCACACGTGGTATTTCTCGCGGCTGCTCAAGGCGGGGGTGGCGGTTTGCGGGATCGACGTGGGGGAATCGTGGGGAAACCCCAAGGGCCGCGCGGCATTCAGCCATTTCTACAAGTTTGTTGTAAAACACTGGCGGTTCAACTGCGTGCCCAAGGCCTGCATGCTCCCGGAATGCCGGGGCGGGCTGATGGTGTACAATTGGGCGGCGGAGAACCCGGGACGCGTGCAGTGCATCGGCGCCATCTACCCCGTGTGCGAGATCACCGCGACGCCGTTCTTCGCTCGCATCTACGGCTTGGCGAGTGACGAGAAGCTCAGCCTGAAAGCGCTGAAGGACCATTTCAAGTCGCACAATCCGATGGACCGCCTGAAGCCGCTGGCGGACGCGAAGATCCCGATTCTTCACCTGCACGGCAGCCTGGACAAAGTCGTCCCGGCGCTTCAGCACAGCGCGGCGCTGGCGCGGCGCTACCTGAAGCTGGGCGGGACCATCACGGTGATGATCCGGCGGGGAGAGCGGCACGAACCGTCGGCCATGTTGTTCGAGTGCAAGGAATTCGCCCGGTTTCTCATCCGGCAGGCCCGCCGGACGCGCCCGTCCGGGCGCTCGTGGCCGATCACACTGCCGGTGCGAACGGATCCCAAGGCGACCCTGGAAAAAGAGAAACACAAGGAATGAGGTCCGTCGGGTCCGCATCCGAAGGAAGGGAGGGTCGATGGATTTCTTCGAGGTGATCGCCCAACGCCGCAGCGTCCGAAAGTTCAAACCCGGAGACGTGCCCGACAGCGATGTCCGGGAAATCCTCCAGGCGGGCCGCATGGCCCCCTCCGGCTGTAACCTCCAGAACCGGGAATTCGTCGTCATCCGAGACCCGGAGACGATCGGCAAGCTGAACGAGATTCAGCCCTCCTTCGATCACGTGCCGGTGGTGATCGGTGTGGTGATGAGCACCGGCGAGACGCCCAGTTGGGGCAGCTACTGGGTGGAGGACTGCGCCGCCTGCGTCGAGAACATGCTGCTGGCGATCACCGCCCTGGGATACGGGTCGGTGTGGGTCGAGGGCACGTTGCTCTGCAAGGAAGCGTGGGCGAAGGAGCTGCTCGGCGTGCCCGCCGACAGGCGGCTCTACGTCCTGCTCCCGGTCGGCCACCCGGCCGAGGAGGGCCAGACGGCGCCGAAACGCCCGCTCGAAGAGATCATCCACTACGAGCGGTACGGCCAGCAGCAGCCGAGGGTGTGAGCCGAATGATCCAGGTCCGCAGGGCACGGCGCTCCGACGCGGACGACATCACCGAATTCCAACGCCGCATGGCCTTCGAGACGGAGGGGGTGCGCCTCGACCCGCCCACCGTGCGGCGCGGCGTCCGCGCCGTGTTCGATGATCCCGCCAAGGGCTGCTACTACGTGGCGGAGGAGAACGGGCGCCTGCTGGGCTGCACGTTGGTGATCCGGGAGTGGAGTGACTGGCGCAACGGCAGCGTGCTGTGGATCCATTCCTTGTACGTGGTGCCGGAGGCCCGCCGCGGCGGGGTGTTCACCCGGCTCTATCGCTACCTGCGGCGCCGCGTGGAACGGACCTCCCGGCTCAAGGGGCTGCGGCTCTTCGTCGACAAGGGGAACCGCCGCGCCCAGGCCGCCTACCGCGCCATGGGGATGACGAGGGATCACTACCACCTGTACGAGTGGCTGAAGTAGGGAGGCGTCTGCACGCTCCGGCCGCCCGATTCATTCCCCACCCAACGCCTCGGCCACGTCGGCGGCCACGCCGAAGAGCTTGTCGCTGAGCGGGGTGGTGACCGGCCGATAGTAGGCGTTGATCGCGATGCGGGTGCGTTCGTCGAGGATCTTCTGGCAGCGGGCGGCCAGCGCGTCACCGATCTTGTCGCGCCGGGCCTTG
>Ga0272442_10012423_pt1 | contig 10283 bp, 6 predicted proteins | sample SSMForm2O_FD_200262 | JGI IMG/M metagenome (GOLD analysis project Ga0272442, IMG submission 200262) | Marine sediment archaeal communities from Little Sippewissett salt marsh, Falmouth, MA, United States - SSM-Form-2O | ecosystem: Environmental > Aquatic > Marine > Wetlands > Sediment ... | reverse complement strand
AACAGCACGAGAAACGCCGCGAGCGGCAGGATGGTCAGCAGCGTGACCGGCCGGCGCGGCGGAGGCACGATGTTGGCGGCGATCTGTGCGACAGTCATAGCTTCAACTCGACGATGCGGCGGTTCCCCGTGTCGGCAATCCGTACTCGGCCCTGCGAGTCGACGGCCACGCCCCACGGGGTGAGAAGCTGACCCTCGCCACGGCCCGTGGTGCCGTAGCGCCCGAGCACGGTGCCATCGAGGCCCAGACGGGTCAGCCGCCCCGCGCCATACTCGACCACGTAGAGCGTCTCGTCGGCCCCCAGGGCAATATCATACGGGAAATGGAGCGACGGCGCCCGGCCCGCTGCCTCGCCGAGCGTGCCGGCGAACGTCCCGTCGTCGCGGAACACCTGGATGCGGTTGTTGATGGCGTCGGCCACGTAGACCTGGCCCGCATGGTAAGCCATGCCCGCGGGGCGCTGGAACTGGTCGGGGCCTGTGCCGAAGGAGCCGAACGCACGGAGGAACTTCCCGTCGGGCGTGAAGGCCTGCACGCGGTCGTTGCCGCCGTACTCGCACACGTAGAGGGTTCCGCGCGGGTCCTGAACGACGTCGACGGGGTAGAGGAACTGGCCCGGATCGGTGCCGCGCTGGCCGAACATCGCGGCCACCTTGCCCTCGGCATCGAAGAGGACCACGCGGTGGTAATGGGTGTCGGCCACGGCGATGCGGCCGTCGGCGAGCATGCAGGCTCCCTCGGGGTGGCCCGCCGCCGTCTCGGGCATGCGCCACTGGCGGAGCAGCTCCCCCGTCGCGTCGAGCACGAGCACGCGGCCGACTCGGTCGACGACGATCACCTCGTCGCCGTGGCCGATGGCCAGGACGCGCGGGGACGGCACGCGGGCGCCATCGGGCGGCATGGCCCAGGTGTGCATCTCGCGGGGCACCAGCTCCGGCCCCTCGGAGCCGGTGCATCCGACGAGCAGGGTGAGCACCAGGCAGGCGAGCACGCGGAGCGCCACGCGCGCGCCTCGCGCCAGGCGGTCGGCGGCGGGGCGGTGGTAGAAGCGGCGGCGCGTGCCCGTGGGCTCGTGCTCGAGCTCGGCCTCGGCCACGGCGCCCTTGAAGCGGCTCTCGCGGACCACCAGCGGGCCGTCCTCGCAACACTCGATGGCCACCTGCTCGGGGCGCCAGCAGGCTGGGGCATCCGAGTCGCGGTCGAGCCACAGGCGTGCCGCCTCGGGCTCCAGCCAGTTGCACTCGCCCAGGCACAGGGCCGCCTCGCGCGTCGGAGGCCGCCAGTAGAGGGCGTCCACCGCTCCGCCGTAGAGCAGCCGCCCGGCGTCCAGGCACACCACGTGGCCCGCCTCGGCCAGCACGGCCGCGGGCGCGTGGGTGGCGAAAACGAGGGAGGCGCCCGACGCCGCGATGCGCTCGCGGACGACCTGCCAGTAGCGCTCGACGCGCGCCACGTCCACGCTGGCGAACGGCTCGTCCATCACGAGCACGGCGGCATCGGCCACGAGGGCGCGGGCCACGGCCACGCGCGACCGCTCGCCCTGGGAGAGTTCGTGGGGACGGGCGTCCGCACGCTCCGCCACGTCGAGCGCCGCCAGCAGCGCCATCGCCGCGTCGGCCCCGGTGCCAGCCTCCGGCATCGCCCGCTCGAGGTGCTCGCGAACCGTCAGATGCGGCCACAGCCCCCCGCTCTGCGGAGCCCAGTAGACGGGCAGCGCGTGGCTGCCCTGGCACACGCCCGACGTCACCCGCCCCCCCGTAGGCCGCTCGTAGCCCACCAGCAGGTTGAGCAGCGACGACTTCCCGGCCCCCGAGCACCCGAGCACCGCCGTCACCCCCGGCGGAATCGCCGCACTCACGTGGGCCAGGCGCGGCACCCCGTCGTCGCTCAGCGTCACGTCGTCGAGTTGCCAGAGCACGTCGCTCAAAGTCTCACCTTGTCTTCACGTCGGGACCCGCTCACCGCCGCCGCACGGCGCGGCCCATCAGCCCGGCACCGGCCAGGAGCACGAACGGCACAAGAAACGTCACGCAGACCATCGCGGAAAGCACGGCCGTCTGGCCGTAGTGCATGAAGTTGTAGAGGCGCACCTGGACGGGCGTCATCCGCGAGGGCGCCAGGATCGAGGCCGCCGTCATATCGAAGTACGCCCAGCAGAACAGGAAGAAGAGGAGCCAGAACTGCCCGCGGCCCCGCAGATCCCACAGCGTGCCCCGAGCCGCACGAGCCACGCGCGCGGACGCCGATCGCCTGAGCAGCGCCGCCGCATGCACCCCCTCGCCCGAGCACAGTGCCGCCAGCAGCAGCCGCAGCAGGAGCGCGAACGGGAACAGCAGCAGCGTGAGCGCCACCACGAGCGGAGCCGGCGTGTCCGCGAGCCCGCGCAAGCCGGGAAGTTGGAACGCCCAGAGGATCCCCAGGGCGAGCACGAGGGCGCCGAACAGGCCGGGCGCGCAGAACGCGAACGCGCCGAGCCATCGCCCCCGCCAGCCCCCGCCCAGGAACCACCCCGCACACAGCCAGGCACACGCGGCCGCCGCCGCCGCGAACACCACGCTCGCCGCAATGTCGCCCCCGAGCGTCAGCGTCTGCGCCATCAGCGCCAGTCCCCGCAGGGTGCCTCGGAGGACGACGAACGCGGGGAGGACTGCGGTGACCGCGAGCGCGCCCGCCACGACCGCCCACACGGCGGCGTGCAGAGCCGGCGGTGCGCTGCGTCGCCGCGCTGGCGGCCGCCCGTGCCCGGCGCCGTGCGCCCAGACGAGCCACAGCGCCGCCATCAGCAGCACCGCCTCCACAAGCGCGGGGAGCAGCGTGATCCGCAGCGACTCCCCGAGGGCCAGCCCGCCCACCTGCGCGTCGAACACCACCACCGTCCACGTGCGAATGCCCAGGAGCGAGGCCAGCTCGAACTCCCCGAAGGCGAGCAGGAACACCACGGCGAACGCCACGCACGCCGCCCTCCCCCGCCCACGGAGCCAGAAGCCCAGGGCCGCCCTCCCCCGCCCCAGCAGCCGGTGGCAGTGGATCGCCTCGGGCGACATCGCGGACGGTGCGAACCGCACGATCAGCGCCGCCACGGGTGCCAGCCGCACCCACACAAGCAGGAAGTAGAGCGCCTGGTTCCACCCCGGGTGGCGGATGAGCGAGAGCGAGAAGCGCGACCAGGCGTAGCCCACCAGCAGCATCGGAGTGAGGCAGGGCACCAGGTGCAGGCACCACAGGATGCGGCCCGTGCGCCGCGACGAGGCAGCCGCTACCGCGCACACGCCCTGGCCGACCAGCGTGGCCGCCGACGCCACCGCCAGCCCCCGGGCCAGCCCCCACGCGCTCTCGGCCACCAGGCTCACCGCACGTATTCCGTCTTGAGCCAGGCCAGGCAGGCGGCGCGCGCCGGGCCGAGCCCCCCCAGCGGAACCCCGTCCGCCACCCAGGACGCCAGAACCCGCACGTCGTCGCTCAGCCGCGAGGCATCCACGGGGCCGAGGGGCACCTGGCGCGCCTTCGAGCCCGCCAGCTCCAGCTCACACGCCGCCGAGAGCAGATAGTCCACCAGCCGCTGCGCCCGCGCGAGCCGGCGGGTGCCCTTGATGATCCCCACCGTGTTCGGCATACACAGCGTGGCCCCGCTCTCCAGCCGCACCGGCACCATCGCCACGGGCTTGCCCGCGTCGCGGGCGACGAAGAAGTCATCGGTGTCCGTGAGTCCCAGGTCACACACGCCCTCGGCCACGAGGTTCTTGACATGGGCATTGCCGGTGGCCTCGCGGATGCCTCGGGTGCGCAGGTCGGCGTGCCAGGCCTCGAGCTTCTCGCCGCCCCAGTGGTGCCACAGCACGCTGTAGTGGGTGAGGGTGGTGCCGTAGAGCGGCTTGGCGATGGCCACGCGCGACAGGTCGCCGCCCAGCCGCTCGGCAACCGCCTCGGGTGTGGCCGCCAACTTCCCTGTGTTCACGATGTAGACGCGGAACCGGGCAGCGAAGCCGGCCCAATGCCCCTCGGGGTCGCGATAGGCGGCGGGGATGCGTTCGTAGCCGCTCCCCTTGTAGGGCACCAGCAGCCCGCGGCCCGCCAGGTCGAGCATGCCCAGGAGCTGATTGTTCCAGAAGACGTCGCAGCGCGGGCTATCGCGCTCGGCCACGAGACGCTCGACCAGGCCCAGCGACTTCGTGGCCTCGGTGTCGAACACGGGAGCCACGCGGATGCCCGTCTCGCGGGTGAAATCGTCGAGGATCCGCTGCGAATAGACCGAATCGTGGGCGCAGTAGACCACCAGCGCGTCCTCCCCGCCGCGCCACACGAATTGGTAGATGACCAGGAGCCCGACCACGACGAGGACGGGCAGCAGGAAGCGAAGCGGACGGCTACTCCCCCCCGGCGGGCTTGCCATCCTGTGCCTCCTTCAGCGAGTCGAAGTACTTCTTGATCGCGTCGTGGTATCCCGGCGGCACCTGCTCCTGAAGGATGGCCTCGCCCACCCCCTCCTTCACCGTCTCCACCTGCCGCTGGTAGTTCTCGCGGATCGTGCCCGCCTCCGAGAGGCCGTGCGTCTTCCACTGAAGCAGGATCTTGCCCGACGTGTAGGCCGAGCGCGAGCGCTCGGACTTGAAGTCCGTCTGCTCCTCCGGCTTCTCGGGTGCCTCGCCCCCCTTGCCGGTTCCCTTCTTGCCCATTCCCTGACCGATCTTCTTCCCCTCGCCTTCGCACGCGCCGCCCATGAGCTTCCTGTAGAAGTCCTCGTAGTCCCCCACGTCCTTGCAGCCCCCGCAGCCCTTGCCATCGAGGGCTTTGAGCTCGTTGAGCTGCTTGGCAAGCTGCGCGGTGCGCAGGCCCCCCTCGAGGCTCTGAAGGTCGCGGATCGCCTGGGCCACCGCATCGCTCTCGAGCTTCGCCAGGTCGAGCGACTGCTGGAGCGCCTGGATCGCCTCCTTCGAGAGCTTGCCTTTCTTGCACATCGAGAGCTGCTCGAGCGCCCGCTGCACCGAGTCCTGGAGGCTCTTCGACGATGCGTTGTCGGCCAGGAAGTCCGCCAGGTCGCTGAGCTGGCTCTGCATCTGGCGCTCGAGCTTCCGCCGCTCGGCGGGGTCGGCGGTCTTCTGGAGCTGCGCCGCCTTCTTCTGGATGTCCTGGATTTCCTTCTTGATCTCCGAGGCGTCGCCCCGCTTGAGTCGGCGCTTCCAGCGTTCGGCCTTCTGCCCCTTGCCGCTGCCGAAGCGCTGGGATTCGCTGCTGCGGGAGAAGGCCTTCTCGAGCTGCTTCTCGCTCCGGTGGCGCCACAGGGTGCCCAGGTCCTTCTGGACTTCGGTGAGGCGTTTGAAGTTGCCCCGCTTGTCGGTCGGCTTCATCGTGTTGAAGGTCTTCTTGAGGTCGTCGATGGCACGTTTCGTCTCGTCGGAGATCTTGGCGTTGGGGTTGCTCTTCTTGAGGAGGGCGAGGCGCAGCTTCGTGGCCTTCTGGCTCTCGGCCAGCAGGCGCCGCTGCTGCGCGGCCTGCTGGCGCCCCTTCTCGCGGCCAAAGGGGTCGAGCCGCGGCAGCCACAGGATACCCGCCAGCAGTGCGGCCAGCGCCCCCGCGGCGTGGAACATCCTGGGGCTCCAGCCGAACGGCAGCACGCGGGCGGGACTCACCTTGGCCGCACGCTCCTCCGCCTGGTCGAGCACGATGGACGTGAAGTCGCCCGCCGCAGTGCCCACGAGCGTGGCGGTCAGGAACAGGTCGTTGGCGCGAGTCCGCTCGTCGAGCAGGCGCGCCACTCCGTGGGTGGTCGGGCGCCGGTGGAACACGATGCCGAGCACGAGCGCTCCGCCTGGGACGGCCAGGAGCGTCGCGGGGTCGAAGTAGTCGGGGATCACGCCGAGCAGGCGCGAGGCGAGCAGTGCCGCCGCGTAGGCGCCCGCAAGAGCGAGGAAGAACACGTAGGCGGCCCGTGCGACGGCCACACAGCGCTGCCGCTGGGCCAGCGTGCGGATCACGCGGCTGGCGGTCGGGCAGGCGGCAATGCCGGGGGCGCTCATGCGGGCTCCCTCCGATGGCGGGTAGCGGCCTCTGCCCTTATCATACCCGTCCGACGCCGCCGGATGCAAGCCGAAGCCTGTTCAGCGGTTGAGAAGACGCTCGATCTGCGGGATCGCCGCGTGGGTCGGGTCGAGCTGGCGAATGGCCGCAATGGCCTTGCGGGCCGCCTCCGCCCGCCCGGCCACGGCGAACGCACGCGCCCGGGCCACCAGCTTCACCAGCGCGCCTGGGCTGATCCTGGCCGCGACGGCGTACTCGCGGATCGCCTCGTCGAGCGACTTCGCGGCCTCGTACACCGCCGCTGCGGCCAGGTGGATCTCCGGGTCGAACGGGTCGATGTAGATGGCCTCGAGGTAGGCGGCGGCGGCCTCGGCGTGGCGCTTGCCGTCCGCGAGCAGCTTGCCGAGCTGCACCCACGCGCGGGCGTTCGCCGGGTCGAGCGCCGTGAGCTCGCGGAGCATGGCGATGGCCTGCTCGGGCTTGCCGCCCTTCTGGTAGAGCTCGGCCAGGAGCAGATGGGGGTTCTTGCCTCGGGCCTGGTAGCGGGGGTAGAGCTTGCGGGCGGCCTCGAGCTCGGCAATCGCCTGCTCCGTTGCCCCCTCGTCCTTGAGGATCAGCCCCAGGTAGAGATGCGCGAAGAAGTAGTCGGGGGCGGCCTCCCTGGCCTTGAGGAAGTGCCCTTTGGCGGCGGCGCGATCCTTGTCCTTCTGAAGGGCGATGATGCCCAGGATGGTGTGTGCCCGCGGGAGCTTGGGGTCGAGCTCGGCCGCCCGCTTCGCCGCCTTGCGGGCCTCGTCCACCTTGCGCGTGGCCAGGCGGCCCGAGGCGATGCGAGCCCACAGCTCCGCATTCTTATCGTCCTTCTTGACCTCTTCTTCCAGCTTCTTGAGCGTGGCGGGGTCGACCTGGGGCGAGCGGCGGATCTGCTCGGCGTAGCGGCGGATGTAAGCCATGCACTCGGCGTTGAGCTCCTTCATCGGCTTTCCGGTCACCTTCGGGAGCACCTCGGTGGTCGGGCGCCCCTCGCGGTAGAGCTCGAGCATCTTGAGGATGGCGTCGAAGCCATAGGCCTCGTCGAAGTGGCGGATGACGAGCGAGGCCTGGTAGTAGCTCAGCGGCACCTGGGTGCGGAACGAGGGGCGGGTGAAACCCCGGTCGAAGTCCTCGAGCGGCAGCAGCCTGTCCTTCGCCAGGCCGTCGAGGAGCAGGCCGTCCCACCGCACCCGCGTGTCGTGCTCCTCCCACACGCTGATGCCTTCGGTGAACCAGCGGGGGATGTGGTAGCGCGTCTTCTGGAGGGTGACCACGTGGGCGAACTCGTGGATGAGCACGTTCCGCCAGTTGAAGGGATTCCCGCGCCGCATGCGGTTGAGGCGGGGCGAGGGCATGGTGATCACCTGGCCGAGACAGGCGCCCAGGGCGCTCAGGCCGGGCAGCCCCACCGTGCGGGCGGAGAACTCCTCGTGCTTGGGGAACAGCAGCACCAGGGTCCGCTTGCCATATTCCTTGGGGCCGACGGGCTCGAAGCCGTAGCGCCCCGTCAGGTCGTCGTACATCGTCTTGAGCAGCGGCTCGATATAGGGCCAGAGGATGGCATCCTCGGTCTTGTCCAGTTTCACGAAGAAGTGGGGGGTCTCGTGGTAGGCGAACTCCTTGCGCTTGAGGTCGCGGTCGAGCACGGTGAGGGTGTTGAAGGCCCACACGTTGAAGCCGTTGAGGGCGAAGGCACGGTCGAGGAGGCGGTAGCCCTCGCTCTCCTCGCCGGCGCGCAGGAGGTTCATGCCCGCAATGTAGTAGCCGCGCCAGTAGTCGGGGTCGAGCTCGATGGCCTTTCGCGCCCAGGCGATGGCGGCGGGTGTGCGGCGGAGCCGCGCGCTGGCCTGTGCCAGGGTGGCGTAGAGCTCGGCGAAGCGGGGGTTGATCGTGAGGGTCTGGGCGATCGCCTTGTCGCGCTCGCCGGCGTTGCCCACCGCCTCGTAGTGGGCGGCCACCATGGCGAGCGCGGTGGGGTTGTGGGGGTTCACGGCCAGGGCGGTGCGGATCGCCTCGAGGCTCTTGCCGTGCTTCTGCTCGACGGCCAGGAGCACTGCCCGCAGCAGGTGGGCGTCGGGCAGGTGGGGGTTGGTCTTGAGCGCGGTATCGAGCGTTGCCATCGCCTGGGTGTAGCGATTGGCGGCGACCGCTGCGGAGCTCATGCCCACGTGGGCGATGGCCAGGTTGGGGTTGAGCTCGAGCGCCCGCTCGAAGCACTGGCGGGCATACTGCCAGGCATACTTGCTCAGGCAGTGGAAGCCGGCGAGCACGTGGGCCTCGATGCACTTCGGGTCGGCCTTGGCAGCGGCCTGGTAGGCTCGCCAGGCGCCCTTCGGGTCGTCGCTCTCGGCGGCGCGGGCCACCGCGGTGAGGGCTTTGGCCGTCTTCGCCTTGTCCTGAGCGTAGAGGTCGAAGAAGTGCGTGGCCTGGGCGTCCACGGCCTCCGCATCGCCCGTCGTCTCGCCGATCACCAGCGTGAGGAGCCGCGCGTCCAGATGGGCAGGGTCGGCCTTGAGGGCCTTCGCCAGGCGGGCCTTCGCCTCGGCGTAGCTGCCCACCGTCGCCAGTGCATCGGCGTGCAGGACGAGGGCTTCCGCGTCATCGGGCGCAAGCGCCTCCAGGCGCGCCGCCTCCGCGACGGCCTCCTTGTAGACCCCCGTCTCGAGGAGAGCACGCACGCGGAGAGCCCGTGCGTCGCGCTCGGTCTTGGCGTCGGGCTTGGCCAAAATGGCGTCCAGGGCCTTCAGCCCGTCGGCATACTTGCCCGCGGCGACGGCCTCGCGGGCCGCCGGCAGGTCGGCCTCGCCCGCACACACCCCCACCACACCCAGGAGCAGAATCCCTGCACCAAGCATCATCGCGGAGAGACGGAACCGTGTGGACATGTCGGACACTCCACCATTCCCCCGTGGCTCGTCTTCCTATTATAGCACAGATGAGTTTGCATCCACCATCGGGCTTGGATACACTAGCGGTTGGGGAGGAGGAACGTGGCCACCGCAATCCCCGGCGGTCCCCGAGAACGCACGAAGGAGGACTCCCGCTGCTTCTCCAGTCGATCCGCAGCGGCAGTTCGGGGAACTGCCTGCTGCTCGAAAACCACGAGACGACGCTGCTCATCGACGCCGGCTTCTCCTCGATTCGCCGGTGCCGAGCCGCCCTCGAGCCGCTGCTGCCCAGCGTGGATGGCGTGCTCGTCTCCCATCTCCACAGCGACCACATCAGCTACTCGACGCTCCGCGTCCTCGAGGAGTGGGGCGTGCCAGTGTGGGTGTGTGCGGGCGAAGAGGGCACCCTTCGCCGCAAGCACTTCCGCGGAAGGCCCTTCGACGGCCTCGACCTGCGCACCTTCACCCGCCGCCCCGTTCAGATCGGCAGCTTCACCATCCAGCCCTTCCGCGTGCCCCACTACCCCAGCTACCCCACGTTCGGCTTCGACGTGGCCAGCCCCCACAACGGCACCACGCGCCGAGCCGTCGTCGCCTCCGACCTCTCGGACTGGATGGGGCAGCAGAGCCACTTCCACAACGCCGACGTCATCTACATCGAGGCCAACCACGACCCCGAGCTTCTCAAGCTCTACTGGAATCCCAACTCGGTCTACCACCTGAGCAACCCGAGCTGCGCCGCCCTGCTCCGCCACGCCCTCGACCACAGCACCACCCCCCCCGCGGCCGTGATGCTCGGCCACCTCAGCGACGACCGCAACAGCCCCGAACTCGCACGCGACACCGTGGCCACGGCGCTTGCCGAGGCAGGCTACGCCCACGTGCCCATCCACGTCGCCCCCCGCGACGAGCCCTCCAACCCCCTCGCCATCGCCTGAGCGCAGGAGTCCGTGCCAGTGCGTACCCTCGCCACAATCGCCGCCGTGGCCCTTGCCCTCTCCCTGCTCCCCTTCCGCGGAGAAGCCGCCATGCCCGTCGACGTCGCCCGCAAGGCTCCGCCGCTCAACTTCGCTCCCGGCCCCGAGTTCGCCGATGCCGTCCGGAGGTTCCAGGGCATCCCCGGCATCGAGCGCGCACCCCGCGGACGCCTCTGGGCCACCTGGTACGGCGGCGGAAACGGTGAGGACCGGCACAACTACATCCTCCTGGTCACCAGCGCCGACGACGGCGCCTCCTGGTCGAAGCTCAAGCTCATCATCGACCCCGACGGCCCCGGCCCATGCCGAGCCTTCGACCCCTGCCTCTGGCTCGACCCACGCGGGCGACTCTGGCTCTTCTGGGCGCAGC
>Ga0272442_10012420_pt1 | contig 10285 bp, 4 predicted proteins | sample SSMForm2O_FD_200262 | JGI IMG/M metagenome (GOLD analysis project Ga0272442, IMG submission 200262) | Marine sediment archaeal communities from Little Sippewissett salt marsh, Falmouth, MA, United States - SSM-Form-2O | ecosystem: Environmental > Aquatic > Marine > Wetlands > Sediment ... | reverse complement strand
TGCACGGCCATACGATAGCCAATGCTCGCGCTGGCTTGAATGCCCATTTGTGTCACCACGCCAGCCTTGCTGGCCGCCTCGGCCACTCGTCGAGCCTCGTAGACGTCGTGAGTCAGTGGCTTCTGACAATACACGTGCTTGCCCTTGTGGAGAGCCGTCATCGTGATCGACGCGTGCATATGGTCGGGCGTGGAGACATTGACGGAATCGATCTTGTCGCCTTCCTTGTCCAGGAGATCTCGCCAGTCCTGGTATCGGCGGGCATTGGGGAACTTCTTGGCCGCGGCGGCCATGCGCGTGGTGTCAACATCACAAATCGCCACGATCTCAACAGCACCGTGTGAGCCAATCTGTTGTATATCCCCCCATCCCATACCGCCCACCCCGATCGCCGCGTGCTGGATCTTACCGTTCGCCGATTTTGCCGAGAGGACCCTGGGGAAGAAGATGGTGCCGAAGCTCGTGCCAAGGCTGCGTTTCAGGAACTCACGGCGATTGGTCTGTAGACTCATGGCATGATTCTCCTTCCTGCCTTGCCCATCTGACGTCACAGAGGGTGGTCTAATCTGCTATTTGTCCTATGATACCGCTGCACGGGATTCGACATCAAGGGGCCAGTCCGTCAACCCGTCTCGCTTTGTAGTCAGTATGCGGTTGTGGGAGGATTCAGTCGATGCTGACCTGTTCCCCCTTTTTGGCCCAGTTCGCATGAGACTTCGTCGGATCATACGGCCTCATGGTATTCCGGAGGTCGAGGCGTAGCCGAGGCTGGCGGTTGATCTAGTTCGCCAGGTTTGGCAGCTCGGGCATCGATTCCTATGATTTAAAGAGAAGCCCCCCATCACAGCCAAGATCGCCGCTCCCGTTCCTACGAGAGCACTGTCTGAGACCACGGCGGCGCTTTTGGCGGGGAGGTTTACCGAGATGACGTTAGAAACCGTGACCAGACGAGTGCTGGTGGCCGCACGCATCGCTCTACCCGCGCTCAGTGTTCTTGTCGCCCTGACGGCCCTAGCCGCCTTTCTTGAGGTGAGCCAGATCCTGAACCTCTCGGCGACCTGGCCGGAGATCGGCCGGGCCCTCGAGCCTCTGGACGAGTGGCGTCAGATTTCCGCGCTGCTTCTGGTAGCCTGGGCAATCACCCTCCCATTCCTGCGGCCCGAGAAGCTCCCCGACCGGCTGGCCATTCGCCAGGGAGTGGAGGACACGGACACGCGCCCCATGGAGAAGCGCCCGGGGGGATGGATGCTGCTACTGTCCACGGTCTTCGTGGCGGTATGGGTGAGCCTGCTGGAACTGCTCTCCCGTCACCCGATGTCCCCCGAAGGTCGGGTGCTCCTCCTGGCAGGAGCGGTCCTGGTCCAATCGGTCGCCATCTTCTGGCTTCTTCGATATGCACGGAAACGACAGAAAGCGCTCATCGAGAGCCACCGGGCTGTGGAACAAATGCGGCGTCCGCGCGCCGTGCGGGCGCTCCTGAGTCCGTGTGTGGGATTCCTTCTGGGCGTTGGTACGTTGGGGCTCTGGGTGGGCTTGCTCCTTGCCGTTTCTCACGCCTGGCCGCAGATGATTGGGCTTCCGCCCGCCATCGAAGGTCACAGTTCACTCCTGGCGGTGATGAGCCTGGCGGCCGACGAAGTCCTGGACACCGTTCTCGTCGGGGTTCCCGCGCAGTATGGCCTCCTGCTCGGTCAGCCGCAGGCGCACTCTTGGATCGGAGCGACCATCCTCGTGGCATTTCGAGCCACGGTAGCGGTGTCCCTGTTCTTCGTACTCTACCGCACGATCAAGACCAGGCGGACATATGATTCGCTGATCAGACGAATGCTGCGCGAATCATCCGAAGAAGCCAGCCAGACGCTGGCCAGAATCGGATGGCCGACGGGCAGGCGGCTGATCACAGAAGCACTCCGTCATCGTGTCCCGGACGAATCCGGCTCAACTCCGTCTGAAGCCAGGGCTCTGCTGCTCCGGACGCTGTACGGTTTCTATCACCCAAGAACTCTGAAGTTTGCCCTGCAAGAAGCGAAGAATTCTGAGGCCTGCGACTTCGATCGAGTCGAGGCGCTGAAGTACGTCTGCACCTATGGCGATAGTCAGACCGCCCTCGACCTCATGGGGCGATTCTTCCATTCGGGAAACCCAAACCTGCGCGAGGGAGTGTCGCTGATCTGTGTGGCCTTTGAACACCCTGACTGCGACAGGCTCCTGGAAGAAACTGGCCGCGACCCGCACACCCCGGGCCAGTACAGAAATGCGGTCATCGGCGCCGGCGTCCGGCTGGTGGCCGAGGGGCCCGGCAACTCCGGTGTGAGCGCCTGCCTGAAGGCATTGCCCAGTATCCTGCACGCCACGGACGGCGAGGTGCCGCAGATGTTGGAGGGGATGTCCCTGCTGGCCAGCTTTGCCGCCCAGGAAGTGGAATCGGAAATCCAGGCGGCCTGGCCGAAGATGCCGGACAGGACGAAGTTCTACTGCCTAAAGATCGTCCTGAAGATCCGCGCCGGGCTACTGCCAAATCCCAAGTTGCTGAACTGTGTGTTGAGCAACACAGGGCCTCAAGACGACGGGGCACAGACGGGCGAGCTCTGGAGATTCATGACCCAGGCAGGCGTGGCCAGCCTGCTCGAGATCGCCCAGGGCCCGGACCCGCTTGCCCGCGACGATGCCCTCGGCGCCCTTTCGCAACTGCGAGCGATCCGTCCCGACCTCGTGATCGATGCGGCGTTACCGGCGCACATGCCAGCCCCAGCAGACGAGTCAGATATCGGCGGCTCAGAAGGAAGAACGCCAGAGGCCGAATCGCCGCCGATGGAGGTGTCCCCCGAAGTCGAGACCGAATCCGCGCCTCTTCAAGGTCATATGGTGAAAAGCGCCCAATAGGCCAACAGATCGAAACGATTGTCGGCCCTTGGTCGTATGACCGGTATCACCCAATGAGGTTCATTGAATCCGATTGACCTTCTCCGCCTTTTTCATAACCAGCTTTCAGTAATGCGCTTGTGTGATTGGCGATTTCGCCGGATTGGCAGGTAACGGGGTGTTCGGTTGTAGGACAGTTGTGGTGACATGCGCGTGGGGCGGTCGAGGATGCCGGCGTACAATCAGACGCCCACCATGCGCCAAGCCGAATCAAGATCCTGATCTGGCTATGGCCCTGGTGGCATGGAGCTGCTGGCTCTGGTCTTCTCCATGTAGCCGTGGTGTTGTGGCAGGAGACTTTCTACCAGAAGCTGATCTCGCCGGCCATACACATCAAGGTGCCCCCTAAGGACGTCGTCTGCTGGATAGACTAACACACCATGTTCAGATCCTGGAGATTATCGGGGAAAGCAACCGAGGGCAGAGCGACTTTAGATCGCTCCGCCCTTGGCTTGATGACTTCAGCTATGGGCGTGTGGCCACGCGCCGCTTCTATTCCATCGCTTAGATTAGAACGGCAAGTACAGCGGTCCGGGGCGTCCGACGAGCCCGCCGATTTCGGCGGGCGATAGGGCGCGGTTGTAGATGCGGACCTCATCGATCATCCCGTTCATGTACTCGGTGCCGGAGCAGTTTCCGATACGCAGCTCTTGGTCGGACTTCATCAGCAGCGGCGTGCCGGTGAAGGTGACGGTCGCGCCGAGGACAGCGTCGAGGTAGACTTGCGCCGTACCGGCGGCGGCATCGATCGCATAGGCAATGTGATGCCAGGTGTCGAAGCTGATGACACCGCCGTGCGGGGCATCAATATCAACAGCCGTGTTGAGCCAGGCGCTGCCGTCACCGATGTCACCGTGGACATACGTCGATGAGACCTTGAAATCGAACGTATTGTCGCTGTTGAAACGGGTTCCCACAATCCCTCGCAACGCGTCGAGGTCTTTGACATTGACCCAGGCCGCGACAGTGAATGAGTTCAAGGCGAAGTCGTCGGAATAAGCCACAGCAACGTACTGGGGCGTGGTGGCGGGGCTGGCCAGGTCAAGCGCCTGTCCATCGTAGCCTGCCACGAAGTCCGGGGTCCCGGAGATCGTGCCATCGTGGTTGCCGGCCGCATCGGTGGCGTCGCCATCGAGCGGATAGTAGGCCACAAGACCGTCATCCGTCGGGACAACCGCATCGACCCGTTCGGCGTCGTAGGGATAGAGTCGAATGTCATCGATGAGCAGCAAGCCTGCGGCCCCGGCGCCCTCGATGCCGATGGCCAGAGTCGCCACGCTTTGCACGTTTAGATCGGCCAGGTCGATCACCCACGGTATCCAAGCGGCGATTTTCATATCCTCGGGCGAACCGTCGTACGCGACCTTGGCGCCGTCGATCTTGACGTACAGTTGTCCGGGCGTGTTGCCCGGATCGCCAAAGAAGGACAGCGAGAGGCTCTTGATTCCGTGCCGGGTCCAGTTCGGCGTGGCATCCAGAGTGCGCTCGGCCTCGGAGACGGTGGCGGCGCCGGTGCTGTCATAGGCCAGCGGCATGGACTGGGCGCCGCTATCGGCGAGCGTCGTCTCGGCAAAGGGCGTGTTCAGGTAGCCGACGGTCGATCCGGTGCCGTTGGCCCACCCGTCCAGCCAGGTGTCATAGATGAGGTTGTTGTCGTCGTTGTAGTTCTCGAAATCATCGATGACGACAGATTCGGCGACGGAGAGGGTCCAGACGTCCCCGTCCCAGATGGCCGGGGTCTCAGCGTCGTTGACTTCGACGACCTTCCAGTAGTGTGTCAGTCCCAAATGGAGCATGGCCTCATAGCTGGGTTCGGAGACGGTGGCCATGGAAGCGGTTCCATCGATAACGGCCTGCTCGTCGGTGTCCACGTAGACCTCGTGCGAAGCGGCCTCGCGGCCGGCGCGCCACGTCAAGACCGTCTCAGGGGCCACGTCGGCGGCGCCGGAGGCCGGTTGCGGCTCGCGGGCAAAGGTCGGAATCTGCAGGAAGCGGACCTCGCTGAGGCCGTACTGATCCAGCACACCGTAGTTACGGTTGACGGTCAGTCGAACGTATTGGGCCGCAGCACCAGCGAAGTCCACGGTCGTGTTGGCGGTATAGGTCTCGGCGGCGGTAGCCTGAGCCAATTCCACGTCCCCAAGAACCGTCCAGTCTGTGCCGTCGATCGAATACTCAACGGTGACATCCTTCATCCCGAAACCAAGTATCGGCTCAAACAGAACGTTGTAGTTCCAGACGAGCATCTGATGGAGCTTGTAGACGCGATCGAACTCATACTGAATCGACAGCGGCGTGGCCCCGTCGGGGCTGGCCAGCCACATATCGGGTGAATCAACCGAATGCTGGTCGTCGTCGTTGAGTCCGGAGCCATTGATGGTATTCTCGGGTCCGGTCCCTTGCTCAGAGATGCCGTTGGTTGTCGCGATAATACTCTCGATCGCGTAGGCCAGTGGCTCGACCGTGAAACTCCAGACCTCGCCCTTGAAAACCGTGTAATCGGGCGCGGCATTGACCTCATCCACCCGCCAGAAATACGTCTGGCCCAGCTCCAAACGACCGGGGTCAAACGATGCAACGTCCAGGCCTGAAGCCGTCGGTACCGTAGCGGCATCGACCTCTTCAAAGCTCTCGCCCAGATACACATCATGCGTAGCGGCATATACACCGGCCGACCAGCTAAGATCCGCATCACGTAACACATCTGTTGCCCCATTATCCGGACTGGGACGAAGCGCGAACGGTTGGCCGGGGATGATTCCCGCAAGACCATTGTTCATTATCGCTTCAATATCTTTGGCCTCCAGAACTATATCAAAGAAGGCGACCTCGTCGATGAGACCGTTGAAAGGATTGGCATTCACGTTTGTTTGTTCGCCCCTTCCGATGCGAGCTTCTACTGTCGTAGAGCTCAACTCTCCTGACCTTGTAGAAGTGCCTCTTAGTTCACCGTTCACGTATATGCTGAGTGTAGTTTTATCCCAAGTTGCAGCAACGAAGAACCATTGTCCTACGGTAGAAGCCACGTTGCTCTGCGCTCTTGGTTCCACAGACCCATCGGCCAAATTAACAAATGCTTCAAACGGATTATTTGAATTCTCACCTTCTGGCATTGTTCTCAGGAAGAATCGATGGTTGTTAAATACCTCTTGAGTTGAAGGACTATCACCATTCCTTTTCACCCATGCACAAAACGTAAATCCATTCGTTATAGGAGGCTGTTCTGTGAGCGCAACATAATCATCCACCCCATCAAAACTCAAGGCGGAGCCGTATTGGCCCGAGACCCAGGCATCGGAGATAGCATTGTCAGCCAGAACCAGGGTGCCGTCATTGCCGTTGCCACTTGAATCATAGGCGGTGGTCCCGGAGCCCTCATCGAACGTCCAACAGCCGACAAGACCCGGGTCAGCCGCATTGCTCGCGCCAGCAAGAACCAACCCCAAAGCAAAAGCCAAAGAAACCAGACAAGTCAATCTTCCACACATGATAATCCTCCTTCACATGATGAAGTGTTTATCGCTTCGGTCCGCCAACCAAGAGTCCCTATCTGCCCACAATGTATTCGAAGGCCCCGCCCCCCCGCGCGCGAACCTCGGCATGACTAACGCGGTGCTGCGCCGCCCGGCCACGGCGCATAAGAACAGCGCACCGCTCTGAATCAAGTGGAGAACGCGCTTCGGTCTATCGCTACAACGCTACGTATGATTGCTCCTCCCTAGGCGACACAAACGCCACCAAAAAGCCAAACGCAGGCGAAAATAGCTGACACCAACATATCCATTATAATAAGCAGGACGACCCTGATTCGAGCACGAAATCGATTCCTCCTCAACTCTCTGTCAGTTCGGCAGTTATGGATACTGAAGGACGTCGCGATTGATCGCGGGCATCACGTGAACGGAGTCGCCTGGGATAGCCGGGGGGATGAGACCGTGACATATCTCACCCATTTGACGAAGGTATAGGGGCTGACGGTCGAGAAATCTGCCAGCCCCTTTTCGCAAGCCCCCAGACCCGTTCATCGAAGACGTTGCACAAAAAATCGGCGTTTCTAGGCCAGAATTGAGAGTCGTCAGATTCCAGAATCCAGTCGCAATTCAGGCCAACCTTATGGCCTTGTCTTCAGGATGATGTCGGTGGGTGGTGAACGGAGTCACAGTTAGTCCAACGTCGGGTGGTGCCGAGCCATGTAAGCCGTGCAGACTTCCTCTATGGATGGCAGCAGACAAAAAACGAATGGTTGGCGCAAAGCGAGCTGAGTCACCTCTAGGGGGGCATAGTCCTTGTTGTACTATTGCAGATTCTTCCCGCTTATGTCTCGCTCGGTCCATAATGCTGCCAGTACCTGGTTCTCGCTGTAGATGCGGGTTTTCCGTTGGCAGACATAACCACTTCTGGCGGCGAAGTAGTCGATATGCAAGCCCGCATGGCGGTCTCTGCGCCAGACAAAAAACTGGCATTCTACAATTCAATCACTGTACTCTTGCCCGCATACACACCCCGGGGCAAGCTTACATCAATGAAGGTCGTCTGCTGTGTGCTATTGGGAACCGTTACAAAGTGTTTACCGTTGGCATCGTACATGCCTGATACGGAAATCCTCATTTTGTCCAGTTTTCTCGACGGATCGGAAACGGTTATCCTGTCGATCTTCCCCCCCCGTAGTGTGAGCATGACCATGCCCTGGCTGTCTGATCTGACGGTGATGTCCTCTGAGATATCAAGTGCTCCAGCCTTATAGAACGCAATCTGACACACTCCGAGCGTATGGTGCTTTGCGGCCTGTATGTCTGCCGTGTTAGAGAGAATGTCGATATGACGGTTGTTGTCGGCCGTCTCCTGCAGTTCCTGCACACTGACATCGGGCACGACGATGTACTGATAGCCTGCATAGCGAGGCTGATGTCCGTGGTCAATCCACAACGTGAACACGTCTTTGCTGACGAGTTCATCCGAAACATTTTTTTCATCCGTTATGTCCGACCAGCGTCCCTGCTCGGCCTGATTGGAGACATGGACCGTGGCAGGCTGGGGGAAGAGGTATCCGATCTTGTCGTGGTGGACCCATCGGACGCCGTCCAATTGCCGCTTTCCCCGCGGAAGCTGTTGTATGCGATTGTCTTGCCTAACAGTGACAGCGCTCCGCAATAAGACCTGGTTGACAGTGGTGACTACCGGCAGATCTCGGTCAGAGTGAATAGCCGTCCCGAGGCACGCATAGTCGTCCTCAAAGAAGAACCATGCCTTCCTGGCCTCGGTCTTGTCATGCGGACTTATGAAGTCGAACGCAACGGCACCGATACGGCCATCCGTGACGGCCCCCACAAAATCGGTCAGCCCGTCTTTCTGAATCTGCGAAGGACCTGGAAGCTTCGGCTTCTGCAGGATGGTGGTGCCGGAAATCTTCTGCCAGTCGTAAACCGGCCAGATATTGTGATATTCGTCTCCTTCGAGCATGACGTAATTCGTCCCGTCCGCCCGGTGGTGCGTGGGCTTGCCCGGCCCGTTGTAGGGTTCTTCCATGTTCCGGTTCCGGGTGGAGAACATGCGCACGGTGGTGTAGTAATTCGGTCGCTGAACCACAAAGTGCTCGGTCTGCCAGAAGAACCTGCAAAAGGAGGCGGATGGCTCGGCCTCTCCTTTTCGCAGCCTGAGGATCTTCTCCAGTTCATCCCTGCGGTAGTCCGTGCTGAAAATCAACCGCTCGATTTCAGTAACGCCGCGCGGCTTGAAGATCGCCTTGTGCGTGATACTTCGGTTCTTGACACTGATATCCGTGTAAACGCCATAGACCAATTGTTTATAGATGCCGTCAAGGTAGTAATCGACCAAGTGATTGATCTTCTCTATGGCGAAGGCATATTTCGTATTGGCAACGTAGCAGGACCACTCCCCGAAGGCGTTGGCATACTTTCCGTAACCGTAGGAGGTCGTGTTGTTCACTCGGTCTCTGCGGTGATGAAAGCTGTAATCGTGTTGCATGCCACGCCGGCCCGTGCTGAACTTCACCTCTCCCTCTATCAGCTTTATGATGGCATCGAATCGGGATTCATCACCAATAAAGAGCAGGTTCTTCGCCAGTATCCCGGCAATCACGATGCGATCCCCACTCGGCCGGGCTCCGGATGCCTTCATATGGGCTCTGCCGATAATGGGTTGCGCCTTTTCCACCAAGTTCGGGGGCAGCTCGTCGCCCATGATCAGCATGAGGTTCACTAAGTTAGTCGGTGTCGAGATTTGGTTGTTATGCCAGTTGTCCCCAAAGAAATCGTGCTTCACCCAGTATCCTAATGCTCGATGAATCTTTGACTTCAGCGCTTTGCTTCTGTAATGCGAGGATGTTCTCTTGTTATAGGCTCGTGCCAACTCCACTAAGTTGTAGGTGTGTCTTCGCTGAGGAAAACCAGCCGTCCGACTGAGGTCAAGGTAGTTGATATCCCTAAAGCTGCCATCCTCATTCGCCCTATCCATGATGGTCTCAATCCGGCCATCATCAACAGGGGCCTTCATTAGCTCTGCCACGACTCGTTCTTTTACCGTCAGAAACTCGTCTTTCTCGGCATGGGCGGGTAGTCTATACAATACAACGATCAGAATGACTGTGAAAACTCTAGGCAGTGTATTCATAGTTTCAGGTTACCGGCATTTCCTGGCAAACGTTCATTCGTTCTTTTGGCATCGAGTTGTCAACCATGTCGATACATGACGACTGAAGGTGCTCTCCTCGATCTCAGTTGAAGGTTAATGGCTGTTCCTGTCTGCCTACTACAAGCACAGACCGCGGTGTTTTTTCATCTACGAGCTAGCGGAACAACCTCCACCTTGCGAAAGTGAATCTCGCTACCTTCGGATGTCAGACATATTCTGCCGCTTCTCGGCGTGCAACCTGTTGCTCTGTTCACCTCTGTGCCATTGATGATGAGGGTGACTGTATCTCCGTCTGCGATTATCTTCTATGTGTTCCACTGGCCTGGGGGCTTCTCAACGGCCTGGGTCTTCTTGACGTTGGTGAGTTTGCCAAACGTGTCGTGATCAATTGAACGAATTCGGTCGGCCGGGCCGACTAGTTCGTATCCGTTGAGACCCCAGAAGTCTCCAGCATCACCGGCATTGAGTTGGGCTTCAAGGCTTTTTGGCCAGATTCTATGCTCGCCCGTCATGCGAACTAACACCCCCCCCTTTGCCAGGCTCCTTGTCACTCGGCCATCTCCATTTGAGCGTCAGCACAAAGTCGTCGAAATCGGCCTTGGAGCACAGGTATCCTAACGGGGAACCGCTGCAAATGAAGACGCCATCTTTCTCTGTCCAGACGTCCTGCAATTGGGATTCAGGGTCAGACGAATACCACGACCAGAATCGA
>Ga0272442_10012419_pt1 | contig 10285 bp, 19 predicted proteins | sample SSMForm2O_FD_200262 | JGI IMG/M metagenome (GOLD analysis project Ga0272442, IMG submission 200262) | Marine sediment archaeal communities from Little Sippewissett salt marsh, Falmouth, MA, United States - SSM-Form-2O | ecosystem: Environmental > Aquatic > Marine > Wetlands > Sediment ... | reverse complement strand
TATCCCTGCAAAATTGCTTACCCAAAACAAAATATCATAAAATTCCATCTTTTTTACCTATATCGGTGGTAAAATAATCTCGTTTGTATCATACAATCCGTAATATTTTGAAATATCAAGATAAAAGGTATTGATTTTTACATTTTTTGGATTTCTCACATCTAAAACTATGAATTTCCTTACATTTTCAATCTCTTCGCCATTCTCATAATATACCTTAAAACATGATATCTGTATATGTGTATGCCTTATTAATCTAACATCTACCATGCTAAAATCTTGGGTTGTATAATATAGATTGACATTTCTTTTTCTACTTTGCAGGATAAAATACGATATCAACCTATTCATTTTACTCATGCTTTGCCTACAATCAACAAAAACCGTCATTTCATCAATTCCAATGGCAATATTGTTTAAATCAGGGTTTTTTGTAAGCATTTCTTTGATATCTAACTGTTTATGATTGAAATTTAAATGGTAATTTGCTCTTATTTCGTAACCATTTTGCATGTCATCATATAGATATCTGGTCATTAGTAAGGTTTTTCCTGAACCAAGCCCACCATCTATGCCGATTATCATTTTCCTCTATATCGTATTATACCATTCTTACCTGCAAATCGTTTAGCAGATGAATGTCGTTTAAAATATTTCCATACTTTATGTTTTTCATCTTTTTTTGCTTTATATGGGAATTTTTTTACATTTCTTGATTTTTTCATTTTTTCACCTCTTTACCTATATTTATCCATTTCTATCAACAATAACAGTAAATTATCTGTTTCATCCTTTAATATCTTATACATTTGTGCCTTTTGTAAGTCATTTGCCTTTTTAAATCGTTTTAATACTTTTTCATTTCGTTTATTTAGCATATTTAAATATCACCTTTTTTGCTTTTTCTAAAAAACCTTCTAGATATTTATACCAATGCAGTTGTTGGTTCGTTAAATATAGGATAAATGCTACAAAACCTAAAGGAATTAATATATCTAACATGTTTTTGACACCTTCATTGTATAATTAACAATATATCCGTAGAACATTGCTGAAACAATAACAGATGTTAGGATGCTAAAATAAGATACAGAAATGAGTATATTATATGTGTAATTTGTTAGTGCATCTAACCAACTTGCAACAGATAGACCGAATACCATAGGCAACATTTGAAAATAAACCTTTGCAATCTGTGTATAATTTGTACCTTTATTCAATGCTTTTTTCCGTCTACCCCAAATTATTCCGATATGATCAGGATTTACCCTTTCAAGTTTTAAATCATCACATTCGTTAGGGTTGCGATACAGGATTATTTTTTTGAACTTTTCGCCTTCAAACCTTCTTTTTAGTATCAGTTTTGGGTTTTTCATGTTTAAATACTCCTTTTATTCTTACTTTTAACCTTCTTACTTTTTCCTTTATGATATACATTCCCATTATTCCTATCTCATGGGATGTCATCTCTTCCTTTATAAAGGGTTTTATGTCATCTGCATATCTGCCATTTACATTTACTTTGTGTTTCATCTTCTCCCCAATACTTCCATCATTTCTTTTCTTGCTGATGTTTCCTTATCTATCGTATATTTTGTGATATCTACTATTTCTTGCCTACCTTTACCATCTAATGATGTCATGTATTCTGTATATCCTTCTATAAATGTCTTTAAAAATTCGATTTCCCATAACTGTGCCAATGTATCTAATGTAGATAATTTGCATATTAATCTTGACCTTAATCGTGTTTTTCTTCTATTCCATTTGTCATTTAATAGTGTATCTACAACATTTGCCAAGTCCGTTTTATCGTTTCCAGATAATAACTTTAAATCCTTTATAACTGAAGGTTCTACATTCTTAAGTACATCTTTTTTGCCTATATGAACCACATCCCTAGACCTATGACATCTAATACTGCTATAATTATGAGAAATATTATTATTAGAAGGTTAGGTAAATCCATGTGTTCTCTTGTGAATTCATCTGCTAAATGCCTATTCAACAAAACATCTATTATCTTGCTGTCAAACTTAAGACCTTTTATCTTCTGTATCTTTATCTTTTTTATCTCTTGTGTATCTCTATCTATCACTTGTTTTACTACTTCTTCCCTGTCAATATTGCTATGGTTCATTGGAGTACTTATGCCTTCAAGAAATATCATAATCCTTAAAGAACCTTTTAAATAAGTACCTTCATCTACAATAAAATAGGTATTTCCATCAACACTAAATCTTTCTTCATCATCATCAACCCATTTCCATCTACTACCTTTACCTTCTTTAAGTATTATTGCTAGAATATCCCCTTTACTTTTAACTGTTGGTTCTCCTTCTTTTGTTGTTTTAAACTTTACCTTTTTCATATATCAATATCTCCTAATTCTTTAATGTACCATAATAAAACACTAAAAATGAATTAAGTACAGCCATCAATATCATCATTAAACCTATAGTCCATCCAATACTAAATAAGGAATTACCTATATATGAAATACCTACTGCTAATGAAATGAATACATTGAAGGCACATAATGATGCACTCAAATAATGGTTCTTTTCCAAGAAGTAATAAGACAAGTACAAAAGTAGTATAACTAAAAGTATACCTAACAGCCCATTTGCTAAATTTATATCTATATTCATTAAATCACTTTCCTTTATATAATTACAATTACTTAATAAATCTGTCTGAACATAATAAATACTACTGTCAGAAAAATTAAGACCATCATCAAAAGAATAGTTAAAATAATAGGTATAATTGTATCTAGTCCAATTATTAATAACAAAACAATATGTACCATTACCAATATTATCAAAAGAATAGACAGATAACCAACTATCAACATCAGTATAATTAGAGTTTAGAGTAACATTATACTGACCTGTACCACTTATATTAAAGCATAAAGAAACACAACAAGAACAGGCAGTCTCATTACCAACTAGAACAGTAAAATAAATAGGAGAAACTTCTCCAGAATATGTTTGTATAGCACCAAACTGTATAAAAGTAGAAGTGTTCTTAATGTTATTGTAAATAGCAGTAAGCCAACCATCAGAACGTACTATATTTGAAATCCTAGATTCATCTATAAGACCATCCCAGCCAAATGTCGATGTATCACCTATCCAAGTACCAACGCCTAGCACAGACTCAACATCATTCATCGTTTGCTGAACAGTATCACTAGCAACAGGAGAACCGTCGTCTATACAAACATAAACATTAGTGTTTTCAGCCCAATAACCCACTACATAATGAAAATCACCATCGGCTGTAACAACATCACTGAAAGTTGTTTGGGTATCTGAACCATCAGAAATTCTAAACCTAAATTTTTGTGCTGAACCACCCGCTTCATAATAATATAAATCCCATGCAGTGTTTGCTTCAGAAGAACCCAAAGACTTACTTAAAAGACCACCACGAATGTTTGTTTCTAATTTAAACCAACTTTCAACAGTAATATTATCTAAATTATCTAAATCTTCGGTAAGACCACTAGCAACAACAAGATAATCATCGTTGTTATGTTCAAAGTCTATACTATCTGCAATTATACCATCAACCTGATATGCCTCTGGAGTATTAATCTCTGACATATCATGATTATAAATAGTGCTGTCTGGAGTAGGACCATCTTTTGAATTATGCCATACAGCCAAATAATTACTATCCCAAGTATCCTCTATATGTTCTCCATTAGTAGCAATAGGGTTTGAAAAATACATATTAAAATGAGTATCTGCAACATTAGAAACACTTGTAACATTTACCCAGACATCCATGCCAGTTAAAGTCCATTCCTCAATCTCAAAATTATATTCTGTAGTGTTAGTAGTATCAACAAACCTCAAAGACAAACTATTGTCCATCAAAGCCAGCCAAGTAGCATTAGTACAATTAACCAAAACTGGAAAATTAACAAGAGCATCTGGTATCTGATTATGGTCCAAATAAATGTCAACCCTTTTTTGATATGATGATGACCACCAATCATATTTTTCTAAAACAGTATTTTTAATAATGGGCTGAATATCAACAGAATAAACTCCCCATTTCTTTACCTTACCTGTAAACTCTATATCATTACCGACAACTTTATAGGATAAATCTACACAATCCTTAAAGATTTTAATATCACTTTCATTACCAACCAACCTATAAGAAACATCTGATTTAGAATAAACTTCCTTATCATTTCGGATAGTCAAAACATGATTTTCATTTATACTGGCTTTTTCAATATATTCTTTTAAATAGAAATCATCTTTATTTATACTGGCAATATCAGCACCTAAACTTAAAGGTATGACAGTACCGAAAAGGCAAAATGCTAAACATAATGCATATATTTTAATTTAATCACCTATACGATTGGTATCCATTCTTTTATGTAAGTATATAAGATATATCCAACTGATATCCATATGATAGCCATGAACATATTCAGCATAAATCTTGCATATGCATTGTCTATCATATCAAAGGTAATAAATCCTGCAACACCAAATATTGCACCAATGACATCATTTCCCTCTTCTAATGCACTTGCAGTATCATTTTCATTTAATTCTATCTGTTCTACTGAATAATCGATATATCCTTCTTCGTTTACTGTACCTACATTACCAAGAACTAAAGTCGAACCATAGATAGATATTATAATTATAAATAATACTATCATGGCTTTTAATCGCCATACACCAACAACAGTACCCATTATTCACCACCTGATTGGTTATTCTTGAGTAAAAAAGTAATTACTATGACTATTATTCCAACTATCACCAAGAAGATCGGCAACCATGATGGAAATAGACCTAATACTGTACTTATTGAAATACCAATAGCACCACTAAATGCAAATATGACAGGATGTAGGTTTTGTTTCATGTGCAAACCTGCAGACACCATAAAAGGAAGTAATAATGAAACTACTGTTATTATCATACCAACTATTGAACCTAATGGCTGTCCAATTGTTGGAAAGATAACTGTACCTGTTGTATCTACTGCTATTTCACTAGGTGCAGAAACAACCCTGCAATCCCATTCTGCTAATTCATAAACCCTATTCCTGTCGTTAATTCGCCACATTTCTACACGCCAATTACCATAAGAAGGTTTAGCAAAACTGTATGGTATTGTCAATTTATCATTGTCATATTCATTTATCTGTAATATCATGTTTTCCCCTTGTGCAATATCATTCTTATAGAAAGTCAATGCAACCCTGTAAGTATGTTTTACATAAACAGTGAACTGCTCATTATCATAAAAAACATTTTTGCCAAATTCAATCCAATTTCCTTCCTCATTCACTACATTAAAACTAGACCTTAATATTACACTTGTGCCATTTATATGTCCACCGTAAAGAGTTACATTCCATGTACCTATCTGCATATAACTTTCAACAGGAATTTCCAATATATTATCGCTTACATTATCTACAGTTGTACTGAACCAAGTTATTTCACCTCTAGGACTAGTTATTATCAATTGACTATCGTTTTTGTATGATCTATAACCAATTTGTAAAGTATCTAACCCTGCAATAACTCTAGGCATTGGTATATATAAATAGGCAACCCCATAACTCATACTTCCATAACTTCCATTTGTACCTAAAGGATTTACAGTTAAAACTGCTGTATCATCAGGTAATGTATCATTTATTGAACTACTGTCTACATATAAGTTAATATAAAAAGTACCGATTGCTGTCATCTGTTTAGTGATTGTATGCACTCCTTCGCTATATCCATAAGTTGTCCTAAAAAATACATTTCTGCTTGTATTTGAATATGAACCATGCACTATTTCTAATTGTCCTTGTCCATTGCTTGTCCAAGATATAGTTACATCCTGACCAAAATATGCAGGATTTGGAGTTACACTTGTTATATTTCCTTCTGGTATAAATTCATCACCATTACAATAGAAAATAAAATTATCCAATATCCATCCATTGATACCTAAAAATGCATCAGGGTTAAATACAACTATTTCATAATCATTGAAATATTCATCATATCCATAACTGTTAAACTCTTTAATAGTCCATTCTAATGTATGCCTATTACCGTCAAAAAGTATTTCGCCATCATCCTGTTTAAATCTATGTACAAAAGGAGTATTACTCCAAATAAGACCTATAAAATAATCATCCCTGTTATATATTCTTATTTCCCAACCATGAGTTAAATAACCATTTGCATTTAGCCATGCACCACTAGGCATTACATATTCACATCTTACTGTTTCGCCAAAGTCATAAGTATCTTTGTTCAAGCATATATATGAACTATCATCACCGTCTTTACAGTGATTATAAGTAACACCGTCAATATACCATGTTGGTTCTAAATAGATATTATAAGTCTGTCCTGCATATAGAGTTAATGTAATAGTTTTTTCCTTATAAAATAATCCTGAAAATTCATTTTTTCTTATGCCAAAGAATGGAGTGATATCTGTTAAATCACCAGAAAATATAAAAGTATATGATTGACCATCTGTAAATTCTGTTGCTATTTCTAAACTATCATCATTGTATCCATTATATGAAGGTTTATAGCCACCACTCCATAAAGATGGACTTCTTATTTTTGGTTTTGCATAACCAGATGTTGTAAAAGGTGCATCAGGTATTCCAGTAGAAACCAAATATCCAATATATTTTATTTCATCATTTGTTTCAATATCATAGAAGTTTAGATAAAAACTATAGTTCCCTGTCGTTTCCTCTTCTTCTACGCCTTCTTCAGAAAATAAAGATGTACTACTGTAAAAATTTATTTCATGTTGTGTTTCATCCATATTATCATAACTACTCCAACAACAACCTATAGCATTATCATTATCATCATATATATAACTTCCAAATATTGTAATTGCATTAATAGTATGTGGATATGAATAACTCATATTATTTATTAAAATGTTATATCTATATATCTTAATACCTGTAGTAGTGGCAATTGATAAAAATTCATTACTATTATCAAAAAACATCCCACCACTGCTTGTAGGTTGTGATTTTATATCGTGATAGATATTCATATAAGACCAATCATCAAGATTAACATACCTTAATTTTTTATCATCAGTAGATGTATAATATAACCTATTTCCCTTCCATGCAATACTTGAAGGTGTTCTTGACGAACCAGTAGTAATAATCTTATGATAACTACCAGTAGCAAAATCTGAAGTATTTATAAAATATATTTTGTTATTTGTATTACTTGCAACAGCCCATTTATTCAAACTACTACTATATTTTACATCAGTAACAAAATTAAAAGTAACATATTCCTGTACAAAATCAAAATCAGGATAAGTATATACAAACGTACCATCATTATTACTTTTTCCACCCATCACAAAATAACTACTGCTTATATCCCACACAGCATTTGATGTATTTGTAAGGGTAGTCTTTAAAGACCAATTACCAGTATGAAATATCTGTACTTTGTCGATGGCTGAATGAGACCATATCAAATAATCACTATCAGGAGAAAACCGTACAGTAGCACTTCCTTTATCAGAAACACCTGTATCTTTTATAACTATAGTAGCATTTGTTGTTGCATTACAAATAATTAAATGACCTTCATCATCACCACTATATAAAGTAATTCCATAAGCATACCATTTACCATCAGGACTAAAAGCAACTCCTGAAATAGCATCTGTAGTATCGATAATACCTGTTATGCGTTTTCGCAAAGTCCATGTTGCAGGATTAACAGCACTTACATTATTAGCACCAATAGAGATAAACAACAGCATCATACATAAAACTAAAATCAATATCTTTTTCATGTTTTCACCTTATTATATTTAATTAAAATCATATATGTAATATAGAATATTCCAATAGCACATATAAATATGCTACCGACTAATGTTAAATTTAAAGAAAGAAAGGAAAGAAGGAGATATGTAACTAAATTCACTTCTTACCACCTTTAAATCCTATATAGATCAAGCCAATGCCTAGACCAACCAAACCAAATGTAAATCCATACATGACTAAATCTATCAATGCAGTAAGTCCTGCAACTCCTGTTACATTGGTATCTGGGTTACTTGCATTGTTAAGATATTTTGCCTCCCAAACAAATGCACCCATTACTGGTAACATTACTAAACCAATAACTATGGATATTGCACCCATAATTATTTTAGTTCCGTCAAATGCCATGTTACTTCAAAGATGGTTTATGTTCCACCTTTGAAACCAATGTAAATTAGTCCTATTCCAAGACCAACTAGACCAAAAGTAAAACCATAAAGGATTAAATCTATTACAGACGTAAGTCCACTAACTGCACTTACATTTGTATCATCCTTTGCTGCTTTTGTAAAACCAGCCATTAAAGGAAGTAGTACCAGACCTATCACAATGGATATTGCACCCATTATGATTTTTGTACCATCAAATGCCATCTTTTTTACTTCACCTCTCCTTTTCTAATGTTTTAATTGCTTATAAACCTTTCTATTTAACACAGTAAAGGTTGTTGCTTAACAACATTTATATACAAATGGATATAATAAACAATTACTTTATAAAGGTATATTCTATTACAATATTGATGGGTTCTAAACTAGACGGTCTTTATAAAAAGGCACAGCATCTCAAGAAAATACGCATTATTACAAATGAATGTTTGTCAAATGGTGCATATTCCAATAAGAATATAGAAGTACAGTATGACCAATTCAGGAAATTAGGTGTACCACAATGGGAGATTGATATAATAATGAAGGCATGGGATTATAAAAAGAAGAAATCGCATGAACTGTTAAAGGAGTTAGAAGGATTGATAGAAAATGAAAATAGGTAAATATACTATAAAAATAGAAAAATCAAAATGGTACGATTGTTTTTTTAAAATTGTAATTTCATGGGAGAAAAAGAACAAAAATGAAAACATTTAATAGATTTTGTTATGGCATTTCATCAAAAATAAGCAAAAATGAACATGTTTTTATGATTGATTTTGATGGGATATCCTTTAAAAGAGTGATATCTGAACTGTTGCACATACAATTTGATAACCAGTTGTCAGATATCTATGTAATAAGGAGTACAAATGGATACAATGCAATATGTTTAGACAAACTTACACTTAACATGATCTACAATATAGGCATAAACAGCAAAATTGCTGACCAAGATTTCTTTAAATATGGTTTTAAAAGAGAATATTTTGTATTGAGATTTGATAAAGATAAAGAACTTATATGCACTTTAAAAAGCAATTCAGATAAATATGAGAAAAGTTTTGCACATTATAACTTCTTAAATATGTCCTTTGGTATTGAAAAACAGTTAGATTTCACCTTTGACAGCAATACTGTTATTGATATCATACAGTATCCAAGTAATAAGAATGGTTATCATTATGTAAAGGAAGTAGTGATAAATGACTAATGACAGATTTAGGGATGCAATCGAAATAGATTTTAAGGATATGGATATACAAACAAAAGAAGAATTAGAAACGTTAATGCGAATTGCAGGTTATAGAAGTAAATTTGATGAAATAGAAAATAGAAAAAAAAAGTTAAACCCTAGCCAAATACAATTGGATTTTGCTTGGGAATATCTGAAAGAAATACAAGAATAGGTGATAAAAAATGAAAAAACCAAAACAGCGTAAAGGGTGGGGTAATGCCTTTAGGGGTAAATTGAGTATAAAGAAAGCCCACCGTTTAGGGTACCATGTAAAAAATGTCAAATATGGCAATAAATGGTATCATTTTATAAAAGAGAAATAAGGAGATATGTAAAAATGAAAGAAACCAAACCAAAATACCAAGAAAAGTTAGTAGAATTAGAAAAAGCAATAGATGACGGTTATAAAGGTCTTATAACCAAAATAGAAGAAAAAACAAATGTAGAATACTTTAAAGTACAATCCAGTTACGGTGAAAAAAAAGGAATTGTATTGCATGTTAAAGTAAATTCACCAGATGGGGAAGAATTCACCAATTGGATGAGTGTTCCAGATAAAATAAGAGGAATAGAAAAGTCAAACATCTATGCCTTTAAGCAAAAATATGGAAACTATCCTGATGTCGGAATTGAAGTCGATTGTCTGATAGATGAAAACGGATTTTTCAGGGTGGTTTTCTAAAGATAAACAGGAATTAAGGGGGTTTTTAGCATCCCATGTTAAAGTTCACCACTCCCTTTTATCCCCCTTTTTTCCTAAAAACAGGTGAAATTATGAATAAATTAGCAGTAAGT
>Ga0272442_10012418_pt1 | contig 10286 bp, 5 predicted proteins | sample SSMForm2O_FD_200262 | JGI IMG/M metagenome (GOLD analysis project Ga0272442, IMG submission 200262) | Marine sediment archaeal communities from Little Sippewissett salt marsh, Falmouth, MA, United States - SSM-Form-2O | ecosystem: Environmental > Aquatic > Marine > Wetlands > Sediment ... | reverse complement strand
AACAAGCTGACGGGCAAGGTAGATATCCACATCGTCTTCAAAGTAGATATTAACCGTGGAAAGACCAAGTGATGATATTGAGCGTATCTTCTTAACACCGGGAATGCCCCTCATCGCCACTTCTACAGGACGTGTAACGAACTGCTCCACTTCTTCAGCGGCCATCCCTTCGAGTTCGGCAAAAACCTGCACCAGATTCGGGCTGATATCCGGAAACGCATCGATAGGCAGTTTTGAAAGTGATAGTACACCTGCTATACCGACACCGACAAACCCCAAAACTATCAACATTTTATGTTTTAGTGAAAACTGAATTGCTTCGGTAATCATACTATTAAAACTCCGATATTTTTAATGAGCGTGGCCATGGCCGGCGTGGCCCCCGCCCGCTTCCTTTTCGAGTTCTGCCTTAAGACGAAAACTGTTTTTGGTCACTATTATGTCACCGGGCTGCAGGCCAGATACAATTTCGACATACTTATCATTTGACCAGCCGATAGAAACAGGGCGAGCCTCGAAGCCATGCTCATCCTGAATAAATACGCAGGTTTGATCATCCACATCCTGAAGGATGTCTTTGGCAACCACCAGCTCGGATTTGCGTTTTTCCACCAGAACCTCGGCAGTTATAAATGTTCCCGGCCGAAGCCTTCCTGAACTATTATCCAGCACTACCCGCGCAAGTGAAGTCCGCGTTTGCCCGTCAACTACAGGTTCAACGTAATCAATAACACCTTTAGTTTCCGGCACACTTGATTTGGCGGAAATCGTCACCTTTTGACCTTTCTTTATAAGGCCTATATCTTTCTGATGGACCTGCAGGCTGACCCAGACAGTACTCAAATCGGCAACCACAAAAACTTCCGAATCATCTTTGACCACTTCGCCCAAAGTGATATGCTTATCAATAATTGTCCCGTTAAAAGGACTGCGGATCGGATACCATGCCAGTTTTTCATCTGTTATATCAACATCAGAAATATCTCTCTCCTGACCTTGGGCCAATGATTTTGCCGCACACTCCGTACAATTCGGATCGTTACATTCTTCCTCTTCATTTGTCTGTGTGCCCTGATTTGTTGACAGAGCTGCAAGATCATTAACATCTTCAGCGCTAAGGCCAAGGACATAAAGAAGCTGTTCTGCCGCTTTTAGTTCAATCACGCGCGTGTTTTGGGCACGCCTGGCCTCCAGAAGATTGCGGTAAACTTCAAAACTAACACTGTCCCGCATAGCTGCATATTTGGCATCAGCCTTCTTAAATGCACTATCTGACTTCAAATAATCTTCTTTGCTCGAAACCTTCTTTTCATAAAGATCTTTTTCCCTAAGGTATGCTTCCCTGGCAAAAATGTATTCGGCATAGGAGGAAACAAGCAGGCTGCGATTCATTCCCATAGCACTGCCGTTCATATTACGAAGAGTTTCCAATGAAGGAAAACTCTTTAATGTCTCCAGCAGTTTCATAGTATTGTCATAGACTTCCTGTGCCCGGGTTAGTTCTATCGAACAACAGGATATCTCTGACTGCTTGGCAAGATAATCTACCTTCGCCCCACCCAGCTTTGTGCTTTCGAGCCATGCAATAACCTCTCCCGCTACAACAGCATCCCCTCTGTTCTTGATAACCTCCCGAACTATACCCGGTACCGCTGGAACGATATGGGCCAGTTTATTTGCATTGAATGTAATTTCTCCGGGAACGCTTAAGTGAACTTCGAATTCTCCCGAACCTGCCCGATCAACTTCGACGCCATATTTCTTGATGTCCTCTTCGGATAACTGAACAGTTGCCTCACCTTGCAGCAATTCGTGCTCAGCTTCCAGAACAGCATAGGCCCCTTTTGTCGTTACATACTCTCCCTCGCTCGAATGATCATGACTATGACCTGATGATTCATTATTAACATCATGTGAATCATACGTTGAGACAATTTTCCAACCGGCAAAAACAACCGCTAAAATAACAACTACCGTCATTATTAATTTTATATACTTCATTTCTCAGTCCTCATTTATTGAAATAGTTTCGCTGTCTATCGGCCGTCCTGTCAAACGCTCGACGTCAGCTTTAGCTCCATGATAACAAGCAAGAGCATCTATATATCGCGCTTTAGCTTCGAACAAAGTTCGCTGCGCATCCAGTACATTCAAATAATCCAGCTTACCCTGCGAATATCCTGTCTTTGACGCTTCAAAAACACCTTCGGCCCCCTGCAATACCTCCTTTTCCAGTTCAGTGGCCTCTGTATATGCACTTGAAAGTGCCTGATAAGCTCTGGCTAATTTCATTTTCACTCTGGTATAGGCCGCTCTTTGTTCTTCTCGCGCCCTGGCAAGTTCATAACTTGCCTGCAGTTTACCCGCCTGGTTTTTGTCCGAGATAGGAAGTGGAATCGAAATGCCAAACATTATTGTATTATCATCTGTTTCATTGAACCTCTGCAGCCCTCCCTTAAGCGTTATATCTGAAATTGCCTTGGCTTTCTCAAGTTCCAGAGCGGCCTTGTCCCTATCAATTTCCGGCAACCACCGCGCAATATCAGGATTCTGTTCAATCAGAGATGTTAACTCTTCAATAGAAGGTATGGGTGATAAAGAATCAAGCCGGCCTGCCGCACGTATAAACTTCGGCTTGTTTCCTGCCCAGGCCGATGCCAGTTGTTTACGAGTGAACTCAAGATACTGTATGGCCTGTTGATGCTGAATCTTAATATTCGATAGCGATACCATAGCTTTGGTCTGTTCCAATGGCGAATCTTTACCGGCATCAACTCTTTTAGTCACCGTATCCAATAATTCTTCAGAGACTCCCAGCAGTTCCTGAGTTAATTCAAGCCCCTGCTGTGCAGCCAGCACCTCCGTAAAGGCCTTGGCAACTTCGGTAAATATATCCAGCCGTTTAGCTTCATAATCCCATCCCGCCAGTTCTTTTTCCAATGAAGCCAATTTTGTTCGCTTACTGCGCTTGTCACCGAGTTCTATCAGCTGACTCAGTTGTATTGTAGTTTCTGCGCCATCAAAACCCCTGCGAGGTCCCGCCCCGCCGGCTTCCTCAGTTTCGACCTCAAGCTTCGGATTCGGCAAAAGAGATGCCTGTAATCGCTTCGCCTCCGAGACACGAACATCCCATGAAAAAGCCTTAAGCTCAGGATTGTGCAGTAACGCCAAAGCCAGGGCCTGCCGTAAAGTAATTGGGCCGGTCGGCTCGGCAATTTCAGGAACACCCGGGGTTTCCACCGGCTTGTAGCCAGGCTGGAAAGTACCGTTGCCCCGCCCTAACAACTGTCGTTGAGAAAACGTAACATCGCTGCTTTGTTCCATGCAGCCTGAAATAGCAAGTACAGAAAGAATAACTAACAGTAAAAGTTTAATATACATTACAGTAATCCTAATTTATAAATCCGGATTTAAGTCTCTTCTGAAAAGATCAATTCGTGGAGTATCAGAAGATGACAGAATGCTATCCAGTCATTTACAGTAAATGTTCTGTAAATGTCATAGAAAAGAAATGATTGTCCGGCAGATCAAACCAGCAGGATTACGGTTCGCAGAGGATCAAAATAAGAAGTGTCGGTAAAAGTATTTGAAGTAAAATTATATGCCGAACAAACATCCTTGCAGGTAATTTCAAGAATGTTCGTAGATGGTACCGGAAATGCTTGATTCAACTTTTGTGAAGTAAGAGAAACCTTTGTCAGTCCATTGGAAATCGGAACGTCTATACAGGCTCCACAATGATTGCATATTTCATGACCTGCTTGGGAGGAATACACATCTTGTACTGAAGAAGAGCTATGGTCCGTATCATCACAGCGTTCGTGAAAAGTAGATTCTAATTCAATATGTCCATCAGCACCAAAACATAGTACTTTCCAATGTGTTAAATTGGCTGCTGTCGAAATACAGACAAGTAAAATAACACATTTTTTATACATCTGTTTTACTGTTAATTCCAACATCGTCTGAGTACATTTCTATATACAAACGTAAAATTCAAGCATCGTAAATACTTCTCATTTGTCGGTACTTACAAAAGAATTATACGATATATCCTGTGAAATGTTCTTTCAAGGACGGGAAACGTCAACAGGCAAATTGAATATGTCCTCAATATTTCTCAAAGTTTCTACACCAGTATATTTGTTGGTACCTCTTTAAAAGTAACACTAAGAACACTTTCTATTTCGTATCTCTTCAATTCTGAAAAGCTATTATATCTGTACCGTCAAATCTGCTGGTATTGTCTGCCGTCTTTTTTTACGACGATTTATGGTCCTTTTCTCACAGTTAACAACCGGCTTGTCTCCAGAAGCCACCTGAAGTGCCTCAAGAGCCGTCTCAGCATATAAGTCGGCTTCCATTTCCTGCCAGAGTCCCTCGGCACGGTTGAATAGGCCGCCAGATACCATTATCCACATGTCCGGCCACGCATTTACCGATTTGATGGTATCAATAAGTCTCCTGACGCCTGGCGCCTGTTTAGGACCTGTACCATAAATTAAAAGTATGTCGGGACCATATTCGTTTGTAAAAGTAAGGATATCATCGTTCGTTAGGCCACCGCCAAGAAACCGTACATCCCAGCCGTTGCTTTCAAACAAATCTGTCATCATTTGAGCTCCAAGCTCCTGTATTTCTTCTGGGGCGCAACAAACAACTATCTTTTTATTCTTTCGTGTTCGGCGCGGGAGCTTGTTCTGAAGCTGGTCAACTATATTGCGATTAACACGCGTTGCCAAATGTTCCTGGATAGGAGTAATTTTGTCGTCACGCAGGAGTTTTTCAATTTCTACCATTATCGGCCATATTATATTTACATATACCGAATTGGCAGGTATGCCGCTTTGAAGTGCTTCCTCTATAACCGATCGGCAAGCTTTCCTATCTCCCTGTAAGAGTGGTTCCAAATATCTGGCTAAAATGTTTTCCTTTATCATTGTACAATCTCCATCGACATTCTTTCTATTTTGCTTGTTTTATCTATTTTTACATATACAAGTGACTATAACTTTCACAATGTTAACTTGGGCAATATTAGTATCGGAGGGTAGATGAAAATATCTTTAGTTAAAATAGGAAATATAGGCTGTTTTGAGAGCCTTTAAATTTATTAAACTGTTTAATATCATGTTTATTGACAGAAATTTATGAAAAATATGTTAATTTCTCCAAAAAAAATGGTCTTAAATGATATATGTATGAAAAAATGTTTAGTAACATGCTTTTCCGTACTTTAATTATTTGACAATTTTTTAGTGTTTAATATTCAATAGAATCTGCCCATAGGAAGCTGATTTTAAATTCAATATCAAAAATAAGAACAAAAAGGCTATCTTATAGGACGTTTAATTAAGAAATGATAAAATAACTGGGATAATTAGTCCTTGCGGGATAGTGACTTAATGAAATAGATAAAGAAAGTTAAGTATTTAGTTGCTAAGATGGAAATATGGGAAAAATGGGTCTATTGGGCGAAAAATTTTGTTTTTTTTGTTGATTTTACTGGACAAGTAGTCTATAATTCTGAAGGAGTAGTACTGTAAGTAGGAATTTGTTCTTTATATTGAGAACCATTGCTTTCTTGATGAGCACCATGTATCGGACAATAGAAAGGAAGGAGGTTAATACAAGTCGTTCTTAAATCATCCTGGGCAGGTGATGTAAAGAGTATGAAATAAAATATTTATCGGTCGTTTTATTAGAAGTTGTCTGCATTGTTCAATCCGCAGGCACAGGTGTCTGAAGCAAGAAAGATCGATTTTCGATTTTCCGCATCTTTTCTTTAATCGACAATCGAAATTCGATTATTCTAAATTATGTTTGTTGAAGACATCGGATGTTTTGGTGTGTTGCCAAAATATAATACAAAATACATTTTTGTTTGGAGGAGAACTATTATGTGTAGGAAATTAATTTATGTAATGACATTTGTTATCGCGCTGAGCAGCACTGCCCATGCTGGGTTGTACGTGTGGAACGGCAGCGCCGAGGACGGCCTCTGGGATACCATCCTCAACTGGACCGTTACTGATTCAGTGTGGACATGGCCCAACGAAGAGAACGCCGCCGACCCAAACTTAGCGGCATTCATCAATAGCGATATCCTCGGAATCGACCTCCTCGATGGGGCTGCGGTCACACGTGAGGACACTCTGCGAATTGGTGGCGCCGATCCAAATGCGGTACCCGTGCTTACCCTGGACAATGTCAGCTCACTTACTGTAAGCGGCAGATTGTCAATTGGATCTGGTCCGGAAGGTGCGTCAGCGAGCGCTATTTTAGATGTTCTGGGCGGAAGTACTGTGAACGTCTTGGAAGGTGCTAACGGTGATGACCTGTATGTTGCCGACGACCCGAACTCGGTAGGCACCGTTAACATTGTTGATTCCAACGTTGCTGTATTCGACGATATTATTATCGACGAGGGCGAGGGATACATCAATATCAGCGGAAGCTCAGTCATAACTGCTGACCGTATTAATATTGGCAACAATGCCACTGGCGTAGGCTACCTGGACATAAGCGGGACAACAACGGTTGACCTTGTGGACGATTTAAAAACCGACGAAGGCGAAGGTAACATCACTATCGGAGGCGACGCAGTCGTTAGCTTTGGCGACGATTGTTACATCCCCGACAATGCTGGTGGAGTGGGCACATTGACCATAGAAGGCAACGCGGTCCTCAACATAGGCGACGATATAACCATCGCCGACGACGCCGGTACAGTGGGTCACATGATCATAACAGGCAACGCAACGGTAAATGCTCCAGACGAGTTCTACCTTGCAGACGCCAATACTGCTTCTGCCACTCTGGACATAAGCGGCAACGCTACCGTTAATATCGGCGACGACCTTGACGTCGGCGAGGACGGCCCCGCCACCTGCAATATCGGCGAGAACGCAACCGTCATTGTTGCCGACACTATTTACATCCCCCACAGTTCTTCAGAGGGAGTATATGAGGCTCGCATGACCATTAGCGGCAACGCAACGGTAACTTGCAATGACCTTCAAGTCGTTAACGACGCAGGCAACACGGGATACCTGCACATCAGCGGTAACCCAACGATCCAAATAGCCGAAAACTTCTACATGAACAACGACGAAGGTGACTCGGCATACAGCCAGGTGATAATGGACGGCGGCACGGTCACCGTGGACGGCTACACCACGTTGAACGACGACGTCAACGGGACGGCTGAATTTATCATGAACGGCGGAAGCTTCTACTCCGCTGACTATTTGAATCTGAGCGATAACCTCGACGGCACCGCACACTTGACAATGAACGGTGGTGAGATGATCACCGGCAACCGGCTCAGACTGGGTAAAGACGGCGGAGAAGACACTGGCCAGGTCAGGATATTCATGAACGGTGGTGTGCTTCAGGCCGAAGAATTAGCCGATATCATGATTACCGACACTCAGTTGATTTACACCGGCGGCGAGTTCCGCATCGGTAGTGCCAGCGTTTCCGAAGCCGACATGCAGGGAGCGATCGACATGGGCTTGATCGTGGCCGAGGGCGTACATAGCATCGTCACCGATGGCGGCTATACCGTGCTGAATCCAAAAGCGAAAACCATTGCCAAGGTACCGAGACCCGTTGATGGGGCGGAAGGTGTTTCCACAAGTCCACTTCTTAGTTGGGTAGCTGGAGAGACTGCCGCATCGCATGATGTATATATCGGCGAGAGTTTCGAGGATGTGAACTCCGGTGCCGAGAGCACATTCCAGGGCAACACAGATGTTGCCAACTTTGTTCCCGAACTTGTTGTACGCAAAACCTACTACTGGCGCGTCGACGAGGTCGAGGCCGACGGTGCGACCGTACACACCGGCGATGTCTGGAGCTTCACTGTCGAGGAAAATATAACGGTTGATGATTTTGAGCACTATAACGACGTCGACAACCTGGTCTTCGATGCATGGATTGCCGCCGGAGGCGGTATTGTTGGTAACGCAGAAGCGCCGTACATGACACCGCATTTTGAGGCTGCCGATGTTCAAGCCATGCCTCTGTACTTTGACGACGTTTCTGAGGCTACACTTACATTAGACCCCGCACAGGACTGGGGCCTTGGCGTTGGTGGAGTCGAAGCTCTCACGCTTTCCTTCAAAGGTGGTAAGCCCGAACTTGAACCAGGAAGCACCAGCTATGACGAGGAAACCGGAGTCATTACAATGGTCGGTCGCGGCAATGATATTTGGGGCGAATCAGACCAGTTCCAATACGCATACCTGCCGCTCACAGGCGACGGCTCAATGACTGTAAGACTTGAAGACCTTGCTGAAACGGACAACTGGTCCAAGGCTGGCATCATGATTCGCGAGACTCTGGATGCAGGATCAAAACACGCATCTGTGTACGTGACAACTCCGGCTAATGGCATTAGATTCCAGTCAAGGCCGGAAACAGATGGTAGCTCTACTGCCGACGATCCTGTTGCAACTGACGAGGCTAAGGCACAGACCGAGCCGGTCTGGCTCAAGTTAGTCAGAACAGGAGATGAGTTCAATGCCTTCTACGCTCTGCCGCTTCCCCAACCAAACCTGCTCGATTTAGCTGTACAGCTCAACACTGAAGGTGATTTTGCCGGGACATTTGATACACTCATCGCGGCTGTTCTCGCGGCTGATCCTGCTGTAGCAGAAGCATTGGCAGGTGAGGATGAACTGACTGTCTTTGCTCCAACGGACGATGCCTTTGCAAAGCTGAATTTGACTCCTGAGAATATTGGACAAATGGACAAGACGTTTTTGACCGATGTGCTGTTGTATCATGCAACCGGAGGGCGGCTACTTGCTGCTGATGTGCTTGCGTCCGAACAGATTGAAATGGCTAATGGCGGTAGCCTAATGCAGGAGGCTGGCATTCTAACAGACAATATCGGCGGCACGGCCACGATTATTGTCACCGACGTGGAGGCATCCAATGGTGTGATACACGCGATCGATACTGTTGTATTACCGGCAGCACCGCCGGAGCTGGGGCCGGTTGATCCGAACGCAGAACCGGCACCAGTACTGGAACCGCCGGAACTGGAGTGGATTCCAATGGGCTGGAATCCGCAGGTACTGCCAATGGATCCCAACGTGTTTATCGGTTTGGCATTGACATCACATTCAGGCGAAGAGACTTACGCTACGGCCACTATGTCGAATCTCGAATTCGATGGTGGTGTTGCTGGCTTACCATTAACATCGACAGAGATAGGTTTAACAACGACTCAATCGCCGGCCTCGCTGTATGCCGCACTTGAGGATTCTGCCGGTGGTATTTCCATTGTAAGCCATCCCGATCCCGAAGCTACGTTGATCGATGCCTGGACTGACTGGACCATTGATTTAGGCGAGTTCGACATAGACATAGCCGATGTTACCAAGGTGACCGTCGGTGTGGAACCATCAGCTTGCGATGATCCGTTCGTCTGCACCGTGTTCAACAATACGGGCAAAATCGACATCGACGATCTGCATCTGATCCCGGACGTTGCTGTATATGACGGCGTTCTGGAAGGATGGGACCATGACAACAAGGTTGACAAATGGGACGGTTCGGCTCCCGGCGAAGGTAACCCCGGTGGCTTAGTAGCGCTTGAAGAAGACGGCACGACCTACCTGCGTCTCCAGGATACTGGTGACCCTCGGGATTACGGTGATTCCGTTCCGACAGGTAAGACCAACTACAGCCTCTATCTTACTAAACCCACCGATTTCGTTCTTGACGGGGCAATAATTGAGTTCCGTGCACGAATTGCGACCACGGGAACATTGGATGCCTGGCGTAAAGACGGTGGCGGATTAGGCAGTACAGGCCTATTCGCATGGCCGGCTGGTGGTCTTGGTGGAAAATTTGAAAATGGAACCTTTGAAGATTACGGCAGAGGCAATATTGGTATCGCCGAAAAGGGACAAGGCGTTATTTCCTTCGTCCTGTCAACCAGTGGAATTCAGGTCGGCAACAGCGGCAATAAGGTCTCTGTTGATGATGCTACTCAGTGGAATACCTACAAGATCGAAATTGCTGCCGGTGGCTCAGGAACGCACGTTTTGAAAGTCTCAGCCAATGGCGGAGAAGTAAAGACGTTTAATGTTACTGCCGGCACTGGTGTTGTGGAAGATGGAACATACATCACCATCGGTTCACCTGACCTTGCAGGAAGAGTTGCAACTGCATTTGATGTTGACTATATCAAGCTCAGTTGGTAATAAAACCAGGCTAAGATCGGTAGCTTAGATCTTTAGCATAGTTTAGTTGATTTATCGGGTTTGGGG
>Ga0272442_10012417_pt1 | contig 10286 bp, 12 predicted proteins | sample SSMForm2O_FD_200262 | JGI IMG/M metagenome (GOLD analysis project Ga0272442, IMG submission 200262) | Marine sediment archaeal communities from Little Sippewissett salt marsh, Falmouth, MA, United States - SSM-Form-2O | ecosystem: Environmental > Aquatic > Marine > Wetlands > Sediment ... | reverse complement strand
TTCATGATAACTTCAAAAGGTTGGACATATGTATATCTATCATAGTGAACCCTATCTAAAAAAGAACCATATTCAACTCTTACATAACGAACCAGTATACGTAAAACAAAGATACCATGCTATAGCTAGATCTATTTTATCAAAAAACAATAAGATTAGAGAGAAAGAAGTTCAGGATTTGGGTATAAGTATGCGTCATTTTAGACGTCTCATTAAAAGATATGAGGATGAAGGAATAACTGGGTTGAGAAATAAACCAAAAAGACCATATAACAGCCCAAATAAAACACCCAAATATCTTGAAGATCTTGTTGTACAAGTACGAGAAAAAACAGGTTTTGGTTCTTTTCATATAGCTGAACTCATCAATATCAGCAATAAGAACCAGGGTAAAACTGAACAAATGAATCCTCGTACTGTCTCTAGAATACTTGTTAGACGAGGTATTATTGAGTCTGAGAAACGTGCTAAGAGAGATTGGAAACGGTTTGAATGGGGACATCCAAACCATCTTATTCAGGCAGATCTCACTAAATTTAATGGAATTCCACTTCTTACTACAGAGGATGATTACTCTCGTCGTGGATGGGCGATAAGATTGACTAATCAGAAAGATAAAACCGTGATTAGAGGGATGAAAAAACTCCTAAAGATCAGATATGACAATCTCCTAACTGATAACGGATCTCAGTTCAGCAGAAAGAACAAAGTCATCCGTGAATACTGCCAAGATCATATCAATGAAAAACATATCTGGACAAGTATTCACCATCCACAGACAATGGGAAAACTCAGTGCTTTCCAGAAGGGATTGAAGCGTTTTCTTCATCATAAGTTAGGCGTTTCTCGGAGCATCCATGAGATTGATTACTACATCAATGTTTATGTTCATTGGTATAACAATGGTAAATATCATTCCTCAATTGATACTTACCCAGAAGAACGATACTCTGGACAACGGGATATCGAATGGTATAACCATCTTGTCATAAGTCTTAAATTAGATGAAGTCCTTGTCATGAAGTCATAAGAAAGGACATATGTCATGTCCCTACACATTTGAAATTCTAATTTTTAATCATAAATTATTTATATGTGACATACATAAATTGATTATATTAAAGGGGGTTAATCATAATGAAAAAACTACTTACGATTGCAATTATTGGAATTTTTATTACAAGTGGATTTGTTGTAACAGCAACACATAATACGAATAATGAGAAAAAAACAATTTCCGATTCAATTACATTATCCAAGCTAGAACTCATCAATACTAACAACTATGTTAGTATACAGCTAGATGAAACAAACACATATATCCAGGAACCAGGCAATCCAAAAATACCACTATATGTGAAAACATATGTTTTTCCATTTGGTACACAAATAAAATCCGTTGATTGTTTGTTTAACGATCCTAAAATAATTAATTTAGATAAACCAATTGTTCCAACCCTTGAACCCGTACCTGTTTTAGTAGATGCAAAAAAGCCTTCATATACGGTAAATTCTGAAGTTTATAATTCAAATAATGTATTTCCAAAGATGACCTTTTATTATAAAGTGGGTTGTGGATTAAAAGATGACAAACATGTAGTTTTTCTGTCAGTTTATTGCAGCCCAATAAGATACAAACCAATTGAAAATAAAATATTTTTTTCTGATGAAATTAAAATCAATGTAAATTTTGAAGAAACAAAATCTCCTCTTGTTTTTTCTGATGAATACGATTTGATTGTAATTTCACCTGAAGAATATACTGCTGAATTGCAACCTCTTGTTGAACATAAGATCAGCTTTGGATTAAATTCAATGATTAAAACTACTGAAGACATTTATAGTGAATATTCTGGTCGTGATGAAGCAGAGAAAATCAAGTATTTTATAAAAGATGCAATTGAAACACTAGGGGCGGAGTACATACTTTTAGTTGGTAGTATCAGAAAACTTCCTATTCGCTCAAGTGATATTTCTATTTGGCGTTTTGAAGATGATGTTTTAACTGATTTATACTATGCTGACATATATGATCATCAAGGAATGTTTTGTAGCTGGGATTATAACGAAAATGATATATTTGGAGAACCCAACGTAGATCAAGTTGATTTGTATCCTGATGTATATCTTGGAAGACTTGCCTGTGATACACTTGAAGAAGTAATAGTTGTTGTTAATAAAATAATTCACTATGAAACAGAGACATTTGGTGAAAGCTGGTTTAATGATATGGTTTTCATTGGTGGTGATACGTTTCCGTGGTGGCCCGGCAATGAAGGTGAGAACCTCAATGAAATAATAATGGGCATTATGTCTGATTTTAATCCGTCATCGGTTATTTGGACTTCTAAAAGAAATTTTAATAGACCTACAATTTCTAGAGCTATTAGTCAGGGCGCAGGTTTTGTTGATTATTCTGGTCATGGATTTGAACATGGTATGGGTACGTATCCTCCTAATAATGGCTTGTATATGAAATCATATCTTACATTCAATGTTAATGATATTTCTAATGGTTATAAACTTCCGATTATCTTTTTTGATGCGTGTCTTACTGCAAAACTTGATTTTGTACTAAGAGATGTTTTAGAATATAAACAATATAGAATTTTTTACATTCTTTCTATGTTGTTTAATATGGATATTGATGTTGAATTACCTGTTTTCGCTTGGTATTTTGTCAAACATGATGGCGGGGGTGCAATTGCTACAATTGGTGCGACTCGGACTGCTTATGGCGGGGTTGAAGAAGGAGCAGGTAAGATATCTGTTGAGTTTTTTAACAGTTATGAAGGCAGTGAGTTTTTAGGCCAAATGATGACAGGGGCCCAAAATGTTTATATACAGGATGTTCCAGATGACGCTTTTACTGTTGAGGAGTTCATACTTTTAGGTGATCCATCTTTGAAAATAGGTGGCTATCAATAAGGGTTTTTTACTCATTTTTTGTTTATTTCGAAATCCTTATATACCATGTGTGACAAAGTTTAACATAGAAAGGAGGTGAACAAGGTAGTAGTAAAACTCGTAGGATATATTTCCGATGAAGATGAGCTAAATGAACTTGAAAGTATCACCAAAGTCTTTGTTGTCGAACAGAGAATGAGAAATCTAAAGTTAACCAAGGTTAACTCATGTGTTAACAATTCAGGTTATATTCCATCTTCGAAAAAAATTAGATTCCCACGGGAGCAGAATTTAAAGGTAAAACCTGTTTTTACTGTTAGAGGATTGAATTGAATTATATCTTGATAACTTTGATTTAACAGATCTTTCATTGGTTAATACATGGCCTTGAAGGACGTTATCTTTTCAGAGGATAACTTCGTCAAAAAACTGAAAGGGGGGTTTTGGCGGCGCAAGGAGTTTCCGATCCCATCTCTCTTATTTTTTTTAGTCCCAAATAATTATTCCTTTGTTTGATAAATGATAGAACTCGTCTTCTAAGATTTTTTGATGGTTTCGTTCGTCCTGTGCTAAGTTATAAAATATTTTTTTGTTATCTTCTCCCTTTAGCATTTCTGCGATTCTTGTGTATCTTTCTTGGGCTTTTTTTTCTGATTGTATTGCTAGATGTATCACTGTTACAATTTCATCTTTGTTTGGTTCAATTTCACCTTGAATTTCTGGATTTATTTTTTTTGTGATATCTTGTGAATGTATAAGTTTCATTTCTATTTTGGTGTCAAGGGATTCAATGATTTTTTTTACTTTTTCGTAATGGTTTTGTTCAAACTCGGCAAGTTGAGAAAACAAATTTTTCCCTGCTTGACTTAAAGCTTTTTCTGCTGCATCGTTGTAGAATTTTTTTGCTTCAAGTTCGCTGTTCATTGCTTCTGTTAATAAGTTTTTTATTTCAGACATTGCTGGGTCCTCCCGGTTGTATTATTTTTTGTAATATTGGTTCTTTTATTTAACGATACCTATGCGGAGTGGATATGTGCGTGTTTATACGAATACATTTGTAAGTATATAGCTACGTATGCATGTTGTTATGCAGGTATCTATCCTTTTTATCCCATAGATTTATAAATGGGATATGCCATTTCTTTTTTGGGATGCATGATAGAGATGATACGCTTAGTTCTCCTGAATTTTTAAGACCACTTGTTATTCGTTCAATGAGGAGAAGTAGCGTTAGGAAAAAGATTGCCGAGTATCTGTTTGATATAAGTCCTAGTGGAAGTTATACTTCTGAGATTGCGTATCATGTTAAAACTACGCCAACTAATGTAATAGGTGCTATTCGGGGTATGGGATCTCGTTATAGGCATAATGAGTCTTTAATTAATTTGCAGATGGTTGAACAAATTAAGGGGGGACAAAAATCTGACATTAAGCTGTATAGGTTAACAGATTTTGGTAAAGAAATTGTTCAAAACATAATGAAATAAGTTGAATGCATCCCATTTGCGTACAGAGCACTTAGTAGGGTAATTTAATTTATTGTTTATTTTTTTCGTTGGTACTTTTTTCAGCAATTTTTTTTATGCGTTGATTTACTGAAAATACTTCAGCGACGAATTTGATTTCAGATAGATTGCTTCTAGATATCGATCCAACGACTAACATAGGTTTCCCCCAATTTATTTATTTTATTTATATTAGTTCTAGTATTTATATTATATGGCACAAATAGCGAAAATATTTATATTATGACAAACATAATAGAATTATGACAAATATTGCACAACATGTTTGGAAACTACTCGATAATGAGCCATGTATTCGAAGAAATATGTCATTAGGCCTGTTAAACATTAGATCACTAGCAACCTATCTAATAAAACAACACAAACTCGACTCCACAGTTGATGCAGTAATAAGCGCAATAAGACGCTACAAACCAAAAAAACACGAAGACATCTTCATCACCGCCCATAACACCATGAGCCAATCAATAAACATATCCACAAAAAGCAGACTAGCAGAAATATCACTCATAAAAGATTCAGACGTACAAAGCAAAATACCAAAACTCTTTGAAATCATACAGTACAATAGAGGAGACGTACTCAGAATAACACAAGCTAATGTAGCAATAACACTATTAGTCGATGAAAAAAACATAGATAAAATCACAGAACTAATTCCCAAAGATAAAATAATTGCAACAAGAAAAAATATTGCAGAAATAAACGTCCACATACATCCACAAATGCAAGCAACACCAGGAATACTTGCAGTAGCTTCAAATGAACTTGCAATAAACAACATAAACATAATACAAGCAATGACATGCCCACCAGAAATGCTATGGTTTGTAAAAGAAGAAGACCTACTCAAAGCATACAACGTACTCTACCAATTATGTAGAAAATAAAATATCCTCAACTTTTCCCTATAAACTATTATGGTTTAATTTTTCTTGCAAGATAAATAAACGGTGTATCACAACCAGCCACAATCACTTTCAATATCAAAGACGTTAAAAAAATCTGACCAATAATCTCCCAAGAAAAAATCCCAACAAAAGCAATCAAAGTAAAAATAATATTATCCAATAACTGACTAGAAATAGTTGATATATTATTTCTTAACCACAAATGATTCTGATGATGCTTTTTCTTCAGTTTTGCAAAAAACCAAACATCATGACTCTGAGAAATTAGATACGCAACAAGACTAGCAAACGCAATCCTAGGTAATAACGAGAATATCGCAGACAAATGTTCACTTAAAAAATCAGATTCATGAGGTACAAAATAAAGAGTAATTTGCATAATAATTGTCATAGAAATTAAAACAAAAAAACCGATCCAAACAGCTTTCTGAGCATCCTTTTTTGAATGATTCTCATTTAAAATATCAGTTACTAAAAACAAAGAAGCATAAATCACATTTCCAAGAGCAGTAACCAAACCAAAAACCTGAATTGTTTTCATCACTTGAATGTTCGCAAGAATTATACCTACAGCCATCCAAATATATAGACCTGTTTTTCCAAACAACTTATATGCAAGAATAACTATTAAAAAACTAATAAACAGCAGTCCAATCCACAAAACTTCATTAATCATTAAAAAGAAGAAACTATTTATTAAACTTTTAATTTTTCTATTTTTAAAATGCGACAATTAACCTTCAAACTCACGTCACACGACGGAAATGCAAGAACAGGGTTACTTAAAGTTAAACATGGAAGCATACAAACACCTGATTTAATGCCAGTTGCAACAAAAGCAACAGTAAAAGCATTAAGCTCAGATGATTTACACGAATTAGGTGCACAACTCTTAATCTGTAATACTTATCATCTAATGCTTCAACCAAACGAGGATGTTATTGCTGATATTGGTGGTCTTCACAAATTCATGAATTGGGATAAACCATTAGTGACCGACAGTGGAGGATTTCAAGCATTTTCTTTAGGTCTTGGAAAAGAACATGCTGTCGGAAAAATGTATTTTCCAGGAGAAGGAAATCACTCAGGTAAACCAAAGGGAAAATCAATAGCTAAAATAAACGAAAAAGGAATTTCGTTTAGATCAATTTATGATAATTCACATCAATTTTTATCACCTGAGAAATCTATAAAAATCCAAGAAAAACTAGGTGCAGATATAATATTAGTTTTAGATGAATGTACATCACCACTTTCTAGTAAAAGATACACGGCTGAAAGTTTAGAACGGACACACAAATGGGCAAAACAATGCATACAGGCACATACAACAGACCAGGCACTAGTTGGTATTGTCCAAGGAGGTCATTGGCAGGATCTCAGAGAAAAAAGCGCGAAATACATCGCTTCTTTAAATTTTGATGGTTATGCAATAGGAGGCTCTCTTGGTAAATCAAAAAAAGATATGCATAATGTTTTAGAATGGGTTACACCAAATCTACCTGATAACAAACCTCGTCATCTTCTTGGTATTGGTGTTGTTGAAGACTTTTTTGAATCAGTTGAGCGAGGAGTTGATTTATTTGATTGCGTAGCTCCAACAAGGATGGCTCGAGGCGGAATAGTGTATGTTCGTCCCCCTCTGGGTACTAAAAAGAATAAGTTTCGCTTTAAAATCACCGGTAAAAATAGTAGGTTAAATGACGGAGCACTTGACCCAAATTGTAACTGTAAAATTTGTAGGAAGTATACTCGGTCGTATATTCATCATCTTTTAAAAACTAAAGAACTTCTTGGTTATAATATCATTAGTTATCATAACGTTAATTTTATGCTTCAATTAATGAGAGAAATCAGAGAAGCAATTAAAACTGGCTCATTTAGTGCATTAAAAAAAGAGTGGATGGGATAAGAGTGGGCCTGCCGAGATTTGAACTCAAGTCTATGGCTCCCGAAGCCACAAGGATGCCAAGCTACCCTACAGGCCCTACTACAAATATCTAAACTTTTTATCTGAAATAAAATATCAACATGATTACGTTTTTGGTTAAAAAAAAATTTCTTGGAATTTTTTTTATTTTATTGTTTTCAATGCTTTTCCAAGTTCCTCGTATTTACCTATAAGGATTTTTGCAGATTCAACTAAAGCATCTTTAGCGGTAAGAGATGTATCCGTTTCTAGGTGAAAGATAAATTTATGAGGGTCATACTCTACGGCAATTGCATCATTTTCACATATATCAACACAGGATTTGCATGCTGTACATTGTTCAATATCTGTTACTATGACTTTATTATTCTTTATTTCAAGTATGTTTTTTGGACATGCATCAATGCAGGCTTTACATTGATCACATTTTTTTGTATCAATCGTTACTATCGGTAAAAACTTATATGCAGCACCATGTACTGCTTGCCATTTTGCATGGTCTTTTCCTCTACCTAGGATCGCTTCTACTTCAAGGATTATTCGTTGGTCTTTTGAAAGCTCTACTATTGGTATTTTATCCTTTTTTATTTCAAGGTTTTTATCTTCTGGTTGTAAATCTCCTGAATATACTGTTCCTTCTTCTTCTTTGCTCAGAGTGTATCGCACCGTGCAGCTTGGGCATCCTGCATCATTGCATTTACAGTCTTGTCTGAAATTAAGTAGTCTTAAATCAGTTGGAATTGGTATAAGACCTATTCGATGTGAGATTATTTCATCTAAAAGTGGGCTTGTGTTATCATAAACTATTACGTTGTCTATTGCTAGTTTTGGTAGCTCACTTATCATTATTCGACGTAATGAGTTTAAAAAATGAACCTCGGTATCCTCAATTTTTAATACTGCTTTATAATCTTTAAGCTCTGATATATCAATCTTCATTATGTCACCTTAAATACGTCGTCCGCGTTTTCCACCTTTGGGTTTGCAGCCATCATGTGGATGTGGTGTGACATCTTCAATGTTTCCAATCTTCATACCTGCACGAACAAGTGATCGGATAGCAGTCTGAGCACCTCTTCCAGGAGATCCTCCTTTTTTTCCACCTCTTCCTCTTATTTTTACGTTGACGTTGTCAATTCCTTTTTCCATTGCAGCGTCTGCCGCGGTTTGTGCAACTTTCATAGCCACATAGGGTGATCCTTCGTCTTTTGCAGATTTTGTGACCATTCCACCGGAGCATCGTGCAATTGTTTCTGCACCGGTGAGATCTGTGATTGTGATTATGATATTGTTAAATGAAGCATATATGTTTGCTACTCCACGTCGTCCCATTATTTATCTTCCTCCTTTGATTTTTCTTTTTTCTCAGATTTTTCCTCTTCTTTTGGTTTATCCTGTTTTTCTGCAGGAAGTTGTTCAACAGTTTCGTTTTTCTTTGGGTCAACGATTCCAGGTTTTTCTGCTGCTGGTTCTTCTGCTTTTTCGACTGGTTTAGGTTGTTCTGCTATTGGTTTTTCTTCTACTGCTGGTTGTTCAGTAGGTTTTTCCTCAACAGGTTTAGCTGTTGGTTTTTCTTCAGCAGCTTCCTCTTTCTTTTCCTCTTTTTTCATTTTTGTAAGTGGTATTGGAGTGTAGATGTCTGATTTTGGACGAGCAGGATGAGAAAGCTCATTTAAAACTGATTTACTGGTATATCCTATTTTTGCTTCTTCGTCTTTAGAAATTAGGTAGCTTGGTACTGTTACTTTACGGTTATCCACAGCGATGTGTCCATGAGATATTAGCTGACGTGAATGATCTGTGGTGTTTGCAAAACCTTTAAGATACACAAGAGTCTGAAGACGTCGTGAAAGAATGGCTTCTGTCTCAAGTGCAAGTACATCATCTAGATTTGATCCTTGCGGGGTAATACCCATTCTTGCTAGGTGAATTAGAAGTTGATCTTTTTCTTTTTTCACCTGTGGATCATTTGCTCCTTCTTTTGCGAGAAGTTCACGAGCTTGCCTACGGTGTTTTTTAAGCTTGGTTTTTGCTTTCCAAATCTCCCTGTGGTTTTTTAGCCCGTATTTTTTTATTAGTTCTTTTTCTGATTTGATACGGTCTTCTTTCCAAGGGTGAAGAGGTGTATCATATTTTTTTCGTGGAAATTTTGGTTTACCCATAGCAATCACTTATTATCCAGTTCTTTTCTTTGAAACTCCCATAGCAAGACCATGACGGTTGTTTGCTCTAGTTCTTTGTCCTCGAACTGCCAAACCTGATTCATGTCTAATTCCGCGATATGATCGAATCATTTTCAAAAGGTTAACATCATCTCTCAGACGCATTTCAATATCAGAGCCAACTAAATGTATATTTTTCCCTGTTATCCATTCTTTTCTATGGTTAATCATCCAAGCTGGTACCATATCATTTATTTCTTCTAATGCTTTTTTTAAGGATTCTATTTGTTTTTCTGAAAGATCTCCTACTTTTAATGAGCGGTTTACACCTGCTTTATCTGCGATAATTGTACTTAGTCTTCTGCCAATTCCTTTGATTTGTGTAAGTCCTTGCTCAACTGTTTTATTTCCATCAATGTCTGTGTTTGCTACACGTATAATATATTGGAAATCATCTGCTTCTTCGGTTTTTTCTTTGTTATCTTTTGTAGGTTTTTCTTCTGCTTTTGGTTTTGTTTTTACGGGCTTGATTTCTTCTTTTGGTGCAGCTGGTTCTTCAGTTTTTTCTTCTTGTGGTTTAATTTGTTCTTCAGGTTTAGGTGGTTCTTCTATTGGGACTTCTTCAGTAGTTGGTTCTGGTTTTTCTTTGGATTCTTCATTTTGTTGTTCTGGTTCTACTGGCTTTTCTGTAGATTCAATTGATTGTTCTTCTGAAGGTTGAACTGGAGCTTCTTCTACAGGTTTTTCTGTTTTTTCTTCTGCTTGTTTTTTTGCAGGTTTTTTTTCTTCGACCAAGTTAATTACCTCAAATGTTTTATAGTTACAACTATTAATATTTATATTAAGGAAA
>Ga0272442_10012416_pt1 | contig 10287 bp, 10 predicted proteins | sample SSMForm2O_FD_200262 | JGI IMG/M metagenome (GOLD analysis project Ga0272442, IMG submission 200262) | Marine sediment archaeal communities from Little Sippewissett salt marsh, Falmouth, MA, United States - SSM-Form-2O | ecosystem: Environmental > Aquatic > Marine > Wetlands > Sediment ... | reverse complement strand
AAAAGTTATCGCTATAATACCAGCACGAATGAAATCAGGTAGATATCCAGGAAAACCAATGAAAAAAATCCATGGAGTTCCAATGGTTGGACATTGTTGGTATCGATCAAATATGTGTAAAAGACTTGATGCATTATATGTTGCAACACCTGATGAAGAAATTTTTGATTATATCAAATCAATTGGTGGAAAACCAGTAATGACTTCACATAAACATAGGATGTGTAATGATAGAGTTTTAGAAGCACTTTTAAAAGTTGAAGAGGAAAATAATACAAAATATGATATTGTAATTTGTGTACAAGGTGATCAACCAATGGTTTATCCGCAACAAATCGAAGATGTAATTCAGCCTTTACTTGAGGAAGAAGATCTTCAATGTACAACTATGATGGATGAAATAAAAAGAATAGAGGATCATGATAATCCAAATAAAATCAAGATTGTAACTGATTTAAAAAGCAATATTTTGTATATGTCTAGAGAACCAATTCCTTCTAGAAAGAAACCGAAAGATGCAAAAAAAATACCTATGTATAGGCATGTTGCTCTCACTGCATTCAAACGTGAGTTTTTTATCAAAATGAATTCAATTGAAATGACACCGCTTGAGTCAGTAGAATCTATTGATGATATCCGTTATCTTGAGCATGGTTACAAAGTAAGATCAGTTTTTACTGATTTAGTTACAGATACTGTGGATACTGAAGAAGATCGGGTTTATGTTGAAAAATTAATGGAAAATGATGAATTATTAAAACTGTATAAAGACAATAAAGTAACAGCTTAACAGAGGATTTATGTCAAAAGATAATTTAAAAATATTAATTTCTAGCAGATCATTTGGAAAGGTAAATTCAGATGCTATAGATATTTTAAAAAATGCAGGGCTTAAACCAATTTTAAATCCAAAAGGTAAAAAATTAAGTGAAAATGAAATTTTAAATTTAATTGATAATCAAACCGTAGGAATTATTGCCGGAACAGAAAATATAACAGAAAATGTAATTAGCCGTGCATCTTCTCTTAAGGTTATTTCAAGATATGGAGTTGGCCTTGAAAATATCGATATGAATAGTGCAAATCAGAAGGGGATATTAGTTTATAACACACCTGAAACACCAGCGATTGCTGTTGCAGAACTTACACTTTGCCTTATTTTGAATCTATTAAGAAAAATAAGTACGCAAGATAGAAACATCAAATCTGATGATTGGAAAATTGAAATAGGATCTCTTTTAACAGGTAAGACTGTGGGTATCGTAGGTCTAGGAAGAATTGGTAAAAAACTGGTTGATTTTTTAAAGCCCTTCAATGTAAAAATTTATGCTTTTGATATTAAACCTGATAAGGACTTTATTTCTAAAAATAAAATCAAATTAGCAAATCTTGATGAGATGTTATCAAAAAGTGATATTATCACTCTTCATCTACCAGCAACTAAAGAAACAAAAGAAATAATTGGAAAAAACGAACTTTTAAAAATGAAAGAAACAGCAATAATAGTTAATACTGCTAGAGGGAGTTTAATTGATGAAGATGCGCTTTTTGATGCGCTTAAAAATAATAAAATATCTGGTGCTGCAATTGATGCATTTGAAGCTGAACCATACAAAGGAAAATTAATTGAGCTTGACAATGTAGTTTTAACTCCCCATATAGGCACTGCAACGATAGAAACAAGAATTGCAATGGAGAAAGAAGCATCAGACAAGCTTGTTAATGGTCTTAAAAAACTAAATATAATTTAACAAGAGGATATCTATGGAGAAGATTGATATAAATTCATTACAAGCAATACTGTTTGATTTTGATGGAGTCTTATGTGAATGTATGAATGTTAAAACTGAAGCTTTTATTGAGTTGTTTAAATCTTATGGTGAAGATGTTGTAAATAAAATTGTTAAACACCATATTGAAAATGGTGGCATTTCAAGATATTTTAAAATTAGATATTATCATGAAGGATTTTTAGGAAAAAAACTAACAGAGGAAGAAGTAAATAAAATTGCAGATCAATTTTCAAAACTTGTTGTAGACAAAGTAATTGCATCTGACTATGTTAAAGGAGCTAAAGAGTTTTTAGAAAATAATTATAAAAAAATTGATTTGTATGTAATTTCAGGTGCACCACAGGTAGAGCTTGATTTAATTATTAAACAAAGAGATATGAGTAAATATTTCAAAGGAGTATATGGAACTCCAACTGTAAAGCCGGTTCATTTTCGAAATATTATTTCTGAGAATAATTATGATGTTGAAAAGATAGTTTATGTTGGAGATAGTCTTTCGGATATGAAAAATGCACAAGAGGCAAATGTTCCCTTCCTAGGAAGAATTACAAAAGAAAATAAAGGGTTTTTTCCAGATAGTATTCCAACAATTATGGATTTTAATGATATTTAGAATTATGGACATAACTTTATTAATATATACATATTTATTGAAGTGGAGTGTGAGAGAACTTGGGGAGTTCAAATTATAATTTCAAAGAAGAAATTATAGATCAAATTGAAAAAAGTGCTGCCTTAAAAGAAGATATAATATTAAAGCACGTTGACGAAATTAACGATATTACAAACAAGATTATTAAAGCATACAGTAACAACAATAAAGTAATTTGGTTTGGAAATGGAGGAAGTGCAGCTGATGCACAACATTTATCTTGTGAGCTAGTAAGTAAATTTTTAATGGATAGAGAGGCAATTCCTTCGATTGCGCTTACTACAAATACTTCGATTTTAACTGCAATTTCCAATGATTATAGTTTTGAAGATGTTTTTGCAAGACAGGTTGAAGCATTTGCAGAAAAAGGAGATATTTTAGTCGGAATTACAACAAGTGGAACTTCTCCAAATGTGATTAAAGCTCTAGAAATTGGAAAGAAAAAAGGAACGATTAATATTGCTTTTACAGGGGAAAACGCAGAGGAAATTAAGGATTTTGTTGATTATATAATCGATATTCCTTCAAAGGACACCCCAAGAATCCAGGAATCTCAAATTATGATTGGACATATTATCTGTGACCTGGTTGAAAGGACTTTGTTTGGAGATCAAAAATGGGAAACAAAGCAGTATTCATCGATAGAGACGGTACAATAAATATTAATGTTGAATATTTAGACACACCAGATGAGTTTAAAATGTATCCTGGTGTTGCAGAAGGAATAAGGCTTTTAAAAGAAAATGGTTACAAAATTATTGTAATTACAAATCAATCAGGTATTGCAAGAGGTTTTTTTACAGAAGAGACACTTGAAAAGATACATAATAAAATGAAAGATGAATTATCAGAAAAAGGTGCATCAATTGACGCGATTTATTATTGTCCACATCACCCTGATGAAAAATGCAATTGTAGAAAGCCAAATACGGGCCTTCTTAAAAAAGCAATTAAGGATTTTGATATTGATGTAAAAAATTCTTTTTTTATTGGAGACAGAATGCTTGATGTGGAAGCAGGAAGTAAAATTGGTGTAAAAACTGTTTTGGTTCCTGAAAATAAAGAAAAAGTTGAACTAGAAATAAGAAAATCATACATAAAACCAGATAATTATTCCGAAGATTTTTATACCGGCGTTAAATGGATACTTGAAAAATAGTAAATTTTTATGTTTTAGATTTTGCGTACCTGTCTAATGCATCTAAACCTGACCATTTCTGTGTAGCATTATTATAATAAATTCTCCTGCTAGTACGAGCATGGCAATTCCTACATTCTACAGGTAAATCTTCAATAGATTTAGCGTTTGTAAAACTTTGACGAAATTCTTTTAATGGCATACTATCCCATGGTCGATCAGAATCAAGGATATTTCCATATTTTGGATCTGCTGGAATATAACAACACGGTGATAAATCACCTTTATAGTTACAAGGAAGACGTCCGAATAGGAAATGACAAAAGTTGTTTTTATCTCCATTTACCAGCCTTGGTAAATCAATATCAGTTCCCCAATCATTAATAGATGTTATTTCTCGATATTCCTCTATAACATCAGACGCATCTGCCATTAGTGGCATCCACTCCGTAGAATCCCCAATTGGAATAAAATTATTCAGTGAAGCATGAACACCAAGATCAGCACAAAATCTAATAATTGGTTTTATAAGATGTAATGATTGTTTTTCAATTACAAAATTTATTGATAAGTCCTTTAAACGAATATCATTAGAAACATTCTTCAGTTCATTTACTCGATTAATAGTTTTTAAAACTTTTTGGAAGGTTGGTGCGTTTCCACCACGTTTATAATGATAAGTTGTTGCATCTATTCCATCCAAACTAATCATTAAACTATCAAGATTTTTTACAATTAATTCAATGTATTTATTTGGGATTACTCCATTTGTAACCATACTTAATTGTGCATTTGTTTGATTACACCTCTTTAATATTTCTGGAAATTTTTTATGAACTGTAGGTTCACCTTCAGAGCTTATAGAAATGTTATTAAAAACACTGGCAAAACGATTTAAAATTTCTTCAAGTAAATCTAAGGTCATATCAGTTTTTGAGGAAAAGTGATTTGGATTTGACTGTAGATAGTTACAATGATTGCATCGTAGGTTACAGTTTTGAGTTATATAAAGAAGTAAGGTATTTGTTTTAAAAGGATAATAATTAGTAAAATTTTGCCATTGATGAAAAACCCTTTTTGTATTTGATATAATTAAATCCTGTAGTGAAATAATTTCACACCCCAAACACCCATTTTATGTTATGTATATGTATAAGCCTATTAAATATTTCTACAATACTTTGGAAACTAAATATATTAAACCAAGATATTTATAAACTAAGATTAATTACTGGGAAATAAATCAAGAAAACATTAGGGGTGAGTTACATAGGAATTCTTGTTACAGGAGGAACTGGATTAGTAGGTAATGCCTTACAAAAAATTAATCCAGATGCAATCTACATTAGTTCTAAGGATTTTGATTTAACAAAAGAAGATGAAGTCATATCAATGTTTGAAGAATACAAACCTGATGAAGTAATCCATCTAGCTGCTAAAGTTGGAGGAATTATTGAAAATATTAACCACCCTGCTAATTTTATTCGTGAAAATGTCTTAATGAATACTCTTGTAGTAGATTATGCATACAAATACAAAGTTAAAAAACTAATAGGAATATTAAGTAACTGTGCATATCCTGATGTTGCAAAAAGCTATCCTCTAAGAGAAGAGGAACTTTATAATGGACCTCCTCAGTCTACAAATTTTGCTTATGCATATTCAAAAAGGATTTTAGGTGTTCAAATAGAATCATATAGAAAACAATATGGATGTAATTTTTTTTGTGTAATACCTTGCAATCTATATGGCCCACATGATAATTTTGATGAAAAACAAAGTCATTTTGTTCCAGCACTTATTCGAAAAATACAGGATGCAAAAATTAACAATAAGAAAAAAATTACCCTATATGGTAGTGGAAAACCGTTAAGGCAGTACATGTATTCAGAGGATTTAGCAAAAATTCTTATGATTTTATTGAAAAAATATGATGGGGAAGGACCAATTAACATTGCACCAAAAAATGAAAATCCATCAATTTCTGAAATTGCAAAAATTGCATTAAAAGCAACTGGTTCAACAAATATAGAAATAGAATTTGATAAGTCATATACAGATGGTCAATTTCAAAAAGATCTTTCAATAAAACAATTAACTAAGATAATTGGAGATTTTAATTTTACACCATTGTCAGAAGGCATTAAAAAAACTTTTGAATGGTATTTAAAAAGTATTGTCACATATGCATAAGGGGAGGAATTATGAGCAAGGACAGATCATTTAAAAAAGCATTAATCACAGGCGTTACAGGTTTCGTTGGTAGTCATCTTGCAGATTTTATTATAGAAAATCATCCAAAGATAAAAATTATTGGAATTGCTAGATGGCGTTCACCTACTGAAAATATTAACCATATTTTAGACAAAATAAATCTAAGATATGGAGACCTTGTAGATTATCCTTCAATAAGAGCCATTTTATCTGAGGAGCAACCAGATGTTATTTTTCATCTAGCTGCACAATCATATGTTCCATATAGTTTTGAAACACCAATTGCTACTTTTGAAGCAAATATTTTTGGAACATGTAATTTATTAGAAGCAGTAAAAGATTTGAAGCTTTCTGAAGGCTATAATCCAGTAATTCACATATGTAGCTCATCAGAAGTTTATGGTCAAGTAAAGGAAGGGGAAATTCCGATTACAGAAAAAAATGCATTCAGACCTGCATCTCCATATGCAGTAAGTAAAGTTACAGAAGATATGCTTGCACAACAATATTGGGATTCTTGGAAGATTAAAACGATAAGAACTAGAATGTTTACACACACTGGACCCAGACGGGGTGCAGTATTTGTAGTATCAACCTTTGCAAGACAAATAGCTGCAATTGAAGCAGGATTAAAACCACCAATTGTAAAAGTTGGAAATCTTGACAGCATAAGAACATTTACAGATGTAAGAGACGCAGTAAGAGCCTATTGGATGCTTGTTACAAAATGCCCACCAGGTGAAGTATATAACATTGGTGGAGTTGAAACAATGAAAGTCAAAGAAATGCTTGATATGCTTCTTAAAATGTCAAAAAATAAAAATATAAAAGTTAAAATTGATAAATCTAGACTAAGACCTTCAGATGTTACACTTCAGATCCCATCAACTGAGAAATTTAATAAGGCAACAGGTTGGAAACCAGAAATAAAGTTTGAAAAAACTCTTAAAGATACCCTAAATTACTGGAGGGATTATTTCAAAACAGTCAAAATTTATCATGAAAAATAATTTGGTGTAATAATGGATAAAAAATTGAACTTGGAACTTTATAAAAAAGTCTACTTAATCAGAAAAAGCGAGGAGACTATTATAAGAGATTACATGGAAGATGAGATGAAAACTCCTGTCCATCTATCCGTCGGAGAAGAAGCGATAGCAGCAGGTGTTGTTCATGCAACAGAAAAAGATGATCAACTCTATGGAACTTATAGAAATCATGGCATATATCTAGCAAGAACTGGTGAGACGGATGATTTCTTTGCAGAATTATATGGTCGAAAAACAGGCTTGGCAAAGGGTAAAGCAGGATCTATGCATATGTTTTGTCCAGAATATAATTTTCTAGGCGCATCTGCAATAGTAGGAACTAGCATTCCTCTAGGCCTTGGTGGTGCATTTGCAAAGAAATACAAAAAAGAAAAAGGTTTATCGTTTACATTTTTTGGAGACGGTGCACTTGAAGAAGGCGCGTTTTGGGAAAGCTTGAATTTTGCATGTTTGCATAAATTACCAATTATCTTTGTTTGTGAGGATAACGAACTAGCAATTCACGCATATATTAAAGATAGGCAAAGTTTCAAATCAATTTCTGACATTGCCTCCAAATTTGGTTGCAACGTCTTCAAAGAAAAATCAACAGATCCAGAAGTAATCTACAATTTAACACTAAAAGCAATAAAAAAACATAAAGAGAATGGGAAACCTAGTTTTTTACATCTTAGATATTATCGTTATTTAGAACACGTTGGAATAAATCAAGACTTTAAATTTGGATATAGATCAGAAGATGAGTTCAATAAATGGCTAAAGGTTGATCCAGTAGATCTTCAAAGAAAAAAACTTATGAAAATGGGTATTTCTGAAAAAGAAATAAAAGCCTTAGAAGAAAAAATTGATGCGCAAATCAGCAAAAGTGTTGATTTAGCTGAAAAAGCCCCTTTTCCGGATTGTGAAGAAGTATCAATTGATGTGTACGCATGAGAAAAATAACCTATCAAGAAGCATTAAATGAAGCAATGATTCAAGAGATGGAGAGAGATAAAAATATCTTTGTTTATGGACTTGATGTAACAGATCATAAAAGAATTTTTGGTAGTTGTAAAGGCCTTGTTGAAAAATTTGGAAAAGAAAGATGTTTTATAACACCTCTTTCAGAAGATGCAATGACTGGAATGGGGCTAGGTGCAGCTATTAATGGACTTAGACCAATTCATATTCATCAACGTGTAGATTTCCTGGTTCTTGCAATGAATCAACTGACAAATATGGTTTCAATTCACAGATATATGTCAGGTGGAAAAGTAAAAGTTCCTTTAGTAATTAGAGCAGTAGTTGGCAGAGGCTGGGGGCAATCTGCCCAGCACAGTAAAAGTATGCAATCTATATTTGCACATATCCCAGGACTAAAGGTTGTAATGCCAACAACACCAAATGATGCAAAAGGATTGCTAATTTCTGCAATTCGTGATGACAATCCTGTAATTTTCCTTGAACATAGATGGCTTTATTTTACAGAAGGTGAAGTTTCTGAAGATCCAAAACCAATACCACTAGAAGAACCAAATATTCTCTGTTCAGGTGAAGACATTACAATTGTTGCAACTTCATGGATGAATGTCGAAGCAGTAAAAGCAGCTGAAGTTTTAAGAAATCGAGGAGTTACTGTTGAAATAATCGATCCGAGAACTATTGCTCCTTTAAACGATGATGCAATAATTGAATCTGTAAATAAAACCGGTCATTGTATTGTTGCAGATAACGATTGGATTCATTGTGGATTTGGAGCAGAGCTTGCAGCAAGAATTTCTGAAAAATGTTTCAATGATTTAAAATCACCAGTTAAAAGAATTGGATTTGCACAAACACCATGTCCTACCACTAGACCTTTGGAAAATGAGTTTTATCCAAATGCGATAAATATGATTAGATTAGTTGAAGAGAAATTAAACTTGAAACCAACTGATTTATCTGGTGAAGAATTTTATAGTTGGGAAAATAGATTTAAGGGGCCGTTTTAATGAGCTTTTACAAAGGAAAATATATAACTGTTACAGGAGGCACAGGTCTTATTGGGAGGCCTCTTGTTAAAAAATTAATTGATAGAGGTGCAAATGTAAGAATTGTTTCACTTGATGATCCGTCAAGGGCTCATCCTGATGCAGAGTTTTTACACCTAAATCTTACTCGTTTTGAAAATTGTATGGAAGCATGCAAAGGTGCAGATTTTGTGTTTCATCTAGCAGGAATTAAAGGATCCCCTGCAATGACTGCAAAGCAACCTGCAAGTTTTTTTGTTCCTACAATTCTTTTTAATACAAATATGATGGAAGCCGCGTATCAATCAAACATTAAACGGTATTTGTTTACAAGCACTATTGGTGTTTATTCTCCTTCAAAAGTTTTTTATGAGGATGATGTTTGGAAAACATTTCCTTCAGAAAATGACAGATTTGCCGGTTGGGCAAAAAGAATGGGAGAGCTTCAAGCAGAAGCATATAAAATACAATATAATTGGGAGGATATTGCAATTGTAAGGCCTGCAAATGTATATGGTCCTTATGATAACTTTGATCCAAAAAATGCTATGGTTATCCCTGCTTTAATAAAACGAGCATTAGACGGAGAAAACCCATTAAAAGTATGGGGCGATGGATCGCCAATTAGAGATTTTATAAATGCAGATGATGTAGCAGAAGGAATGATTCTTGCACTTGAAAAAGGAACAGGCAAGCCAATAAACCTTGGTAGTGGAATAGGTGTTAGTATCAAAGAAATCGTAAATATTATTGTTAATAATATGGATAAAAAGCCTGAAATTTTATGGGATACTTCAAAACCTTCAGGTGATAAAAAAAGATTAATGGATATTTCAAGAGCAAAAGCTATAGGTTTCAAACCAAAAATTTCAATTGAAGAGGGAATAAAGCAAGTAATGAACTGGTACCAGCAAAATAAGGAAATTATTGATAAAAGATATAATGTTTTTACAGAGGAAAAGTTGGCATGAATAAAAAAAGAAGTGTTTTAATTACAGGTTCAAACAAAGGATTAGGAAAAGAGATTGCTTTAGTTTTTGCAAATAATAAATTTGATATTATTCTTCATGGTAGAGATAAAAAAGAACTTGAAAAAGTCCAAAAGCAAATTTCTAAAATGGGAGTTAATTGTTTGAGTATTTCTGGAGATTTAAAATCAGAAAAAACAATTGAAAAATTAGAAAAAGCATCAAGAGAAAATAACATTTCAGTTTTAGTAAACAATGCAGGATTGCATTGTCCAAATTTACCACTTGAAAAATTAGATGATGAACAAATAAGTGATATGATCTCTACAAATTTATTAGTGCCAATTAAACTTACAAAAAGAATCTATAAACAATTTATTCAGGAGGGTAATGGTACAGTAATTAATATTAACTCAGTGTCTGGGCTCCAGAATTCTAAATTAAGAAGTATTTATTCTGCAAGTAAATGGGGCCTAAGAGGATTT